>ENA-ORUG01002421-ORUG01002421.1-human-gut-metagenome-genome-assembly--contig:-NODE-2421-length-13260-cov-2.395759_pt1 | contig 13260 bp, 5 predicted proteins | sample MGYA00242079_ERZ509207 | MGnify/ENA primary metagenome ERZ509207 (study PRJEB26280, sample SAMEA2338780) | human gut metagenome | biome: human gut; feature: human-associated habitat; material: faeces...
CGGAGGAGGTTCGCAGCAGCGACGGTATCGCGGAAGTGACCTGCGCGTAAAGGTGAAACTGACGTTGAAAGAAATCTCTACCGGAGTGGAGAAAAAGTTCAAGCTCAAGAAATATGTGCCGTGTGACCAGTGCCACGGTAGTGGTGCCGAAGGGGACGGCGGTTCGGAAACGTGTCCAACTTGTAAAGGTAGTGGTACGGTGATCCGTAACCAGCAGACTATTTTAGGGACGATGCAAACGCGTGCCACCTGCTCTACTTGTAACGGTGAGGGTAAAATCATCAAGAACAAGTGTAAGAAGTGTAGTGGCGATGGAATCGTTTACGGTGAGGAAGTAGTGACAGTGCAGATACCTGCCGGAGTGGCAGAAGGCATGCAACTTTCTATGAGTGGCAAAGGAAATGCCGGCAAGCATAACGGCGTGCCGGGAGATTTACTGATTCTCGTAGAAGAAGAACCGCATCCAGACTTGATTCGTGACGAGAATGATCTGATTTATAACTTGTTGTTGAGTTTTCCCACTGCCGCTTTGGGCGGGGCTGTGGAGATCCCGACCATCGACGGAAAGGTGAAGGTAAAGATTGACTCAGGTACTCAACCGGGAAAGGTACTTCGTCTACGCGGTAAAGGATTGCCGAACGTGAATGGATACGGAACAGGGGATTTGCTCGTGAATGTCAGTATCTATGTGCCAGAAGCTCTCAACAAGGAGGAAAAGAGTGCGCTTGAAAAAATGGAAGATTCGGATAATTTCAAGCCGAGTACGTCAGTGAAGGAAAAGATCTTCAAGAAGTTCAAAAGTTTCTTCGATTAAGACTTACATAAAAATTTCTTCCTATTAATAATTAAACGCTCCATGAATGCCTGGTGACACATGGAGCGTTTGTTATTTAAAACCCACTCAATACCCCGGATTCTGTACTAGCTTTGTATTCATCACCCGTATTTTCTCGGGAATAGGGAATACGGTAGTATAACCGGTTTCCTCGTTTGGTAATTGAGGACGGCTGTTGTATGCACGAGTAAACATTCCGAAGCGGATAAGGTCCTGACGCCTCCAACCCTCCCAAGCCAATTCAAGCTGGCGTTCGGAAAGTATATTCTCCAAAGTAGCGGGACGGCGAGCGGCCTTCACCCGGCTCCGGACTTGATTTAACTCGACGTCTCCGTTTGCACCGTTGCGTACTTTAGCTTCGCTCTTCATCAGTAAAGCGTCCGCGTAGCGGAACAGGACAATGTCATTCTCCATTAATTTTCCGTCTTTTGTGGCGGTGGGGTCTACTTCATACTTTTTCATACGGGCACCTGCCGTTTGCTCATACGGGGTGTCGGTGATATCCAATGCTACTTCCCAAGGGAGATATACCAAGACAGTACCGTCGTCCAGCTTGATAATGTCTCCTTTCAAGTCATACATTTCTCCTGCAAAATAACAGATGTCGAAGCGAGGGTCTTGGGCAGCTGTCCCATAACCGAAAGTTTCGAGTGCTTCAATCGTTGCACTGGGACCATTCTCACCGCTTAGCCCGTAAGCTTTGGCATGGTTGTAATGACGGGAACGAAAAAGGTATTGCATCTGATTGGTATACAATGTTTTATTCATCGGGATCGTGAATATATTCTCTACGGACGGTTCATTGAAGATAGAGAAGTTAGTCTCGTATTCCGGTTCCAGTTTATAATTCATAACTTTCAGTTGGTCGCAGTAGTATATGACCGTCTCCCAGGCATTGAGTTCATTACCGTCTACCATGAACTTGATATTTTTTCCGTCGGGACGTTCGTTGTCCGTCCAGTCGTTATCGGTATAAACTTCGGCATTCAGTGCCAGTTTTGCCAACAAGAAAGTAACCACCGGACGAGTGATACGCCCATAATAAGGCCCGGTCTGATTGCTGTGTACCTCCGAAAGTAATGGAGCCACTTCCTGTAATTCCTTGAATATAAATTCGAATACTGTCTTCCGCTCGCTTTGAACGATGTCTTTCATCGCAGGAGAAGAAGACTGCACCAAAGGCACACGGCCAAACAAATCCAGCAGATAATAGTAGTACATCGCACGCATAGCACGCACTTCCGCTCGATAAGCCGGGAGTTCCGCATCAGAATGGGTTTCTGCGAATTTGTCGATTCGTTCGAGCGACTTATTACTAAGCATTACGACTTTATAAAGATACTCCCATGTAGCTTGAATGGCATCATTCTCAATACCCCAATCATGGAGAAATAATCCCTGCCAAAAGCCACCGTCGTACCAGTCGCCACCGCGCGTAGGGATAATAGCTTCATCAGTAGTGAAAGTATTGAGATCATAGACACCTCTGCCCGTTCCCTGCAATCCCTGGCTGTCGCTGTAACCGCCCACATAAGTATAGAGCGAGGCAACAGCATTGAGATAGACTTCCGAAATGGAATTATACACATCATCTTCGGGCAACTTATCTTTCGGATTTTCTTCCAGAAATTTATCGCAGGAAAACAAGAACGTACACGTAGCAAGCACCAAACTAATCTTTTTCAAATATTCTTTCATCTTCTCATCCTCCGTTAAAAGTTAATACTCAATCCCAATGTATAGGTACGTGCCAACGGGTAGTTACGTTTATCATCCACCCCCAAAGTAGAGTTTACCGTAGAACTGTTAATCATCGGTGATAGCCCTGAATAGCCGGAAATCGTCGCCAGGTTGTTGACCGTGAAGGCAAGACGCAAAGAACGGACGTACTTCTTGAGTTTCTGCACCTTCTCGATTGGTACATTCCAACCAAGCGTCACGTAGTCAAAGTTTACGTAATTGCCTTTTTCCAGCCAATAGTCAGTGGCAGTCTGGTCCTTAATGTTCTGCTTCGGCGCGGATTTCATCACATTGTAGTCAGGGAAGATATTCATGTTCATATACGTCAGTGATGTTCCGTTATAGATTTTATGGCCGAAAGCTCCGTTGATCTGCACCGAAAGATCGAAGCGTTTGTAACGGAAGCTGATGTTCGAACCCAGAATTGTTTTGGGCACGGCTTGCCCTGCCACATAGCGGTCTTCGCCGTCTTCAAGATTGACACCACCACCGTTCAAGTCCGCAATACCATAGGTGTATCCACCGTTCCCGTCGGACACCAGTCCGGTGCTATGAGGCAAATAAAAAACACCTAATGGTTGACCGACCATTTGATAGACGATGTGGTTGTAGCCACCGTGGAAGCCGGCTCCGTCGAGACTGGCAAGGCTCTTGTATTCAGGCGCGGAAATCATTTCGCCGTTGTACATTCCGCTTAATGAGAGAAGTTTGTTACGTTGGAAGGTGACATTGGCATTAATGTTCAATTCCATATCTTTTGTTTTCAGAGGAGTGATACCAATAGCTATTTCCGTACCCCAGTTACGCATGGAGCCGATATTAGCCAGTAAAGTGTTGTAAGTGAAAGGCGGTACACTCACATTATACAGATAAAGCATATCCGTTGTTCGGGAATTGTAGTAGTTAGCGGAAAGTAACAGACGGTTACCAAACAAAGCTACGTCAAAACCTGTATTGAAAGTGTGTTTCACTTCCCACTTCAAGTCGGGGTTCGTATTCCTCAAATCACCCAATGAGACAACGGCAGAGTTGCCTACCGGAACAACTCCGTTCGGCTTTACCAGATTCAGTGTAGTATACGAGTCAATTCCACTCTGGTTACCCGCCAGACCGTAACCGATACGAAATTTCAAATTATCAACCACTGGCAAACGTTTCATAAACTTTTCCTCACTGACTACCCATGCGGCAGATATGGAGGGAAAGAAGCCCCACTTATGATTTGCTCCAAACTTGGAGGAAGCGTCCGTACGGGCATTCAGCGTCAGGACATAACGATCGGCATACGTATAGTTGAAACGTCCCATAAAAGATGCGAGACGGGGTTGTTCGTAGTACGAATTTGTCCCCTCCCACAGACGGACTGCACCGGCTTGCAAATTGTTGTAGCCGAACTTATCCGTGCTGAAATTGCTGACTGTGGTATAATATCCCGTGTACGTCTCTTTCTGGAGTTCGGCTAATGCCAGGACGTCGAAGAAGTGCTTTTTCCAGCCTTTTTTATAAGTCAGCATCATATTTCCGAGGAGAGACTCCATTTTCTTTGTTCCTTTATAAGCCTGCCCGTTCGCCCAAACAGAGGTGGGGAGATATTGCGAATTTTCAACTATATTATAGGTATAGGCACCGAACAGTACCAATTTCAATTCTTTCATCAAATTGAAGGTGAAACGGGCGTGTGTACTGATATGCGAAGTAGCGTCGTCATCGTCCACCTGCATCCATGCCAACGGGTTTGTTATCTGACTGGCGGTAGTGATGCCGTCCCACGAGTTAGTAACGGGATCTTTATGGTTAGGATACGTCGGGTTAAAGGTTGCCGCCGAATAGAAGGTTTTCTGATAGTCAACCAGATTATGATTTTTCAGGATAGAACCGAACATCCCCAGTTCGCAGTCGAAGAAGCCATCGAACATCTTTTGGTTCATGTTCATATTGGAAGTGAAATTCTTCATATCTTCATTCAAAATCACCCCCTGACGATCCATAAAACCAAGTGATACACGGTAGCTCGACGTGCTGGAGCCTCCATAGAAAGCGACGTGATGATTCTGTTGCAGACCTGTCTGTTGTATTTCTTTCTGGAAGTTAGTATTATTACCTTTATCTAAAATAGAGATACCGCGTTCGGAAGCTACGCTACGGAACTCGTCTCCCGACAACATTTTAAGATTCTTGTAAACAGTAGAAATGCCGAAACTACCGTTGTAGGCTACCTGCGTCCTACCCTGCATTCCTTTTTTAGTGGTGACTTCAATCACACCGGAAGCACCACGTGAACCGTATTGTGCCGTTTCGGAAGCATCTTTCAGAATCGTGAAACTTTCGATATCTGTGGGGTAAATGGAAGTCAGCATACTAAGGTCGCCAAACACTCCATCGACAATAATCAGAGGATCGTTACCACTAGTCAGTGAAGTGGTTCCACGCAGGCGCACTGCATCCAGAGCTGCGGGTCCATTCGTACCCCGTTGAATAGTCAAACCCGGTACCCTACCCCGAATCGCTTCCAAAGGATTGGTTACCTGGTCTTTGTTCATTTGTTTCTCCGTAATTTTCTCCACAGAACCGGAGAGGGTTTTCAGACTTCCGGTAGCATAGCCTACCGTTATCAAGGAATCCAAGTCCAGAGGAATGACAGGAATCTTCTGTGCAAATGTATTTCCGCACAAAACTACCAGAAGAAAGCTAAGAAAAGTTAGTTTACCGTGTTGTCGTATCATAACTATCAGTTTTTAAGGTAATAATACAAATATAACAAAAAAAGAAGGAATCTGGTTGAGTAGATTCCTTCTTTTATTGATATTAATAGCCGCAATATGACTCTTTTTTCGAGTTTTACCGAGGGATTTGCTTACTTCACTATGATTTCATCAGTAAATATCCAGCCACCCAGTTCTTTGCCGGCACGCGCCTGATAACGTACATAGCGTCCCTTGACGGTTCCTTCCCACGAAACATCGGAAAACTTGATTGCTTCTTCCTTGTTAACAACAAAGTCCTGATGCTTCAGTTCCGTAAAATTGACTCCGTCATCGGAAACTGAAATAACCACAGACGCAGGCAAGAATACTTCAGCTCCCACTACCTGCATGAAAGCTGCTGTGACTGAATGAATAGTGGTCTCGTTTTCCATATCAACGGTTACATCGAGGCGGTTCTTCGAGATAAATCCCTGCCATGCACCGTCACCGTAAGTCCAGTCGCCACGGATACCGTCGGTCAAAGTCACATCACCTTGTGCTGCATAAGAGGAGTTGTAAGGAGCGTTATAGATCACTTTCTTTCCCAATGCCAGATGCGTAAGGGGTTGTAAAGATTCCGGCCGACTTCCGATCTCACTCTTCAAATCGAAAGTGTGATAGCCTTTCGCCTGCAAATCCGTTACCGCTTTCAGGGCACGTGCATGGAAGTCCGGCCATGACTTACGTTCCGGAGCCGACCAGGCAACTTCCGCCAATGCCAGCGTACGTGGATATAGCATATATTCCACGTGTTCGGGAGTCGGGACATATTCAGTAAAGAGATTAACTTGCGCACCATACACAAGTTTCGCTTGTTCCGCCGACAATGAAGTAGAAACCGGATTGTAAGAATAGACTTTTTTCAATGGCAAGTATCCACCAATCGCTTCCGGCTGAGAGTACGGAGCATCCTGATAACTATCCAGATAACAGTAGCCACCCGGCGTCATGATAGCCCGGTGTCCGGAAGTTACAGCTGTAATACCGCCTTCTTCTCCCCGCCATGACATTACAGTCGCGTTAGGAGCCAGTCCTCCTTTCAATATCTCGTCCCAGCCGAGCAGACGTCGACCATGATCGTTCAGGAACTTCTCAATACGATGAATCAGATAACTTTGCAGTTCGTCCACGTGAGAGAGATGTTCGTCTTTCATTCTCTTTTGGCATTTCGGGCAAGTTTTCCACGCTGCCATACCGGCTTCGTCACCTCCTATGTGAATGTATTCGGAAGGGAAAAGCGCCATGACCTCGGTCAGCACATTCTCCAAAAAGGTGAACGTTTCTTCGTTTCCGATACAGAAGTCCGCGTTCTTGTAAGGCTCACCCGCGCAAGAGAGTTGCGGATAAGCTGCCAGCACTTCTTCCGAGTGGGCAGGCATTTCAATCTCCGGAATAATCGTGATGAAATGCTGACGAGCATATTCTACGATTTCGCGAATATCATCCTGTGTATAGTAACCTCCGGAAGCTCCAGGCTCGTCGAAACGGAGGTACTTACGTCCGCCGTTCCACCACGTCTTCCAATTGGCGTCAGTACGCCAGGCTGCAAATTCTGTAAGCAAAGGATATTTCTTGATTTCAATTCGCCAGCCTGCCGCATCTGTAAGGTGCAGATGCAGGCGGTTGATCTTATAGAATGCCAATGCGTCTATCTGTTTCTTCACAAATTCTTTAGAAAAGAAATGACGGGATACATCCAGCATTAAGCCGCGATAAGCGAAACGAGGACTATCCTGCACTTCAACAGAAGCAATGGAATAGCCTGTTCCCGAAGGCTGAGATAATTGCAACAGTGTCTGAATTCCATAAAACAACCCAGCACCGGAAGAAGCCTGAATCAGAATATGTTCAGGAGTAACGGATAATATATAACTTTCCGGTGACACCAACTGAGGATTCTTTTCTGTTATCAATAAAGACAAGACATTCTGTTTATCTTTCTTTTTCCCTTCCTTAAATTGTACAGGTAATGCAGTTTTCAGATAGTCGCCCAGAAGAATAGCTTCTTCTCCTTGTAAGTTTGTATAAAGCTTTGTTTTTTCAGAGAGTAAAAAAGAGCCCGTACCCTGTTCCATCTTTAAGGGAACAGGAATTACGGACTGTGCATTAATGGGATGTGCACAAAGACACATCCCGATTACCCATAAGAAAAGACAAACTTTAGTGTATCTCTTTCTTATATTCATTAATTAATTGTGATTTCGTCTACAAATAAAAAGCCTGGATAACTCTTACCACCATGCCATTCCGGAATACTTTTCTCGGGTGAAGCTATAACTTTCACATATTGTGCAGTTACAGGTGTAAATGTTAGTTTATGGTCATAAACACCATTTTTATCAGTTTCCTTCATTGCAGGATAAGCTTCAGATGCCACTTTCGTGAAGTTTGTGCCGTCTTCTGAAACTTCTACAGAGAGTCCTCTTGTATCAAAAACCCAATCTCCCTTCTCTACGCAAGTAGAAATGGCAACGCTTGAAATCTCTGTTGGTTGTTTGAGATCAATAGTCACATCCATATCATTTCCTCTAAATGCAATCCAGCGTCCGGTTTTATAGTTACCATTTCCTTTCAAGCCATCTACCAACGTAGAGACACCTTTGAACTCATATTGTTTATTCACCGGCTGATTAGCAACAATCGGCTTCATGCTTGATTTACTGAAATCGATTTTCTCAGAAACGACACGACTATTTCCAGTAGGGCGAATAGCTATAGCCGAGAAGTCTGCATTTTCCTTAATCTTCAAAGCGCCATCATAAACGGGAGAAGTACTAGTCGGCTCTGTACCATCTAGCGTGTAGTGGATTGGCGCATTGTCAATTGTAGTAAGTGTAATGTCTAAAGTACCATCAGCCGGATTCGGAGTAAATTCTGCTTTTACGTCAAATACGTGCTTTGCATAATTATATCCTTCTGCATCATACCACTTAATCAGTCGTGGAAGACGAGACAAGAAATCTTCGTAGTTCTTCTTATCAGGTGTTGACCACTGGACTTCACACAAAGCAGCCCAACGAGGCAAGACCATATATTGAGCATGAGAGAAAGTAGCAATATATTCTGTCCAGAGATTAGCCTGTACACCTTTTATATACTGCTGTTCTTCCGGAGTAAGGGAAGCCGGCATCGGCTCATAGCTGTACACCCTTTCCATCGGCAAATAACCTCCGATACCGAAAGGTTCATTCTCAGTATCTTTAGCCTGATAATAATCAAAATACAGATAAGTGTTCGGGGTCATGATCACATCATGTTTCTGCTTGGCAGCTTCAATACCTCCACTTTCGCCACGCCATGACATAACTGTTGCATTAGGAGCAAGTCCGCCTTCGAGAATCTCATCCCAACCGATAATCTGACGTCCGTGATCGTTCAGGAACTTCTCTATATGATTGATAACGAAACTCTGCAAACGTTCTTCCTTACTATGATTCTTATCCGATTTCAAGCCCAACGCTTTGATACGTGCCTGACATTTCGGACATTTCTCCCATCTTACCTTCGGACATTCGTCACCACCTACATGGATATACTCTGAAGGGAAGATTTCAATCAATTCGCCATATACATCTTCCAGGAATTTCAGAACCTGATCGTTGCCGGCACAAAGTACATCATCGGCTACTCCCCATTGTCTCCAAACTTCATACGGTCCACCGGTACAACCCAATTCCGGATAAGCGGCAAGGGCAGCCAGCATGTGTCCCGGAAGGTCAATCTCAGGAACAACAGTGATATAACGTTCTGCGGCATAATCTACAATTTCCTTAGCCTGTTCCTGTGTATAGAATCCACCATAGGGTGTATTGTCATATTCACCGGAGTTACGTCCGATGACTGTTCCCGATCTTTGAGAACCTATTTCCGTCAACTTCGGATATTTCTTGATTTCCAGACGCCATCCCTGATCGTCAGTGATATGCCAGTGCAAACGGTTCATGTTGTGCAAAGCCAGCATATCAATATAAGTCTTCACTTCATCAATTGTGAAGAAATGACGACTAACATCGAAATGTGCACCACGATAACCGAAACGAGGAGCATCCTTAATTTCAACAGCAGGCAATGCTACATCAGCACCCAAAGCAATAGGCAATGATTTACGCAAAGTCTGAATACCATAGAAAACTCCGGCTTCTGTAGGGGCAGTTATCGTGACACCTTGATCGGTGACTTTCAACTGATAAGATTCAGGGTTTTCTACTTCTGAGCCTAACGCCAGCACTATAGCATTTTTACCTTCAGTTCCGGCTTCAATCGAAAAGTCTTTTCCGGTTGCAGTCTTCAGATAATCAGCCAAAAATTGCGCATTACGCTGCATTTTCTCATTTCCTTCCGGATAAAGGATTTTCACACCGCTTTTCAAAATAAAGGGGTTTACTTGCGATGTTACAATTTCTTGTGGCAATGGGATAATCTGATAATTGGCTTCTTCTTGTACCGAGCCACAAGAGCTCATCAGTCCTGCCAGTGCCACACATCCTGTTAATTTTAGGAGTTGTTTCATAAAATAAAAATTAGGTGTTAGTAGTTAATAAATTAGTTTTATTTATAGGTTTCTCGAATATGCTTGATATTGACAGGTAATTCTTCTCCCTTCTTTATCCGGGGAGAAGTGATAATTACTTTCTTACGTTCTCCGGGTAAGAGATCAAAGAAGTTGTCACTGTAACGGGCTCCTTGCAATGGAGTCTCAATAAAAATATCTTTTGCCAACATTGATGAAAAGAGAGTCAATTCACATTTACCATCCGTCTGCTTCATTTGATAGGATACTGATATCGGAGGAAGTTGCAAATCTTTCGTCTTTCTGAAAAAATGGACGCTCTCAGCCACCTGATGTCCCGATTTATCTTTGAGTATCAATTTCAAGAAGCTACGTCGGCAGTCTTCGGGAGTCAGCCAGCCATCCAGTTTTGCACGATAAACACATTTTGAAGTATTTGCCGGAACTTCCAACGAATGTACTTGTATCTTCTTACCCAGCGTTTTTCCATCAAAATCCACGACTTTCATTTCCAATGTCATTTGCTCCATTGTATCAAGCCGGTCTGAGATCAGATAAACACTCAAACTGTCATTCTGCTGTATAGGATTGATCAAGACCGGTGCAAAAGCACGCTTTGCCTGATAATGTAATGCCTTCCAATTACCATAATAATCAATACTTGACCAGGATACTACCGGCCAACTGTCGTTCAACTGCCAATACAATGTCCCCATACAATAAGGACGATTGCGTCTGTGAGCTTCCAGTCCATGCCGCATCCCCTGTCCTTGCAAGACTAATCCGACATACACAAAATCCTCGAAACTTTCGGGAATAATATAATCACGTTCCATATAAGTACGGATCAACGAATTACCAATACTACTCTTCTGATGCGCATTCATCACTTCAGACTCAATCTGATAATCTTCAGAAGCAGCAAAAGCAGCAATGGTTTTCATTTCCGGAAATGACTGGAAACCAAATTCACTCATAAAACGCGGCAAATCAGTATCTAAAGACTCAAATGGCTTCTTTCCGTACCAGACTCCCCAATTATGACTGTCTCCTGTCCCCCATGACTCCGGACGCCCCCAGTTAGCGAGATAAGGCGAACTGTGCACATAAAAACGATCCGAATCAAATTCTTTAACCATTGAAGGCAACAGCTCACGGAACAGTTTATCATAACCATGCATTAATCCTTGATAAACCTCCGGAGTAAACTTCTTCTCAAAACCCCAATATTTCAGAGCTTCCAGTATTTCATTATTACCACACCCCAGCGCCAAAGAGGCATGATTCCGAAGCCGGCGAATATTGTAAACAGCCTCCGCCTCTACCCGTTTCAGGAAAGTAGGATCGGATGGATAAGGAGTACACGCAAACATAAAATCCTGCCAGACAAGTATCCCGTTCTCATCGGCAAGGTCATAGAAAAGATTATTCTCATATGTCCCACCGCCCCATATACGAACCATATTCATATTGGCCTCCTTCATGTCACGGAACAAAGTCTGATAGCGTTCCGTAGTAACATTAGGCAGCAGTGCATCCTGAGGAATATAATTAGCTCCTTTGGCAAACATCGGTATGCCATTGACTTCAAAATAAAAAGATTCTCCGTCCTTATCTTTTTCATTTACCACACGAATCGTTCGTAAACCAATCCGATGAGATTGTTCCGCAACAATCCGATCTCCACAAGCTATCTGAGCCGAGAAATCATACAGAGTCGGAGTTCCCCAACCATTTGGCATCCATCGTACAGGGTTCGTCACTTCAGCAGGAAGAGTGATATGATTTATCCCGGGTTGCAGGGTCACCTGCTGTTTTACTTCTGTAACGGTAGTTCCATTCAACGATACATTGACCCTTACTTCAGCCGGAATTTTCTGAGGAACGATCTGGTTTACAATCAGTTCATTAGACAGACGAGCGTTTTCATCTGTCAGCAATAATTGTCTGACATGGTAGTCAGATATGGTAGCTATGTCGTAAAAACGAAGAGTAACCGGGCGCCAGACACCACTTGTCACCATTCGGATGCCCCAGTCCCAACCGTAACTATACGGAGCCTTACGGCTGAACACACTAAGATGTTTCTCGTGATGATCGTTATCCGCCGGATAATTGAAGCCATTGGAAGCATATTGTGGCAACGTTTGCCGAATAGGTGAATGGAAATAAATATATAAGTGATTCTCGCCCTTCCGCAACACAGATTTTACAGGAAGTGTATAACCCACAAACATATTATCAGCCTTCAGCAGTAATGAGCCGTTGAGATATACGTCTGCATAGGTATCAAGACCTTCAAAAATAAGTTGGATTCCGTCACGATTCAATTGCTCTTCGGAGACTATAAAGGAGGTTCTATATTCCCAGTCCTCATTCTCCACCCATTGAATTTTCTTTTCATTCATCCCATAAAAAGGATTCGGCAGTAATTCATGACTGATCAGGTCCTGATGAACCGTACCAGGAACCGTGGCTGGCATCCACTTTTCAGTCCCTGATTGAGAAAATTCCCAACCGGTATCCAGTAGCATGACTTCCGAAGTGTCATTACCTTGAGCATAAACCATACTACAGCAACATAGCAATCCACATGCTATCGGCGCTATCTTTCCTGTCAAATTTAAGATCATAGTGGGGGCATTAGATATTAACGGAGTAAAGATATTGCTTTTTTGTTAAATATTTCCTATTGAAGCTACAAAATATCTCATTTCATCGAAAATTCGGCACGAAATGTCGAAGCAGGCAGTCCTTCCCGATTGATCAGATTAGCCCGCGTAAAAGGTTGCCAGCCATAACGTACATAGCGGGGATTTGGCACTTCTTTACTATACACCTTCACCTGGTCTCCTACAACCTCAGCCGTTGCCGGATAATAGATACCATCATATTCCGCTACTTCAAAGCATTGTAAAGGCTTTCCGTCTGAACTCCGCATCCCTTTTCCATAATCAAAAGATAAAAAGACTTTCCCACCGCGAACGTTTGCACCACGAAATAAAGGACCGGAAGGAATGACATTTTTCTGATACGTTTTATTCAAAGCCCATCGCGCCAAACGCTCTCCCACGGGTTTCTTACAGGTAGGATGCACATCCAGAGAATCACCATGATCGCTGGATACAGCCATTCCGATATGAGAAATTTCATTCAACATTCTACGCTGACTCTCACGGAACCAAGGCCAGGAAGGGCGATTCAAACTGGATAATTGTACATAATAAAAAGGCAGGCAGGCATCATTCCAATTCTTCCGCCAACTATTCACGAGCAGTTTAAATAATTTTTCATGAGCTTCCCAATTATGTGCATTCGATTCTCCCTGATACCAGATTACTCCTCGTATCGGATACTGTTCCAAAGGCCGAATCCCCGACTCATATAAATAACAAGGCTCATATGGATGCCTCTGCTGGCTATTTGCTGAC
>ENA-ORUG01002428-ORUG01002428.1-human-gut-metagenome-genome-assembly--contig:-NODE-2428-length-13221-cov-4.793559_pt1 | contig 13221 bp, 10 predicted proteins | sample MGYA00242079_ERZ509207 | MGnify/ENA primary metagenome ERZ509207 (study PRJEB26280, sample SAMEA2338780) | human gut metagenome | biome: human gut; feature: human-associated habitat; material: faeces...
ATGGTCATGTCCTCACCATTTCTATCCACGCCCTCCGCGAGGAGGGCGACGGCTTCATCAAGTTCCTGCACGGCATCGAGTCGATTTCTATCCACGCCCTCCGCGAGGAGGGCGACGTCGTCTTGGTCTCCTTGTGGGGGACGGTGGCGAAATTTCTATCCACGCCCTCCGCGAGGAGGGCGACGCTCATTGTTGTGCTCCTTTCTTTCGGTGACGTTATTTCTATCCACGCCCTCCGCGAGGAGGGCGACCCCGGCAAGCACCGGGCTGTCGAAGGATAGCTACTGATTTCTATCCACGCCCTCCGCGAGGAGGGCGACACCGGGTGTGCTGCTCACAAACAGATGATGGAGATTTCTATCCACGCCCTCCGCGAGGAGGGCGACAGGGCGGCTATTGCATATAACGTGCGTTATGCGCGGATTTCTATCCACGCCCTCCGCGAGGAGGGCGACCCGGCTTTATGGTATACTCGTCGTGCATATAGAATTTCTATCCACGCCCTCCGCGAGGAGGGCGACCCAAACAAAGCAGGCTCAGAGATGGCACCGACATGATTTCTATCCACGCCCTCCGCGAGGAGGGCGACCCCGGGAGATACTACTAATAGTATCAAGTTAAGGATTTCTATCCACGCCCTCCGCGAGGAGGGCGACCCTTAAAACAATAAACCAAGATGACATATATACAAATTTCTATCCACGCCCTCCGCGAGGAGGGCGACGAAACAGTGAGTCACATTTCGCGCAAGTACCGCATTTCTATCCACGCCCTCCGCGAGGAGGGCGACAAGCAGCAATACCATCGGTTGTAAGCTAACACCAATTTCTATCCACGCCCTCCGCGAGGAGGGCGACGGGCAAGGTACAGTAGACATAGCGCAAGCAACACCAATTTCTATCCACGCCCTCCGCGAGGAGGGCGACCTACCGACTTGTAAAACTCGCAAAGTTCGACGAATTTCTATCCACGCCCTCCGCGAGGAGGGCGACGGTTTCACTTCCGACCATTTCAGCGTGGTTGACAAATTTCTATCCACGCCCTCCGCGAGGAGGGCGACAGCAAAAACAGAGACAAAATCTCTATTTTCAAACAAATTATACAACATTCTGCACGAATTTAGAAGAGCCTTGATTTACAACGGGTCAAAGAACTATCCAAATCATGCAAAATGACACAAAAATCCGGTGCGAAGGTGCCGGAAAAATGCTGAGAACTCGCCCTTCGCACCGGGGCGGGAAACTCAGAACAACAGCAGGCCGTCCTGCTCGAAGGGCGGATGAACGCCGATATGCTCCACCTTGTTCTTATAGTTGTTGCCCAGCTGGTAGAAGCGCAGACTGTCCAGCGCAGGGTCGATGAGAGACATCAGCTCCGCCTTGAGAACGGCATACTGCGCGGCATCCAGCAGACACTCGAACACGGAGTTCTGCACCCGCTGGCCGTGGTCCACACAGCGCTTGGCGACTTTGCGCAGACGTTTGCGCCCGGCAGGAGTTTCGGTGTTGACGTCGTAGGTGATGAGGACCAGCATACACATCCCTCACTTCCAGAAAAATGGCGGGTAAAGCTCCATATCGCCCCGCAGGGTGCGGGCCAGAAGCAGAGCCTGCACATAAGGCACGAGGCCCCACGAAAGCTTTTCGTTCAGGAACGGGTGGGTGATAGTCTCCTGCTTGCGGGTCTGCCACCCGCCCAGAAAGGCGCGGCGGCCCTCATCGGTGAGAAGGACGGCCCCGTTCTCCTGCTTCTGGAAATGCTTCGGCGTCATGATTTTCTGGTTGATGCAGGAGAGCACGAAGCGGTCAGCATAAACTGCACGCAGCTCTTCCATGAGGTCGAGGGCGAGGCTCCTGCGCCCGGGCCGGGCGCGGTGGAGAAAGCCGACGTAGGGGTCGAGGCCCACACTCTGAAGAGCCGCCGTGCAGTCGGAGGCCAGAAGCGAATAAGCGAAAGAGAGCAGGGCATTGGTATTGTCCAGCGGCGGGCGGCGGCTCCGGCCTGCGAAAGAAAAATCATCGTGCTGCTGCAGGATGAGCGAATCAAAGCAGTCGAAATACCGCTGCGCCGCCTCGCCCTCCAGACCGCGAAGCTGATCGAGGTCGTCACACTGCTCGATGAGGGGCAGCGCTGCCGCCAGCTGGGCGCTGGTGCGCTTGAGCTGTTCCACCGGCACCCGCTGGGGGTGGTCGCGGGTGGCCCGTTCCAGCACCCAGCGGGCGTTATAGACTTTGCCCAGGATGAAATTGCGCGCATAGAGACAGCTCTCTGCCTCGCTGTCTGCGATGCGGTACTGGGTCTGCCGCAGCAGGACGTTGCCCCGCTCTTCGCCTACGGCCCGGGCCAGAAAGCGGCCCTGCGGGCTGAAAAAGCTTAAATCGACCCCGAGGCTGGTGCATTTACCCATCAGGGCAGGGCTTGCGCCGGGATAGCTGAAGCAGACGATGCCTTCCAGCGTGTGGAGCGGGACCCGGCCAATTTCAGCCTTGTTGCAGAGCAGGACGATGTTCTCCCCCTCGAGGGAAAGGTAGGCGTCCTTGTTGAGGACGTAGAGCGTGTTCAAAAACTTTCTCATGGCACAGCCTCCTGCATCTCGTCCAGATGGGCGCGGAGATAGGCTTTCGGGTCGGCACGCTGATACAGCACGGGGAGGCAGAGTTCTTTGAGGGAGCAGGCGTTGCAGTGGGTGCCGGGCTTCGACTTGGGGGTATAGCCCCGGGCAAAATAGGCGTGCATCTCGTCGGCCATCTTCTGGGTGGTCTGGCGCAGTTCTTCGGTCAGCGGCACGACCTCCCGCCGCCGCGTTTCCTCGTAGAAGAGCGCACCCTCCGGGATGCTGCACACCAGCATCTCTTCCAGCGCCATGGCCTGTGCGCAGAGCTGCAGCCGGTCAGCGTCGCTGGCCTTGGCGCGGCCATGCTTGTACTCGACAGGCATGGGCTTCCAGAGCCCTTCCGTGCTTTGCAGGGGGATGCCCTCCGGGTCGGCCCGGAACTCGACGACATCGCAGTTTCCGCTCAGGCCCAGCCGACGGCTGACCACCTGCATCCCTCGGGTGATGAGCAGACCGCCGCGCCGTTCGGTCTGGTTTGTGTCATGGCAGCGGGCGTGGTCGAGCTGGCCTTCGACGGTGCGGCGGTTCTCCGCCCACTGCTGTTCCAGATGGATGAGCGCCCACTGGCGGCGGCAGAAGCAGAAGTGCTGGATGCCCGACAGGGGCAGCCAGTCGTCTGCGCCGCCCATCAGGACAGCCTCTCGCAGGTGACTCCTTCCGGCAGAGTGTCTGCTACCGTGACGGTGTAGTCGCGGTAGCTGCGGGCGGCGTCCACATCGGGCTTGCGCTGGACGGCGACGGAGTCGAAGAGCTTATAGGCCGGGGCATTGCCCAGCTCAGAATCGTGCTTGAACACGATGAGCTCCCGCACGGCCATCTTGCCCCGGGCAGCGCTGTGGTCGTTCTCGAACATATTCAGAATGGCAGTCCACAGAAGTTTCAAATCATCCTCGGAGAAGCCGGTGGTCTTCCGGGCGAGGTTGGCCGAGACATAGCCCTCGGCGCGGTAGAGAGCGTAAGGCACGATGTGCTTGCGGCCCATCTCAGTACCCTTCTTCTCGGCATCGGCCTCGGTAGTGATGGCCACGCGGGTGATGGTGACTTCCTGCGGGACGATGGGGTCTACCGAGCGGGCAAAGCTCAGCTGGACGGGGCCGCGCACCTGACCGCAGTTCAGCGCACCCTTGACGAAGGTGGTCATGACAGCACCGAAGGTGCGAATGTCAAAGTAGTTCTCACACATATAGTCCCGCAGCTTGGCATCGATGTCGGGGTCGGCCTTTTTGGCGGCTTTCAGGTCGGGGTCGATGCCCAGCGTGCTGATGGCCTCGGCGTCGCTGCGGTTGAGGGGAACGCCGTCCTTGATGTAGATACGATAGCCTTTTTCGTCCTCTTTCAGGGTCTCGACATAGTTGCGGATCTTCCGCTTGAGGCAGACGTCGGTCACCAGACCGTAGCCCGTCTCGGGGTCGATACGGGGCATATTGCCTGCATCGGGGTCGCCGTTGGGGTTGCCGTTCTCGACGTCGAACAGGATAACGAAATCATAGCGGTTCTTGATGGGCTCAGACATGGTTTATTCCTCCTCATTCTTTTTGGCGTAGCGTTTCTGGGTCTGGTGGTAGTAGCCGATCTCAAAGGCACCCTGCTCCGGCAGGCTGAGCCGCGCCGGGAAGCCTGTCTCGGGCAGCTGGGCCATCAGCTCGGTGAGCTGTTTGCTGAAATGCACCTCGTTGGGGGTGCTCATCTTCTGCAGATGCTTCTGAGCCAGCTTGACCAGCGTAGGGAAGGCCGTTGCCGGGGTGGCACAGGCCGAGTTGAAGTACCGGTCTTTGATGGTGGCGTTGATGCCGGGATTGGCGACGCTCTGGATCGTCTCCAGCACAGAGAAGAGACGCCCCAGAACATAGGGGACATTGCTGCTTTCATTCAGGCTCACGGTAAATACCTCCTTGTTGAGCTCGGTGGGGTAGTTGCGGAGATAGTAGGCTTTCAGGATGGCGGCGCGGCCTCGGGTGACTTCCCGTTCGGCCCGGATGCGGAGGGTCACGCCGTTGAGCAGGGTGGCGGGATAGGGTCCGCCGGTGAGGATGGCCCGGAGCAGATCGCCCACCAGCTGGGGTGAGGGATTTTTGTCCCGGGATTTCTGGTTGACCGTCTCCTGCGCCAGCGCCCAGACCGACAGGTTTTCCCACTTGTCGAAGGCGGGGCGGGTGATTTCGAGCCGGTCGGCGTGGTCCTGCAGATTTTTGGCAAACTGTCCGAAGCTGTTGCGCAGGAAGAACCGGACGGAGAGCCGGGCTGCGTTGGGCGAGATGCCCAGCACATAGAAGTTCTGGTTCGGGTCCAGCTTGTCATCGAGGAAGGAAACGGGGCGTCCTTGAGAAAGGGCTTTCAGTGCGGCGGCAAGGTCGCTTTCCGAGACGCCGCGCGCCTCGGCACCGCCGCAGAAAAACATCAGCATGGCGTTTGAGTAGGCGGGAGCGGCGTTTTCGGCCCAGCAGACGATGGTGGTGTCGCCGATGCGCTGGCAGCAGTTCCGGTCAGCCAGCAGCAGATTGAGGGCCGTGGTGTAGGCGAAGGCCGCGTACTCGCTGACAGGGGCGTTGGCACCCTGCTCATGGCCATAGGAGCAGAAAGCGGGCGCGTTGAAGGAGACCAGTGCCGCACCGGCGGCCTGTGCGCCCATCACACCCTTGATGGCGGGGTGGATGCGGGCGATGCCGGCTTCTTTGCCGGTGATGAGGCAGCGGGCCGTCTCGGCGTCTGCGTCGGAGGTGTCAAAGGCGGACTGCCATGCGGTCCGGATGGCGTCATCTGTGGTGGCCAGCCGGTCGCCGTCGGGGGATTCGTAGCCGAACACAAGATTCGCGTTGTTGTTCAGGTCGGCCCACTGCTCTGCCAGCAGCGGGTGGGTGGGGGCTGTATCCGGCTCCCAGCTGTCAAAAAAGGCGAGGATGGCTTTGGCGGCAGGGGAGTCCACACCGTCGAGCACCTTGTGGTGGAGGGCGGCACAGGCTTCGAAGCACTGGCGGGAACGCTCGGGCTTGCCCTTTTCGTCTGCGCCCAGCAGATAGGACGTATTGTCGCACAAAAAGTTCGCAGCGACGCCGGAGGCGCGCTTGACCCGGTGGGGGACAGGGAGCTCACGGGGGGCGATGACGGTCTTTTTGCCCTTGGGGACTTCCTGCCGCAGGTCGTTGAGGGCGAGGAGCTGGCCGTCGGGGCCGAGGCGCAGTTCATAGCTGACCTTGAACTTACTGTCCCAGCCGGGGGCCTCCACCTTGCCCTGCTTCAAGAGCTGTTCATAATAGGCGGTGAGTGCTTGGAGTATCATGTGAACACCTCCACGTCCCGGCATTCCATCACGCCGTCCACCAGCTTTGCGCGGAAGAACTGGCTGCGGATGTTGGCCGAATCAGAGTAATCGAGGCTGTGGAGCATGAAGCCGAGGTCCTGCGTGACCTTCAGCGCCGGAATGCTGCCGCCCGGCCATTCCCGGAAGTTGGCCGGGAACTCCCGGCACCCGAAACAGGGTTGGTGATAGCACTGACCTTTGCGCAGGCGTCGGCGCAGGATGTCCTGGAACTTGCCGGGATTGTCGCTGGGGGCGGCCTTGTCCGTCAAATCGAAGTGACACTCGATGACGTAGTGGACGTCCTGCAGGACCATCGCGGCCCGCTGCTGGATGTCCTCCGAGGTGTAGAGCACCGGCGGCGTGCCGCCTTTGGCCGCACTGAGGGCGGCGGAGGACAGCAGGGTGGACTTGACCTCGTTGCGCCGGATGTTGGTGAACCGGATGGGCCGCTGGGTGTACTCCTCGGTGGACGCTTCATCCTCGGGGTCAAGGCCGAAGGGCTTGAGCAGATAGATGCGGTCAACCGTATAACGCAGCCCGGGGTGCCAGTAGATGGCCTCCACAAGGCCCCGCGCAGCGGATGGAGTGATCATGTCGTAGCTCACACGCTCGGTCTTCATTTCCGGACGAGTGAAACAGGCATAGTCGCCCCATACTTCAATGAGCATGGACATCAGCATCGCCTCCTTTCCGGGTGAAGTTGAATTTTCAGACTAAGATGAATATCGGTCATTGAAACCACCTCTTTCTTTTAGAAGTAAAGGCCGATGCCCGTCTCCACATCCATGGCAAGGCCGGTCTTTTCACTGTAGCAGCTGGTGTCGGTGAGGATGGCGGAACCATCGGGCCGCAGTTCCAGCGCCCCGGCGGCGTCGAGCTTGTCGAACTGGTCCTTATAGCAGGAGACACTGTAAATGCCCAGCTTCCGCAGCAGCGTCCGGGTGACATGACCGCTGCGCAGCTGTTCACAGAGGGCCGCGCCCTCGCCGACGGGCAGATAGACCGTGCGGGCAGCGTTCTCGATGAGGCGGAATTCCTCCGCCACCTGTGCAAAGGGGAACTGGCAGCCCCGGATGCCCCGGAGAAAGGCATCCAGAATGCCGTGCTTGTCCACGGCGTCGGGGCCGCGCAGGTCGGAAAGCTCGTTGAAGTAGAGCTGAATGGCCCGGGGTGTGTCCAGTGTGTCCTGATGCCGGGCGGTGTAGTCCAGCGCGCTGACGTTCTGCCTGAGCATCTGGGGCGTGGAACACTCGTCCAGCCGGAACCGGTAGACGATGCTTTCCTCTGCGCCCCGCCGCCCCTCGCGGTTGCAGCGCCCGGCAGTCTGTAAGAGCGAGTCAAGACCGCACTGCTCGCGGTAAGCGACGGGAAAATCCACGTCCACACCCGCCTCGATCAGAGAGGTGGACACCACCCGGCAGGGCAGACCCTCTTTCAGTCGCTGGCGGATGGCGTCCAGCTGACGGCGGCGGTCGGCGGCGCAGAGCAGGGTGGTCAGGCAGTAGCTGCCCTCGGCGGGCAGAGCAGCGTAGAGCTGCTGGGCCGTCTTGCGGCGGTTGACCACGCAGAGCACCTGCGGGTGCCGGGCCAGCCGGGCGGCGAACTCCTCCTGCGGCAGGGTGCCGAGGTCTTGCAGTGTGGTGCGCCGGAGCACTTCGTAGAGACGGGCCGCGTCGGGCGTGATCTCCTGCGGGTGGAGCTCCGGCGCAAAGCGCCGGAACAGCGGCTCAAGGGCAGGCTGGGTGGCCGTGCAGAGGACGGCCGTGGAGTGGTAATGCTGGATGAGCTGGGCGATGGCACTGACGCAGGGGGCAAGGTAGTCGCCCGGGAGGGTCTGCGCCTCGTCGAAGATGATGACGCTGTCGGCGATGTTGTGGAGCTTGCGGCAGCGGCTGCTGCGGTTGGCGTAGAGCGACTCGAAGAACTGCACCGCCGTCGTCACCACGACGGGGGCGTCCCAGTTTTCGCTGGCCAGCATCTGGCGGTACTGGGCGGGGGTCAAGTCGTCCTGCTCAACAGTCTTGTACTCGGCGTTGGAGAAGTCGGCCAGAACATTTTCTGCGCCCAGCAGGCCCGAGAAGACGGCGGCGGTCTGGTCGATGATGGACATATAAGGGATGACGTAGATGACCCGCTTCATCTTCTGGGCGGCGGCGTGCTCCAGCGCAAAGGCGAGGGAGGCGAAGGTCTTGCCGCCGCCGGTGGGTACGGTGAGGGTGTAGAGCCCCTGCGGGCCGTGCGCGCCTTTCTCGAGGCAGGCGCGGAGGACGGTGTTGCGCTGGACGCTGACGGGCGAGGGCGATTCGGCACTGAGATAGCGCTGCGCCTGTGCCGAGACGATGTCCCGCAGCGCGGCGATGTCCGTGCCGCTGCCCCGGGGTGCGGCCTTGCCGTCCATGAAGGTCTCGGTGTCGATGAAGTCGGCGTCCACGAGGCAGGAGTAGAGCATCCGGGTAAAGAACGCGAGGCTCAGCGGGTCGGCGCAGGCCCACGCGGGCGGCGTCGAGGCGGGGAGCGTTACTTCCTGCCAGCCGTCGTAGGGGGCTACCGGCTTCTTGCTCCGACCAAACAGGGTGGCGTCGCCCGGGTCATCGGCGGGGCTCCCGCCGTCGGGCAGGCCGCTGTGGTGTCCGGCCACGGCAAAGGCAGTGTGGAGATGTTGGCGAACCCAGGCCTCCTGCGCCCCGGCGGTGGAGTGGTCCACCTTGGGGCCGCCTTTGAGCCGCAGCTGGAAGGCGTCGCTGTACTTCCCGACGTCGTGGAGCCACGCGGCAAATTCGGCCTCGCTCTGCGCCCCGAAGGGGGCTGCGAAGGAACCGGCCAGTCTGGCAGTGCCGGCGAGATGGTCGTAGACGGTCTGGGTGCGGGTGCCGTCCTCGCTGATGTGGGCGAGACGTGTGGAGTGCTCCATAAAATGACCTCCTGACTCTGGTTTGCAATAAGGATACGCTTTTCAAAAAGCGGCTGTCAACAAAACGCGCTTTTCGACGAAAAATTCTGGGACTTTGCACAAAAAGCAGACGGAAAAATCTGCAATGTGCCAAAAAAGAAAGAAACGAGTATTTTCATGTTTTTATAATAATACAAATAATATCCAATAAACTGGACTTTTACTGATTTTTCAGGCAAAAATGAAAAGAGAACTGCGTTTTCAGTACTGCGGGAGGAAGACCGCCCATCAGCAGAGAAAAAATGAAGATGTTGTGTACAACAACACCGCATTAAGATGGAATTAAGGCAGGGTTAAGAAAACCGCAAGAAAAGTGCTGAGTTATTCCATCTGGGAATGGACTTTCGGAAAAATCAAGGCGAATATCCCCCTTTTCATTTGCTGAAATCTGTTGTATTATGAATAACAGACATGGAATCTGAGAAAAAAGCGCTGCGATGAAGCGCAAACAGAAATGATAAGAAAAATAAAGGGCAATAGGGGGAGAGCTACGATGGACGAAAAAGATTACGAGCTGCTGCACGCACTGGACGAGACGCGCAATATCACCCACGCAGCGGACAAACTGTACATGACCCAGTCGGCACTTTCCAAGCGCATCAAGGCGCTGGAACAGGAGCTGGGGGTGGAGATCGTGCTGCGCTCACGGCAGGGCATCCGCTTCACGCCGGCAGGCGAACAGGTGCTGCTCCACAGCGCCGCCGCCGCCCGCGAGATGGAAAAGATGCGCCGCCAGCTGGCTGCCATCCAGGGCGAAGCCTGCGGCACCCTGCGGGCAGGCATCTCGGTGAACTTCTCCTACTACCGTCTGCCCGAGGTGCTGACCGAGTACCACAAAGCCTACCCGAAGGTACGCCTCGACATCGCTACCGGCCACAGCCGGAACATCTACCAGCAGATGCTGGATTCTTCGCGGGACGTGGCAGTGCTGCGGGGCGAGTATCCGTGGGACGGTACCCAGTTCCTGCTCTCGCAGGAGAATATCTGCCTGATCTGTAGCGAGGAGAACAAGGACAGACCCATCTCCGATTACCTTTATATCGACCACAGCAGCGACGCCACCATCAGCGCCCAGATGGCCCGATGGCGCTACGAGAACGGCGTGACCAACGATGCGGGCAATTTTGTGGTGGATAACATCATGGTCTGCCGCGAGATGGTGGAGCGGGGCCTTGGCTGGGCGCTGATGCCGGAAGTGGCGCTGGATAACTTCAAAGGATATGTCAAGCCCTGCACCTTCGAGAACGGCGAGCCCTTCGTCCGGCGCACCTATATTTTCTGCCAGAGAGACGCAGCCGCCCTGCCGCAGGTGCAGCTCTTTATGGACATGCTCAAAAAGCACCGCTGAGAGGAGAAAAACATGGAAACGACTGTTTCGCTGGTCCAGATGCTGGATGCACGGGAGCGCCGGGTGCAGCATCAGCAGGAGCTGCTGGCCCAGTACCACAAGCCGCTCATCTGCTTTACCATGAATATCTGCGGCCCGATAAAGGATTCGCCCCTCATCCGGCGGGGCTTTGCGCGGGGGCGTCAGCTGCTGCGCCAGCAGTTTCTGCGGGCAAAGCTGACGCCGCTGTATCAGGACGCCGTCCGGGAAGTGACCGGTTGCGAGGCGTTCTATGTGCTGGACGCCGACCCGCTGACCATCAAGAAATTCACCACCGACATCGAGGACGCCACCCCGCTGGGGCGGCTGTTCGACATGGACGTCATCCGTCCGGACGGCCTCAAAGTGGACAGAGAAGAGCTAAACCTCGAAGGCCGCCGCTGTCTCATCTGCGGCGGGCCTGCTAAGGTGTGCAGCAGCCGCCGCATCCATACCGTGGCCGAACTGCAGGAAAAGACGACGGAGATCTTGACCGAGGCCCGGGACGCGCAGGACATTGCCGACGCGGCCCGTCTGGCCGTCCGCGCCCTGCTCTACGAAGTGACCACAACCCCGAAGCCCGGCCTTGTGGACCGGCGTAACAGCGGAAGCCATAAAGACATGGACGTCTTCACCTTCATGGACAGCGCCGCGGCGCTCTATCCCTATTTTGAAGCCTGCGCCCGGACGGGCCGCGAGACGGCGAAACAGCCCGCGCCCGAGACGTTCGCGGCCCTGCGGCCTCTGGGTTGTGAGGCCGAGGGCGAGATGCTGGACGCCACCGGCGGCGTCAACACCCACAAGGGCGCGGTCTTTTCGGTGGGCATCGTCTGCGCGGCGCTGGGACGCCTCGACCGCTCCCTCTGGGCCGAAGCAGCCCGCGTTCTGGCGGAAGTATCCGCAATGACGGCGGGCCTGACCGAGAAGGATTTTGCAGGCGTCACTGCCGAGAACGCCGCCACCGTGGGCCAGAAGCTTTATATTCAGTACGGTATCACTGGTGTGCGGGGGCAGGTGGAAGCCGGACTTCCCACGGTGCTGAATGTCGGTCTGCCGGTGCTGGAAGAGGGCCTTGCCAAGGGTTACGACTTCGACCGCGTCGGCGGCGGCGCACTGCTGGCCATCCTGGCCAACAGCACCGATACCAACATCATTGCCCGCTCGAGCCGGGAGCGTCAGCTGGCCCTCACCGAAGAGCTGAAAGCCCTTCTCGCCCAGACACCTTACCCGGATAAAGATGCGCTCGCGGCGCTGGATGACCGGTTCATTGCGGAAAATCTCTCGCCCGGCGGCAGTGCCGACCTGCTGGCGCTGACCTGGCTGCTCCATTTTGTTACTACTGAGGGGAATATCGATGAGTGAATATACCATTTCGCAGGTCTATCCGACCGATAAAACCGTTCTGGCCCAAATCGACACACTGCTAGGTCAGGAGGGCATCCGCCGCGACGGCAATCTGGACTACATCTGCGCCATGTTCGACGAGGAATACAACGTCATCGGCACCGGCAGCTGCTTCGGCAACACCCTGCGGTGCTTCGCCGTCAGCAGCGCCCATCAGGGCGAGGGTCTGCTGAACCAGATCATCACCCATCTCATCGAGGTGCAGTGCGCGCGGGGGAATATGCACCTGTTTCTCTACACCAAGGTAAAAAGCTCCAAGTTTTTCGGCGACCTCGGCTTCTACGAGATCGCCCGGGTGGAGGATACCCTTGTCTTCATGGAGAACCGCCGCGACGGCTTCGGGGCTTATCTGCGCGATCTGGAAAAGACCAGGACCGAGGGCAAAAATGCGGCCCTCGTCATGAACGCGAACCCTTTTACCCTCGGTCATCAGTATCTTGTGGAAAAAGCCGCTGCCGCCTGCGACACGCTCCACCTGTTCGTGGTCAGTGAGGACGCCAGCCTCGTGCCTTTTGCCGTGCGCAAGAAGCTGGTGGAGGCGGGCGTGGCCCATCTGCCGAATGTGGTGCTCCACGACAGCGGCCCCTACATCATCTCGAATGCCACCTTCCCCAGTTACTTCCTGAAGGATGAGGCAGCTGTCATCGACGGCCACGCCCGACTGGACCTCGCTGTCTTTACAAAAATCGCGGCGGCGCTGAACATCACTGCCCGCTATGTGGGCGAGGAGCCTACCAGTCAGGTGACGGGGCTTTACAACCAGATTATGTGCGAGCAGCTGCCCAAAGCGGGTATCGCGTGTGTCGTTGTACCCCGCAAAGAAGCAAACGGCAAGGCCATCAGTGCTTCCACCGTCCGCCAGTGCCTGCAGAGCGGCGACTGGGATACCCTCGAGACGCTGCTGCCCAAGACCAGCCTCGACTATTTCCGCAGCCCGGAGGCAGAGCCGGTGCTGGCACGCATCCGCAATGCGGGCAATGTCGTGCATTACTGAGAAAAACTTCCTCTCTCTTTGTGGTCATGACAACAGAAATAAGACGAAGCATCTGTTATAATAGGCCCATCAAGAAAAGGAGAGTGTGGATATGATCCGTAAAATCATTCATATAGACGAAGAAAAATGCAATGGCTGTGGTGCCTGTGTCACTGCCTGCCATGAGGGTGCCATCGGCATGGTGGACGGCAAAGCGAAACTGCTGCGCGACGACTACTGCGATGGCCTTGGCGACTGTCTGCCCGCATGTCCCATGGACGCAATTCACTTTGTTGAGCGCGAGGCTGCCGCTTATAACGAAGCTGCCGTTCTGGCCGCAAAGGCGCACAAGGCGGCGCACACTGGCTGTCCCGGCGCGAGAATGCGGCAGATGCACCATGAGGACGATGCGCCCGTAACCGCGCAGAAGCGCCCCTCGCAGCTTTCCCAGTGGCCGTGCCAGATCAAGCTCGCGCCTGTGAACGCGCCGTATTTTGACGGCTGCGAGCTGCTCATTGCTGCCGACTGCACGGCCTATGCCTACGCCTCCATCCACGAGGACTTCATGCGCGGCAAAATCACCCTCATCGGCTGCCCGAAGCTCGACGCGGTCGAT
>ENA-ORUG01002447-ORUG01002447.1-human-gut-metagenome-genome-assembly--contig:-NODE-2447-length-13166-cov-2.663717_pt1 | contig 13166 bp, 13 predicted proteins | sample MGYA00242079_ERZ509207 | MGnify/ENA primary metagenome ERZ509207 (study PRJEB26280, sample SAMEA2338780) | human gut metagenome | biome: human gut; feature: human-associated habitat; material: faeces...
TGCTTCTGTTGTATAAGTTTTACCGATCGAACGTTCACTATTTATAAGATTGAAATTTCGTTGAAAAGGTAATATTTCATAGATATTCCAATGCATACCGTCGAATACATTCATATTATTTCCTCCTAAAATAAGACATATCCTGTTTAAAATGTAGGTGTCGGCCCAATCGTTCCGGGAAGATTTCACTCTTTGACGCCCCGAAAACGCCATTTTAATTAACAAGATATGCCTTACAATATTTATTGTATCAGCCTTTAATTGTAAAGTCAATATCTTTTAATATAATTCCTCCCTTTACATGTTTCAATTGTAATTTACCGGGATATGAGCTACCCTTAATAAAGTTTTCCCACGTGACATGCTCATAGCATTTAGAAGGCATACCTGCGCAAGTAATGTTAAGTTTACCGTCTATCTCTTCAAGGTAAGTTTTTTGCCTGATAAAACGTGCTCGGGTGAAAGTACTCTCGTGTTTCCATGCACCCAATTTAACCGGATCGATTTCTAGCTCTTCGGGGATTTCAGTGCCTTTTAAATGAAGCGAATCCGTATCAGCGTACATAAATCTGTTATATACTTTTTGAGCGCTTGTGATTGTTTTGTACCTAGCCCATGCCGTAATAAATGTTCCTACGGGAATGTAAATTGGATCACGTGTTTCTTTTTCGCCTAGCCTATATTTAACTAAACCATCTTCATAATAAGGATGTTTAGATTGCACATTAGGGTTTAAAGCAAATTTTCCGTACAGTGCATTAAGCATAAGTTTAGCTAGCGTTCTCATAGCTTTATTACCGTTAAGCGTAGATTCAACTTTAACCTTATTCCACTTGTCGATGTAATCTTTGAACAGACCTACAGTGCTTTTAAATTTCCATCCGCTGTGCCACGTAATATTATAGACATTATAGTGTTCAAAAAATAACTCGAGATCGACGCTGGTTAAACATAGTGTTACTTCCTCATCTTCCGATGAAGCTAGATATTGTGTCGGTATAAAGGAAAGGTTATTTTTTAACTGTATCGTGGGGATATGATTTTCTTTCAGCTCAAATTGACAAGTCAGCATTTGTACATGCAAGTTGTATAAGTCATCTTTTTCATATTTGCCCTTGAAGAAAATCCCCTCTCCGTACGGTAAAGGCTGATAGTACATGACAGAAGGATAAAGACTGTTAACGTCTAACACTATTCCTTCATCAATATCTAAACCTTGAAAACGTGGATCGCAATAAGTGAAGCCTCCCTTGTACGACTGTCTTATATCATAATCATATTCTGGTATTGGGAACCATCGAGAAAAATTTTTCTTTCCTACGATCTTTTTGTAATCGTATAAAGCATTACTACCCTGTGTCATTTGCTTAAGGTCTTGACTAAATAAAGTCTGTAAAGCTCTAGCCATTATTTCAACGTCGCATTTTAAGTATTCTACTTCTATATCAGTTAAGATATGTCCTATTTCCCTATCTTCCTTATAATCTATTTCAAGTTTAGAAATAGGCAAGTTGAAACCTTTTGCTACTGCATCTACGCTGAATGGAAGAATTTTCAGAGAATCAAAAATCTTTATTCTATTCTTTTCGTCCAGCATTATTTCCATCGAGTAGAACTGACCCTTATCGCTTATGAGGGTAGTAAATGAATACGGTTTTAAATACTTTCTATCTGTAAAATAGCTGAATCCTTTAGAGAAAAGATAATTGATTATAAATTCACCATCAAATTTTAGGTTATGAAAGTAATACGTAGAATTTTCATGTCTTTTAGCGTGTTCGAATAGGAACTCAATATTATTTCCGTAACAAAATTTATAATCATTATCGATCTCACAAATACCTGTAGCCCACACTCGGCAATCTTCTGGGTTAGTAGTTGTCTCAAAATCAGCAGTGTATAACAATTTAACTACCCCCCATGATTATTTTAAGTATAACCTCTTGCGCTCAAGTGTGTTACAATATTCTCTGAAATTATAGAAGCTTCTAGCGGATCATATATAAAGTCTATTTGCAAAACTGGGTCTGCATAAAACAAATCTATAAATTCATCAGCCGGTATTTTATTTATGATATTACTAATTGTGTTGGCATCTGTTTTACTAAATACGTTAAAAATTGCTTTCAAATAATTCTGCTTATACAGTTCGTTTTTATCCGAGAAATAATTCTGCATTACCTGTTTCTCAACATTTGTAACGAACTTATCCCAATCACTAGGTTTAATTTTATTAAAATCATATTGTTTTGGTTCCAGATTGTTTTTTTGAATAGTACCCATTGTACCAGTGAACGTAGATACATTTGCCCTTTTTCTTTCGGCTGTTCTCTGTCGATTGATATTCGCTACTTTGTATCCTATTTCTTTTCTTTGCCATTGTGTTGTTCTCAATCCCGTGTCTGTGGTAATTGGCGTTTCTGCACCCTTTTTCAAAAATCTGCCTAAAGAATTAATCTCACGGTTAAAGTCTGAACGAGTTTGAATATTTTTGGTTAATTTCTTTGCATTAATTCTGTCAGGTAAATATGGTTTAAGGGCTGGATTCTTTTTTAATAAACGTGTTATTTTGGAATTAAACTGTCTCACCGTATTTGTGACTTTTTGCTTATCTTGCTTTCGCCACTTAATATTATACTGTCTAGGCATTCGTAATAATCCCCCTTGTGCTTAATTAGAAACCCTCTTGTTTCAACTTTTCCGTATAAAACTATGTCGTAAAGTTTATTACAAAACAACCATATTTTAAATCTGTTATGAAGTGAAGTGCTTAGAGTTTTCCTGTTCCCCGGTAACTGCTCCATAAATTTGTCAAGGTGATTCTGGGAGCTGAAATAATAAGTTGTGCTCCCGTCTGTTAAAGTGTAAGGACTTTTGTACAAGTGATACGCAATTCCGTTTCTAGAAAGTTCCATAAGTTAAATATAGCCGGGGACTTTATCCCCGGCTCCCTCCTTTCAATGTTTCACGTGCAACTATTTTACTAAGTTGAAGGTAAGTAATTTCCTATCTCCCTTTGTAATCTGGGTTACCTGTAGTTTTACAGGTTTCTTCCAGTTTGCGGGATTTCCTTTGATAGAAATTATTTTCTTTAAGGCCGAATAAATGCCCATTGAAACCGCCTGATAACCTACACCATCTTTATCAATTAATACGATTCTGGGACAAATGTTGGATTCTCCGGTTTCCCGGTTGATGCATGTAACCACTTCACAAAACACATGCTTTACCTCGATTGTAAGGTTGATGCAATCACCGATTCTTTTTTCGGGATTGTTCATAGCGTTGAAAAGGATTATTTCCTCGTCCTCATTTTTTGGAACCATCGAGCAGAACTGAACTTTTCTTTCCGCTGTTAAGTCCATGATGAATCTTTCGTCTTCTTGCATTGTCATGAGTCCTGTTTCGTTAGTTGCCGGTGTGATTGTTTCAAATTCGTTCATTTTTATTTCTCCCTATTCTGATTTTATTTGCCCGTTTAAGGTCGTTAGCCCAACCATGAAGATTAGTTAGATGCAGTTTCCGGCTCGAACATATCGGTAGGTTCCTCTATGACAAGTTCTGCTTGCTCAAGGAATTTGTCTACAGTCATGCCGTAAGTATCTTTCGTTGTAAAAATGTTCAAAATAACATAGTTACCATTTCTTCCGTATACCTTACGAGTAATCTTCAAAGCTTTTTCCTGGTTCATCGTGTCGTTAAAAACTGTGATTGGTTCAAGCTCTTCTGTTACAACCTGTCCGTTTTCCACCTTTACTGTCGCGGGGAAAATTTTGTGTGTCTCAAACGTTCTTGTTACTTTCTTCATTTCTTTTACCTCTTTTCTTTTCGATTGTCAGTTAGTATTTGTTTTTCTGACTATATTTATTATAACACAGTTGCGCAGAAAATGCAATACCTTAATTCTATTTTCTTCAAAATTATTTACTTCTGATACTATATGGTGTATAATATTATATAGAAGGGAGGTGGTGACATGAACGAATGGTTGCAAGCTATTACAACTGTAGGTTTTCCGATTGTCATGTGCGGAGCTATGGCTTACTATGTAAAATACATGACAGATAAACACAGGGAGGAAGTAGCAAAACTGAACGATCAGCACAAAGAGGAAATGCTAGATATTGTTAAGGCGGTGGATAACAATACTCTAGCACTATCGAAATTATGCGAAAAGTTAGACAAGGAGGTATAAACATGTTATCAGGGATAGACATATCCAATCACCAGGCACCCATGGACTTTGGCGATGTAGATTTTGTAATTATGAAAGCTAGCGAAGGAAAATCATACAAAGACGCACGTCTTGACCAGCATTATAATAATATAGGAAATAAACTTTATGGCTTTTATCATTACGCTAGGCCGGATACTGGAAACACCCCGGAAGAGGAGGCAGATTGGTTTTTATCCTTAGTAGGACATCACGCGGGTAAATGTATATTTGCGCTTGACTGGGAAGGTAAGAGTCTTAATAATTATCGTAGCGATTGGGCTTTATCATGGCTACGTAGGGTCTATGCAAAAACGGGAGTTAAACCTTTGATCTATTTGCAGTCCAGTGAAGTTATGACCGGAAAATATGCCAATATAGCTTCCGAAGATTATGGGCTTTGGATTGCACACTGGGATGCTAGACAGCCCAAATATAAAGATTTTAATGTTTGGGCTATATGGCAATACATTGTAAACGTTGTAGACAGAGACTATTTTAATGGTGATAGGGAAGCATGGCTAAAATATTGTAGTAAACACTCTTCTAATAATCCCCCAACTGTATCAGATAAAGAATTAAAAATAGGAGATACAGTACAAGTACGAACGAGGATGGATTATAATAATGTTAAAAACGATGCGTGGGTGCTTGATAGCAACTTTAAAGTCATGGGTATTAACGGCGACCGTATTGTCATTGGTAATGGTATCGGAATTACCGGCGCATGGAGAAGAGATTCCATCAGAAAGGTATAATATGGCATGGATAGGCGGCAATAGATATCTGTCGAATGAAGAAATGGAAAATAATGCGACAATAATATGGGAATATTTATCAGCAGAGGGTTGGACAATCGAAGCGGTTAGCGCTATGTTAGGTAATATGCAGACTGAATCAACTATTAACCCGAACATCTGGGAGAATTTAACTGTAGATTATGAGAGAGGATATGGCTTGACACAGTGGACGCCCGCTACAAAATATATCGACTGGGCTGGTGCGGATTGGGAAAATGGAAATCGAGAATTAGACCGTTTAATATATGAAGCAGAAAACGGTGCACAGTGGTTTAGAAATCCTTCTGCTCCGATTGTAGAACCGCCTATCACATTTAAAGAGTTCTCTACATCTACAGATGATGTCACCACTTTAGCAAACTACTTTTTGTGGTATTATGAACATCCAGCGGAAACTATACAACCGATCCGAGCGGAACAGGCATTGGAATGGTTTGATTTTTTAGGTGGTATAAGGATAACTAAAAAGAAAATGCCTATCTGGATGTACTCAAAAGTATTCTAAAATGTTTCACGTGAAACATTTAGAAATAAAAAGAAAGGAGATTTATAATGGCTATTTTAACTAAGTCAGGAATGACTAAAATTCTTCGCAAAATAATGGAAAGCGGAGGAATGACAGAGGACATGGAGAGAAGTGTCCGACGGCTACAGGATGATTTCGACGAACGAGAGGGAATCCTGAAAAAGTACGGAGAAACTTATAACGGCGAAGATCGTGACGAATATGAGTTTAGTGGAAGAGATACCGATGAAATCTATACTCTTCGCGAAGAAGAAAAGTTAGCAGACGATTGGAGGGCAAAATATGAGGAAATGAAATCACGCTATCTTGACCGATTTTTCGGAACGGATGAAATCGAAGATGATTTTGACCGAACAATGAGAGAAACCAGAGACGATGTTAAAAGGGACGGGGAGCCGCAGACCTTTAACGAACTATTAGAAAGAGTGGAGGGTTAACAGATGCCTACAATTCCGAGTAAAGCACCGAACATTAAATCAATGAACAGCGCCGACATCTTGAATGTCACGCGAAATGAATTAGGCGGAAATTATGCTAGTCAGATTCCGGCTGTTATTAAGGAAGGAGACGAACTCCCTAACGGAAGAATCGCAACTAAAGCTGATTCTCTTTCCTCATTACGGGGAATCGGGGAAATAATGATGAATTATCAGCCCCTACAGAATGCATTTTTAAATGCGCTTGTGAATCGGATCGCAAGAGTTATCATAACCAGTCGCTTGTATGAAAATCCGTGGGCTGGCTTCAAAAAAGGAATCATGGAATATGGCGAAACAATTGAGGAAATCTTTGTTAATCTCTCTAAACCTTATCAGTATGATCCCGTTGTGGCCGAGAGTGAAGTTTTCAAGCGAAGAATTCCGGATGTGAAAGCTGCTTTTCACAGTATGAATTATCAGAAATTTTATCCCACGACCGTTTCTAATGACCAATTACGGCAAGCATTTTTATCCTGGCAAGGCATTACCGATCTTATTGGCAAGATCATTGAGCAAGTTTACACTGGAGCCAATTACGATGAATTCCTGGTCATGAAATACATGATCGCACAGATCGCACTTAAGGGACAGTTATATCCGGTTAGTGTTCCCACGATTACGGCCGATAACGCTAGAGCCGTTACGACATCGATGGTTAACTACGCAAAGAAACTTACGTATATGTCAAGCGATTATAATTATGCGGGAGTAAAGACATATACCGATCCCGAATTTTTATACATCATTTTGACCACAGATGTGGAATCCATTTTCGATGTCGAAGTTCTGGCGCTATCATTCAATATGAATAAAGCCGAGCTTATCGGACGGCAGATTGGAATTGATGGTTTTGGTATCGTTGACAATGAGAGATTAGCCGAAATTTTCGCCGATGATCCGTACACCGATTTTGTACCATTTACGGAAGCGGAAATTAATCAGTTGAACACAATTGCTGGCCTCATGGTCGATGAATCCTGGTTCATGATCTTTGATAACTATTACAATATGACAGAGATTTACAACCCGCAAGGATTATACTGGAACTATTTCTACCACGTGTGGAAAACGTTCAGTGTTTCTCCTTTCAGTAACGCCATATTATTTACGACCAATACCCCAGCCATTACTTCTGTTACTGTAAGCCCGTCAACCGCAACGGTTGTAAAAGGAAACTCTTCTCAATTTACTGCGGCTGTCGTCAATACAGGCTTTGCGCCGAAGGAGGTCATTTGGACAGTTGAAGGCGGAGCAGATGCGGGAACGGTTATAAGTGATAACGGATTGTTATCTGTATCTCCTAACGAAACCGCAACGTCATTAACTGTTAAGGCTACCAGTTCATTTGACAGTACGAAGAGCAGTTCTGCCGCCGTAACCGTGAATGCATCTTAAGGAGGTTGCCTTATGAACGTAGTGCCGATGACACCTATAACTAGTGTCAAACTGTGTCAAAACGTTCCCCTAGATTCCACCTATAAGGACACGCTAAATTTTGCTAGCGTGTCCGCCCAGGCGGGCTATTTCTCTGGTAAAGCTAAGCGTACTTTCACTAATCTTACCCCAGTGCGACTTCAAAACGCTTTAAGACTATCAGTTCCCGCTGATTATGTGTATGACTGTAATTATCTAATGTTCCAAAATGCAAATTTTAATCAAAAATGGTTCTATGCTTTTATTACAAAGGTAGATTTCATCAACGTAAACATGACAGAAGTTCACTTTGAAATTGATGTTATGCAGACATGGATGTTTGACTACACGTTAAAACCATCGTTCGTAGAAAGAGAACATATAAATAACGATGTAATCGGAGCAAATTTAGTTCCCGAAAATTTAGAAACAGGGGACTATGTGCAAATGGGGATAGCATACAACAGCATAACTTCCATGCCTCTACTTATAGTAGTTGCGACTACTTTTGACAGCGATGGAAACTGGGCACCAGGACGATTGTATAATAATGTTTACAGTGGGTTAAAATATTACGCGTGGGAATTAGATGATATTGATGCACTAAATACATTTCTCGAGTCTGTCAATAATGCGGGTAAAGCAGATGGTATTGTATCTATTTTTATGATGCCAAAACCTTTTTTCGGTACAGCCCTAAGCCCATTAAGATTAACAACTGAAAAAAATTATAGCACCTTAAAAGATGGGTATGTTCCACGCAATAATAAGCTGTTTATATTCCCATACAACTTTATTAATGTAACCAACGGTCAAGGGGAAAGTGCTGATTATAGGTACGAATATTTTTCAGGAAATGAATGCACATTTGATTACTACGGTGATACAACTCCTAATCCAACGGTTTTATTTTACCCAATTAGCTACAAAGGAAGCGGGGCGCAAAATTATGAAGAGGGAATAACTATGTCTGGTTATCCCCAATGTGCTTTTAACACGGACGTGTTCAAGGCATGGCTTGCACAAAATGCAAGTTCAATAGCTGTCTCTACTTTAAGCTCTGTTACTCAAGTAGCCGCTGGGGCCGTAACCGGAAACGCCATGCTAGCAACAACAGGAATCGCTAGAATTACCGATCTGGTTAGCCAGGTGTATCAGCATGACGTGTTGCCCCCGCAAGCTAGAGGCAGCTCTTATAACGGTTCTTTAAATGTAGCGTTAGATAGAAAAGAGTTTATCGTCCGAAAAATGAGCATACAGCCTGAATTTGCAAAAATTATTGATGACTATTTCAGCATGTATGGTTATGCCACAAACGAAGTAAAAGTACCAAACGTGACAGGTAGACCTAGTTGGAATTATGTAAAAACAATAGATTGCAAAGCCGTAGGTTCTGTGCCTTTTGAAGATATGGATAAGATTCGTTCTATTTATGATTCAGGAATAACTTTTTGGCATGGTGACTGGGTGGGGGATTATACAAGAAGCAATAAATAAGGAGGTGAAAAAGTGTCGAAGAAAATGAAAAGACAATGGGAGTCAGCAGAATTAAACAGTAAAACTTATATAGATTATTATGATCGTCTCATGGAACTTGCACTCAATGTTTTTGAATGGGAAAATTTACCTCCTACCGTTGATGAAAGATTTCTTGAGTTAACCTTATACGAAATGGGTTATTGCCTTTATTTCAATGATCCTCTTATTGGCGACCTGGCTCTTACATGCACTATAGGCGGAAGATTAGATGTGTATAGAATACCAATTTTACGTCGTGCTTATGCCGTGAACGGGTACAATAAAATGTGTTCCACTCGTGATAGCGTTTTGATTTTTAATAATTATCTGCATACACCTACACTATTAACAATTGAACTATTTGCTCGTAGGCTTTATGAGATCGAAAGAGCTATTGACGTAAACGTGAAAGGACAGAAAACACCAAAGGCTATTCTATCATCCGAAACACAAAGGCTTACTATGAAAAATCTATTTATGCAATATGACGGAAATGAGCCTTTTATTTTCGGTGATAAGAATATGGATTTAGATGGGATAAAGAGTTTGGATATTACCTCACCATTTGTCGCGGATAAATTGCAAATTTTAAAGCATCAAGTGTGGAATGAGGCGTTAACATTCTGCGGTATTGAAAACAGTAATCAAGATAAAAAAGAACGTCTGGTTTCAGACGAGGTTGGAAGCAATTACGGAAATGTAGAAGCCCAAAGAAATGTAATGCTTAATGCACGTAGGCAAGCAGTAAAAAAGATAAACGCTATGTTCGGCACAAATATAAATGTAAAATTCCGCTCTAATCTTGCCACAATGGTAAACACCGAAAATGTTTCACGTGAAACAATTGAAGAAAAGGAGGTAAACGACATTGAGTAAATATACCACTGAATTGCGATGGCTCATTGAAAGTCTTACAGCGGATCAAGCAAATTTGTCTATTTCTCAACGTATTACCGCCGCCGCACCTAAAGTTTTTAATTTTAGTTATCCAATATGGGCAGAAGATTATCGTGTCACTTTAGAGACTAAAATTTTAAAGCATTATTTTAACAAAGAAATCGGGATGGAAACCGTAGGATTATGGAAACTATATCTTGAGGAAAGAATGAATCTTATTATGCCTTACTACAATCAGCTTTACGAGACAGCTACTAAAAATTATGACTACATGAGCGATGTAAATTCTTCCGAGACATACACGGCTAATAAGACAAATAAGGAGACAGCCGACTTTACTCTCACGGGCAATTTAACTGGTAGTACAACAGATATTGGAAAAGATACAATTAATTCAACTTCTAAAACTACCGATAATGGTTCAAGGGATTCTGATACAACTATCAATAATAAAAATCTTGAAAGTGATCTACCGCAAGCCAATTACGCCAACCTTGATTATGGTACAAATTTAGTCGAAAGTGAACAGACGGAAGCACTACATGACACTACAAACAATGTGTCTAATTTTACAGCTGATAGTACAACTGATCGTAATAATACAACTAATGCTTCTCAAGACACTTCTCAAACCACTAAAAATATTGTGGACGGAAATGCCGATGAAACATACACCCGCACCAGAAAAGGTGCTTTTGGCGGTAAATCTTTAACGGAATTAATGATGGAATATCGCCAATCAATTATAAACATTGATAATATGATTATTAACGAACTCAGCGACTTATTCATGCTAATTTACTAGGAGGTATATTATGATTAATAATTTATTTAACCCTGTAACACCTTTAAAGTTTTGGTGCCAAAAAGTTCTTCCACTTGTTTATGATGATTCATTAAGTTACTATGAGGTTCTATGTAAAGTTAGTGAAAAAATTAACGAACTTATTGAGAACAATGAAAATCTACCAGATTATATCACGGAAGAAATTAAACAACAGCTATCTGACACTAATCTGGAAAAAATTGTGGGTTCTTATTTAACCGATTTTGTCTTAAATGTAAAATTTCCGCCAGAAGGTATTCCGGCTTCTATAGGCGACGGCGTAACGAATGATCACGATTCTATTCAGATGTGTATTGATTATGCGAATGAGAATGGAGGGAAAGCCTTATACTTTCCAGATGGGGTTTATATTACATCTCCTCTTACTCTAAAAAATAATGTATCTATTTTTGGCGCATCAATTAATTCTTCCGTTATTAAATTAAAAGCTAATTCTACAAACAGCCTATTTAGTGGTACATCGTCAAATAATACAATCAGTCGTATTACTATTGATGGCAATATTGCTTCCCAAGTTAACGCGCTAACTTTAATAAGTTTAAATGGTAGTAATATAAGTTTTGATAATTTAGTTCTTTCAAATTCAAACAAGGCAATTAATATAATCAATACAGGCAATATTGTATTGATGAACTCTTTAAGATTAAATAATTGTCCATATTTTATTCAACTTTCTGGTGCCGGTTATGCTGTTTGTGATAATTTGTGTTTTAATAACACAAGTGTGGCTTCTAGCAATAGTTTGATAAATAATTCATTGCCAAATTCAATGTTTACTAATTTATACAGCATCTTAACTATTAATACTGCTATTACAAATACAGGGACTAATTGTTATTATTCTGGTATTATCAAAAATGCAGAAAATATTATCAACGATAATACTAATAATATCACTTATAATTTTTATGGGGATAAAAAAATAACCTCTAACAAATCTATAACCGAGGCGACTACAACTAAACAAATTTATGTAACTAACTTAAACGAAACAATTGCAAAACGTAATGTAAATGGTGACTCCTCGGTAGAGGTTTTAACGGGAAATAAAACGCAAAATTCTGTGATTAACACGGAAAACGTCACAACAAAAATTATTAACGCTACGAATATTGAGGTAAACGGCAGAACCTCGGAAGAGATATTAACGGGCAATAAGACACAAAATTCTGTAGTTAACACGGAAAACGTCACATCCAAAATTATTAACGCCACTGACATCAATTTAAATACTAGTAATCCATTAACTTACAAAACACCCGGTAGTTTAAATAAATATTTTAAATACGTTCCTTTCAAAGGTCAGGACGGAACAGATTATTCTGTTTTAGTTTCTAATGAGTATGATTTTTCATTAAAACCGAGACGTAAAGCTATTTATATAGGTGACAGTTATTTTAATGGTGTGGGTGCTACACCAACTACTGATTTGGTATGCTATATTAATAAAAAATGTGGTATTGTTCAACATTGGAACTATTCTCATGGTGCGACAGGTTTTATTCGAGATACTGATTCTCTCAAATTTTACAATCAGTTAGTCCAAGCTTCTAATGATTCACGAATAACTGATAAGACAGAAGTTACAGATATTATTGTGGCGGGCGGATTAAATGATACAGGGGCATCTTGGACACAAACGGCGCTTTATACAGAGTGTAATAATATAAGTACTCTTGCAAAAACAGCATTTCCAAATGCTAAACTATGGTATATTCCATTTTTATGGATTAATATTCCTTATTCATATGATTACCATAGGCTTTATATTGCAATAAATAAAGCTTGTTTAAAATCAGGTGATGCAACTTTATCTGGTGCCCCAAGTTGGTTGTATAGAATGGATTCTAAATATCAAAATGGGGATGATATTCACCCTTCCGCAATTGGTTATGAGCTAATGAGCGATTATATTTGCAACTTTTTAAATGGCGGATATCAAGGTGTTAATGATTTGCAATTAGTTACTAGTACAGTGGGCCAGGTAGATTATAGTATTTGCTGTGAGATAGTTAATTCTATTATTTATTTAAAGGGTAATTTTAATGTTAAGGCTACAATTCCGGCTATTACTAATATGGGTAATTTACCTAGTAGAGCTATACCACAATCTTTAACAGTTTTGCCTTGCATTTATTATAACACTGGTAGTAATACTAACTCACCTTTGTATATTCAGGCAAATGATTCAAAAATAACTACAATTAACTCTTTAACTGCGGGTACTTATCATATTACTACAAGTTATCCTCTTTATCCATTTATTGGTGTTTAAGTATTGACAACCTCCTCAATTTATAGTATAATAAAAGAAAACGAATTGAGGAGGTTTTGATATGTTTGAAAGTTTAGTTAAAGATGCAAAATATGCAATCAATAGTAATAGCCGCGATTTAATAATGGAAACTTATGGAATGGCTAAAATGGCTAGGAAACTTGAATATATTTCATTCGATGAATTTATGAAGTTGAA
>ENA-ORUG01002455-ORUG01002455.1-human-gut-metagenome-genome-assembly--contig:-NODE-2455-length-13144-cov-2.052563_pt1 | contig 13144 bp, 9 predicted proteins | sample MGYA00242079_ERZ509207 | MGnify/ENA primary metagenome ERZ509207 (study PRJEB26280, sample SAMEA2338780) | human gut metagenome | biome: human gut; feature: human-associated habitat; material: faeces...
GAGCCATTGCTGCCACACCATAATCCTGTGATACTACAATATCCCCTCTATGGCACAGACTGATCAGTTTATAGTCTACTGCATCTGCTCCCGCGCCAACCATGATCACTTCGCTATATTCAGATGCAAGCACATGGTTCGTATCACAAAGCAAAATAACCGGCGCATCATATTTTTCAGCTATTTTCTCAACGATTCCTACAACCGGGCAAGCATCGGCATCTACATAAATCTTCATATTTTCTCAAGTTCCTTTATTTTCTGCAACAATCAAAAGACAACCCTTTTTCCTAGGTACGATTCTACTGTATTTGCAATACGATCACCTGTCAAGTATTTCCTTCTGGCTCTCTACTATTCGTATGGATTATAAGTATATAGCCATTTACACAGCCAACAGCCACACCATTTTGCTAATTTTTATATCTTCCAATTAAAACAAAAACAGGCTCTGATTCAGAATCTCTCTAAATCAAAGCCTGCCTGATACGTTTGCTACCTAAATATGTTTTTCCAACCAATAGATCAAAATCCCGCTATATGGTTCTTTCATTTCCCGTTGTTCCGTATAATGATCCATCAATTTTTGATAATATGACTTTGGTGCTGTTTTATTTGGATATTTTCTAGCAATGTTCCTATGTAATGCAGAAAGTGCCTGCCGACGACATTCCTTTAATCTACGTGCTTCGCAATTCAGATTTAATCTTAGGTTCAGATCTTCATTTACATCCTCATCATCAGAATAAATCGTACCGTCAGAAGCATACTTGATATCCGTCAATGTCCTGCCATCAAACACGTTGATTTTTTTCATATCCTGCTTGTCAACTTTTAAACTGCCTCTTTTCGCATCACAGCTTTTATCCTCATTAGAATGCGCATCGCGGTTTCCCCAACATACAGCCACCATATTTTTATAATTCAAACGTTCTTTTTCATTTGTCACCGCCTGTTGAATGCAATGTTCTATCGTAGCTCTATGCTTGCCGTCACCCTCATCAATCCTGCTCATGCAGTATGCACAAAGGTGTCCCTGTTCCGAAAGCAGACTTTTCATCACTTTCTCTTTAACATCGCCTTTCATATCTGCATAAGACGCAAACTCCTGTTTTCGATACTCCAAAAGTTCCTTAGGTTCCGTTCCTTTTTTTATTTCTATCATACACATTCACCCTTACATCTGCTCTAAATCCAGTTGTATATGCATCGCTGTAAGATCAGGATCATCCCCAAGGATTTCATCCAGGTTTCCAAGGATCTCCGCTGCCAGTGTATACTCTTGTGCATCGATTGCATGATAGAACTGCTCAAATTTTTCCATAATGTCATCCGGACGCTCTTTTACACGCATAATCGCACGCAAGATGCCATTCGCATCTTTTCCATAGGTCTCTGCAGGTGCCGGTAATGCCTGATAGTTTTCCAGTACAACCACCTGCTCCCTTGCTACTGAATTGATTACTTCCGGAGCATGTGTGCTGACAACAAACTGGACATTTGGGAAAATCTCCGTCAGGTCATGTAAGATCTGTTTCTGCCATGCCGGATGAAGATGAAGATCCACCTCATCAATCAAAATGATTCCATCCGTTTTTTTGCAGACTTCGCCCAGGCACTGAGGGTTCAATACTGCCATACGATATGCAATATCCGCTACCAGACTGATCGTGCTTTTATAGCCATCACTCAACTGGTTTAATGGGATACGCATGCGCATTCCCTGTGCATCCGTATAAGCAACATCAATTTCCTTGGTTCCTATATTGTACTGAATCTTTGCATCGTTGGAACCGGTGATCCGGTTATAGCATTGCTCCATCGCGGAGAAAACTGCTTCCAGCTCCGGTACAGGTCCATACCCATTTTCCTGATTCTGGTATTTTTGCACTGTCATTTTTAAGAACCAGTTCATCATCAATTTGATATTTGCTGTTCCGCTCATACAATCAATGTAACCATTTGTTCTTGTATTTTTTTCAAAAATGTCCGTCTGCTTTTCACGATGATAATCCCACAGTCTGCCTGTACCATAATAAGCAATGATCGGCAGCAGTAATGAGGTATCCCCTTCCTGAAGCCGTTTCTGGTAATCTGATGCTACTTCCAGGATTTGTTTGGCATCTTTTATCGTGGTTTTTCCTTTTGCAGTATTTAGCGTCCTCTCCCAGTAGATCTCCGGTCTTTCATCCATCTGTGCCCATGCACCTATCCGAACCGGATACTGTGGCTGCACGTTATCGGTACTTCCGATCTTATATGCCTTCAGATGAGCACTTTCCTTCGTGATGTTCATGGCTTTTGCTCCATCAAAAGCCGTAAACATGGTGCTCATTGCAATGGCAATGCTTTCCAACAGAGATGTTTTTCCGGCACCATTCGCACCAACAACCAATGTCAGTTTCTTTTGTAAGTCAACCTCGACTTTTTCAAAACATCTAAAATTCTCTAAAGAAATCTTTTTCAGATACACTTTCTCTGCCTCCTGCACACATCATTTTACAGATGCGCTTCCATCTCCTTTTTACATATTTAATAGTATATACTATTGTTACAAATCAATCAATTTATTTTGAAAGCTTTCTATGCTTCCATCAGATCAGCTTCTAAAAATAGGGTTGCTCCATTGCTTTTGTCTAACTTAGGAAAACAATATAAAATACTCTCACGACTACTTCATATCGGGTTGGTCTTCAATGACATATTTTTCATTGATTTCTCCAAAAGTTTCCTCTAACCAATCACCTGATGTGCCATAAGGAGTTACATGGGTGCATGAATCAATATATGTAAATTCATAACCATTTTCTTCTAAAACATCTGCCCATATAGGAACGTCCTCATAATCAGCTCCGTTGATAAAAATCTCGCAGGATATTTTTTCCAACTCTGACAACACTTCTGCCGGAGCATCTGTTCTAAATACTAATAATTCTCCACCCATGCGAGTTCCATCTGACAAGGTTATTAATCTTTTTTCTGTTTTTTTCATCTATATTTCCTCATATTTTTCTTGGTGATATGTATATTAACGAAATATGCCTTTGTAAATCTTTATGCTTCCATCAGGTCAGCTTCCAAAATATCCGCCAGCAGTTCCCCTGCATGGATTCCACCATGGACGGTGACCTTATCGTTACGCAGCGACTCCAGTTCATACATCCGTAACTGGCGACTGATCTCCTGACGTTCAAAATCCTCCTGTGAAAGCCTTGGTCTGATCGCCGCCTGCCACTTTTTCAAAAACTTCTCTGCCCGGTGATAATCATTATTCTGATTATCTCCCACCGTCCGCTTCTGACGTGTCGTGCCATCCGGTTCGATCTCCAGCGTATAATAGGGTTGCTCCATTGCTTTTGTCCGACGCAGGAACACAATATAGGACTCCTGATTTGCAATCCTCTCAAAATAGCGGTCTGAACGGTCAAGACAATGTTTCAATGCCTGTCCTTCCTCTATGATCTGCTCAATCTTTTCTGGAACCACAATCGAAAATGTCTTTCCAACATACTCATATTTTTCTTTGATGGATGCCAGCACCGCTTCCACACGTGGAAATTTATTGGCAATCTCTACAACCCGGAGTCCTTTCTCCCTTCCTCCACACTGGGAGAGCACTTCGCGGTGCGCCAAAAGCAAATCGCGGGGACGTAAGACCATATCCTGATCCATCGGCATCTTCAGATATGCCGCCATGGAAAGGTAATCTTCCCAAGTGCCAAGCAGTTCCTGCATGCACCGTTTGCCCTTGCATCCAGTCGCCTGCCGTTTCAGGTAATTATAGATGACCGTCGGAGATAACGGCACACCGGAAATATTTGCAGGCTCAATGCCTTCTTTTGCCATTCCACAGATAACCGCATTGGGAAGTGTAAGATGCTGTTGCTCCATATACTGAAACCACAGTATCTCCTCTTTTCCCCCATTGATCTGCCGCAGTCTGTGAAAGGCATCCTTCGTAAGTCCAAATAACTCCCATGGTTTTTTTGCTTTCAGATTCAGCTTTGACAGATCCATCTGTAATGCAAGTTTCCTAAGTCCCGCTTTGACCATCTGCTCCAATACTGGGTATTTTTCATAGCGCTGCAGGTATTCAATCGGGGAAAATCCCGGTTCTTTCCGCAACTGTTCCAGTGCCGAGTATTGGTATTTTGTACCTTTGGTAAGGCTTTTGCGAAACGTATAGGGATAGATGGGACCATTTTCGATCCGTATCATCCCACCTGGGTCAAAATAACCAAAATTGGCATCGTCCCAGAATACCTCTCTGGTGAGATAACTATATTTCGCATAGAAAGTCCTCTCTTTCCCATGCCGGAGAAAGATTCTTGCACTTTCCTCACATCCATACTTTTCCTTGGCAACCGCCAGTTTCATCCAGCTTATGAAATGCCGTTCCACATAACCGCCTTCCACACGCTGAAACAGGATCACTTCCCGTTCTTTATACTGAACCGGACGCGGATTTTTATGTTTATAATCCATGCGGCGTGTCCTGGTCTTTGCGTTACACTTTGGGCAGATATACGTCTGGTTTTGCTGTATGTTTTCCACTACGGACTCCTGCCCGCAGTTGGAGCAAATCCCAGTCGTCTGTTTTCGCCGTCGGAACGGCTCATAAGTAAACAGATGTTCCTCACACTGTTTTCTCGCCCATTTACTAAATCCTGATGGGATCTCTGGCACCAGTGCCTGAAACTCCTGAATCCGGTCTCTTCGGATCTCGCGTTTGCGTTCCATCAGCTTCTTTTGGCAATCGTGTTCTTTTAACCCGATCCATCCGCACAGATTTTCCTTTTCTACCCCGGTTCCGCCATCGTCATAGGAAACTGACTGCTTTACCAGTAAGTCTGACTCAATCACTTTTGCGATCTGCTTTTGGCCCCAACTGTCCGGCAAAACCGCATGTGCCTCATCTTTCTTGCCCAAAACAGTGACCGCAGTTCCTTCCGGGTAATAATTGGCATATTCCTTCTTACCGATACAGACTCGAAGCTGTGGTTTGTCAGATACAAAATCGACGATGAGATACATCCCATCGTCGATCACTGCTTTCCTTATTGCGATACTATGTTTTTCTTCCGGCCATGGATAGCCTTTTATCACTTGTCGTTTCATATTTTCCTTTTCCTCCTTATATAAGCACTTCATTTCCGTTCACGTCATAATAGACATCCGGAAGATATCGTTTTCCATCTACCACACACACCGCAATGTCTGTGATCCCACATCCATCCGGCGTTTCCTTTGCAAGCCCTAAAACTGCACCCAGACCGCCCTTGGCTGCCGGGTTTTTCCCCCGGCTGACTGCCATCTGGTTGCGGTCTGCAACTGCACGTTCTCTTTTCACATGGGCATTCAAGTTGCGTGTCGGATGCTGCACCATATAGACCAGCGCCACATAGATGTACGCCTCTTTTGTCATCTTTTTTAGTAACCTAAGCCTTGTGCATGCGATCTTGGAATCACAGGCATCCTCGTCGATGTCTCCATCTGCCGCCACCATGTAATATACCGCCTGTTCCCATACCGGGTAGTAGCTTAAGCAGTCCAGCGGATCTTCCGCACAGTGAAAACCTGTCTCCCTGCATTTTGCTTCTTTGATCTCATTCCACTTCTGCAACTGATATTGGTATGTACTGCCGCCTGCCTGACAGGACAGGTCCGGTCGGAATGCCTTATATGCGATCTTCATATATCCCCTTCCCCAGACAGCCTTCTGGCTGCCTGTCTCCATTTTCTTTTTTGTAACAGCAGACAGGGAAAAAATCCCCGTCCAGGACACCTCCACCCTGCCACACAAAACAGGTGCTGCCACATTTCTCATTATTTCTTATATCTGAAACAACGATAACTGACCGTCCAGCTCCTTGCGTCTGCTCTTTTTTACTTTGGATGGCTTCAGGTCTGGCGCATCGCCGCCTTCTTTTCCAAGCAGACCATCCAGCAGTGGTTTTGCCGGCTTTTTGACCGTCTGTTTCTTCTTTTTGGAAGGCTGTGCCGATTCCTGCTTCTGCCTTTCTTTCTCATAAGCTTCCTTATCGTCAAGCTTATAATACTCATCGATCCACTCGAATAACACATCAGAAGAAACCGGTGTCACGATCGGGGCTTCCTGCTTTCGGGCAAGTTCCTTTTCCTTCTCCGTCGGCGTGCGGATCTCCATGATCTTTTTCATGGCATACTTCATGCAGCGCGTAAAACTCTTATGGGGCAGTAACACCCGCGCTGCATATTCCGGACTTTTTTCGCACCGTTCCTCCAGCTCCTCAAAGATGCAGGCAAACTGTGCCTTCATCATGTCCCGATACGAATCGTTGACGCTTTCCAACAATTTCTCTTCTTCCTGTTTCAGTTTTTCTTTTACTGTCATGTTTTTCCATCTCCTTTATTTCCTACTGCCGCTTTATGCGACTGCTTCCCCGCTGTCATCCTCCCGGTCAAGTTCTAGGGACGCATTGATCTGTGAGAGCCGCTGGCTCTTTTCGATCAGTTCCGCTTCCCTCTCAAACGGCTTTTCATATTCCTCTTTTGCTGTTTTCAGCGCATATCGGTATTCCTCTATCTTTCCTTTGATCTTCTGCTCCATCTTGTCCCATGACGCGTAAAAATTATCCAGACGCCGGATACAGCCGCTTCCGGACAGGGACGCATCAATCCAGTATGTGTTCCGACCACAGATACCTAAGTTCCGACCAAAGATGTCCTGCTGATATAAGATATTAAAGCCTCTGTACCGTCCCAATTCCACTTTCACACCCTTTGGCGCACGTAAGAGCAGATTTTCCACCGCCTGTGCAGCTTCCACATGTTCCAGATAGGCGATACCTTCCACTTCCATGCAAAACATATCTTTTGTTTCCTTAGCAATGGTTTTCTGATCCTCCTGCAGCCGGGAGAGTTTTTCCGTCTCTTTTCGGATGCGTGCCGGATATTCTTCCAGATAGGCATCCTGCAGGGCGTACCTTTGGGAGTCATAATGTGCCTTTAACAGTTGGAGCTTTTGCACCTCACTGTCTAACTCCATCTTCTCCTTGATCAACGGGTTACCTGTGGCGATTGCTTTCAGCTCCGCAAAATTTAGCACCATCTCATCTATGTCATCACAGGTACGTGCTGTCGTTCCGGCATGCATCACCTGGGAGATGAAACGCTGCTTATTTTCCAGCACAGACCATAAAAACGCATCAAAGGTATCCTGTGTCACATACCGATAGATACGGACGCTGGTATTTTCGTTCCCCTGCCGTATCCCGCGCCCTTCCCGCTGTTCGATATGGGCCGGGACCCATGGGCAGTCGATATGGTGCAGGGCAATGATATGGTCCTGTACATTGACTCCGGTGCCGCATTTTTCGGTAGATCCTATCAGTACCCGGATTTCACCTTCCCGCACCAGATCAAGCAGTCGCTGCCGTTTTTCCTCTGTTTTTGCATCATGGATAAACGCGATCTGCTCTTTTGGGATTCCATTCTGTATCAGTCCTTCTTTGATATAGGAATAAACGCTGAACCGGCTCCCGTCATTTGGGGTTCCGATATCCGAAAAGACAAGCTGAGTCCCGATCTTTCTTTCTGCTAAAGCCGCATCATACTCCTGTTTCACACATGCGATGCACTGCTCCAGCTTTCCATCCGGATTTTTTGGTGCCTCCGGATCCAGCAGTCTGGCATCTGTACCAAGCAGCCTTGCATCCGTTGTCAGTTTCAGGAAATTATCCACTGAGGCATCCACGCCCCCGTTATGGATCTGCTCTGCCCGCGTCACGAAACTGTCCATGATCTTTCTTCCATAAGCATCCAGTTTTGCGACCTGCACCCGGTATTCTGCCTCCGGCACGTCAAGGTCTAACTGATCCCTGGTCTGCACGTCTGCAATCTCCCGGAACATCGTCAGCAGCTCCGGCAGGTTCCTAAAACGGTTAAACCTGGTCTTAAACCGGTAGCCATTGCCTTCCACTGCCAGCTCCAATGCCGTCGTTGTCTCCCCATAGGTCGCTGCCCAACTGTCAAACTGCTGTAATCCCATCTTTGAAAGTTTGTCGCTTTGCAGGTAACGCTGCATCACATACATTTCACAGATCGAATTGGAGACCGGTGTCCCGGTTGCCAGGATCACACCGCGCCCCGGCGTGCATTCATTCAGGTACTGGCACTTGGCAAGCATATCGGATGCCCGCTTAGATGCAGCACTTGTAATGCCGGGAATGTTTCCCATCTTGGAAAAGATCTTGCAGTTTTTGTAGATATGTGCCTCGTCGATAAAGATGCAGTCGATCCCAAGTTCTTCAAAACAGATGACATCATCTTTTGATGCATCCTGCAGTCTCTTCAGTTCTGTCTCGATCGACTTTCGCTCCCGCTCCATCTGTTTGACTGTCCAGTGTTCCCCCGTTCTGGCTTTCAGTTCTTCAATCCCCATAAGGATCTCATCCAACTGTCTCTGTAAGATCACCTTCTGCCGCTCCGGGGAAACCGGTATGCGTTCAAACTGACTGTGGGACATGATCACACAGTCATACTCCATGGTCGCAAGGCGTGAGATGAATTCTTTCCGGCGGTTTTTCGTAAAATCCCGCTCGGAAGTCACAAGGATATGTGCCCCAGGATACAGGCGCAGAAACTCGGAAGCCATCTGGCGGACCAGTGTTTTTGGTACACTGATCAGCGGCTTTTGTGCCAGTCCAAGGCGCTTGAGTTCCATGCAGGCAGCAATCATTTCAAAACTCTTTCCAGCCCCGACACAATGTGCCAGCAGGGTGTTTCCGGATAAAAGTATCCGGGCCACCGCATTCTTCTGGTAAGGCTTGAGTTCGAATGCCGGGTTCATCCCCGGAAACGTAAGGAAACTGCCATCATATTCCCGCAGTCTTGTATGGTTGAATGTCTCGTTGTAATACCGGACGTATTTTTTCCTTCGTCCCGGTTCCTCAAACAGCCAGCTCTTAAACTTCATCTGAAGGAGCTCCTGCTTTTCGGAAGCCAGCATGGTCTCTTTCTGGTTCACCACATAAGTCACGCTGCCATCGGAATGATCGATCCGGTCTTTGACTACTACTTTCCGCATGTTCAACGATGTCTGAAAGATTGTATAGGCATCCATCCGCACGGTTCCATAGGTCTCACTCGCTTGCAAAACAGATGCCTGTGATGCCTTATTGGTGATAAAGTAAGCCCCTGTGACGGGATTTTGTTTTACCGCAATGTCCGTATCGGAAGGGTGTTTCGGATCACGCCGGTAATATCCCGGTGTCCCAAGCGTTTCATATAAAAATGCTTCATAATCCTCTGCTTCGATCCATGGGATTCCGATCTGGATGGAGATGTCCCCTGCCGGGATATCCTCCGGCTGCACCTGCTCCAATGCCTTGACATTTTCTGCAAACAGCTTCGGGTTGGCCCGAAAAGCTCCTTGCGCAAATCGCAGCTTCTTTCTGACATTGCCGGACAGATATTCCCCGGCAGTCACCCATCCCTCGTAAGGCGTCTGTTCCCGGTAACGTGCCGGATCTGGATAGATCAGTCCCTGCAATTCCCGGATCAGACGTTTCATGGCATCTTCTTTTGTCTCATCCTCTATTTGCACCAGTCCTGCCATATACGGCAGATTGATCTTTCCATACTGGTTTAAACTCAGACTGATAGTGTCCACCGCCGAATCCACCTTTGTGACTACTTCCTGTCTGCGCATAGTGCAGCGATAGAAAATATCCGCTTTCCGGACTTGATCCTTTTCCACGATCTCCAGGGCACACAGCAGCGGATAGTCTGCATCCTCCCGAAAAACCTTGTTTCCCATATTGGTCAGATGCCCATACCGTTTCACATACGCATCATAAGTCTGGTTTAGCTGACGGCGCACACGCGTAAGTTCCTCTTCTGTTCCCGTCTTTTGCTGTAACTTTAACAGGCGGTGTACCAGATGCCGGATCTCATCCATCCCGGCAATCCTCTGGCGTGCCATTCTTCCGACGGAAACCGCTTCCATCACAGAATTCCGTTTGAAATATAGTACCCCGTGTTCATCAAAAAAGTAGGTGTAATTCTTCACATCCGCCGGTGCCGGCGTATACACTGTTTCCTCTGTATGTACGCATTCCGTCAGTGTTCCCTTGATCCGGTCCAGTGCCACTTTCACATCATCCGCACAAACATCCGGTTTTGTGACACAAAACGCATGTGGAAATCTGGTATCTGCCTGCAGATCACCCAGGACCTGCTCCGGATACTCCACAAAATACGAATTTACCCGGAATCCATCCGGTGTCTGTACTGTATCCACCCATGTGGCAGTATCCGAAAGTGCATGTTCCTTCTTTTGCAGCACCAGAATGTCACTGGTGACTTTCGTCCCTGCCATTCCCTGAAATGCTTCTATGGGAAGCCGCACTGCTCCAATCAGTACCGCCTTTTTTGCCAGCAGTTTCCGGAATGATGCATTTGCTCCATCCAGTGTCCCCTTTGCGGTGATCAAAATTGCAATCCCGCCAGCCCGCATCAGGTCCACACTCCTGATCAAAAAATATTCATGGATTTTCAGATGAAAGTGATCATAACGCGCATCTGCCACCTGGTAATCACCAAACGGGACATTTCCAATAGCACAGTCGAAAAAGTTATTCTCATACCCGGTATTTTCGAGTCCGGCCTGTGTAATCTCAGCCTTTTGGTAGAGTTGTTTTGCGATACGCGCACTCACAGGATCGATTTCTACCCCATAGCGGTGAATCATCGGATCTGCATCCATGACACTGAAAAAATTTCCAATCCCAAGCGACGGCTCCAGCAAGTTTCCCTGGGAAAAGCCAAACCGCTTCAATGTTTCCCACATACCTTTAGCGATTCCCTGGTCCGTATAAAAAGCATCCGTAACCGTTGCCCTGGCGGCCAGATATTCTTCTTTCGTAAATAATTCCTGCAGGAGTTTGTGTTCGGACGTCCACGCTGCATCATCCTCTGAAAACGCCTGGGAGAGACCGCCCCATCCGACATATTTTGCCAATACTTCCTGCTCTGTCTCTGTTGCCAGACGGTTTTCCCTCTCCAGATGTTTCAACAGCCTGACTGCTTCCACGTTCCGCTTAAAACGTGCTTTCGCTCCCAGATGCATGACATCGCCATGAAACCGGAAATCCCTTCTTTGTTGTTTCTTCTTTTTCTGCCGAAACCCAAACCAGTCATATGACAGGAAAAAGGTAAAAAATTGCCTCATTTCTTTTTTCTTTCCTCCTTTTTTTGCATACAAAAAATCCGCACCAGTGTGCGGATTCCTTCTTTCTATCTATGTATAAACGGGATTTTCCCGATTGTATTTTGATTTCTCGCAGGCGATCTCCTGCCCATTCGACGATGCTGCTGCATCTGTTCTGATCGTGGGGATATGCTCCCACCTATAATTTGCTGTCCCAACGGGACATATGATTTCTTCAGGTCTGATCCTGATCTATGACTGATATTGTTTATATACGTCAGTTTCCTGCATGTGGAAACTTCATGAAACATGGCAAGTCCAAAATGCGTATAATCTGAGGGTTTTGGATCTCGCCAAACGTCTCTTTCAGAGCTGTATGCAGTTCTTCCGGAAATACATTTGAGTAAAATGGTGACTCAAACAGTTCCTCCACGTTCATGGATGCCTTCGCTTCATGCGCCACTACAAAGGGAATCTGAAGCTCCTGTCCGGATGCTTGCTGAACTTCTCGCTTTTGGTCCACGCGGTATTTTCCCTTCCGGATGCTGGCACCTGTGGCAAAGTAAATCTCTGCCATCTCCTGGAAATCCTGATAAAGTTCTGATGGTGTAAATTCCAATCCATGAAAATCCTTGGAAAAGCAGATGCCCGGTAGATATAACGGCTTCCCATCCACCCGAAGTTTCAGGCAGTATGTAAGCAGCTCTTTTAGATCCGTTGGCAGTTCACACAAATTCGGTAACATATTTTCTGTCCGAAACCGGTAAACATACATCCGATGATCCTGATCCATATGGTTCTTTTCCAAGAGCCGCTGCATATCCGACTCCGTCAACTGGTGAAAATATTTCTGCATGTCTTTCGCCTTTTTTCCAAGTGACAATTGCCCCCACTCATGGATTGTCATACCAATCCACTGAAAAAACTCCTGGTCGATTACCACAAACTGCACTTTCCCCAGTTTTTTAGGATAATGCGCACTCTGCCTTGCCATATGCATTTGTATGATTGCGGCATCTGCACTGGAATGTACATTGTTCATCCAGTTCCATTCATCCTTGGAAGCCTCCGGATATAAAATATCCCAGATCTCATTTGTGTAACGCATAATTGGTAATGTATACTGTTCCATTTTCGCACCTATTTGCAGGATATTCCTGCATCCTTTCTCATCTGTCTACTTATATATACGGATTTCGAGCACCTTTCATAACAAAAAAATGCGAAAAAAAATCCTGACCTCAATAAACGAAGCCAGGATTTCACTGTTTTTATCTTTTCTTCCTACCTACTGTTCTTTCGGCAACTGTGGCTCAGCAAGCCATTCCTGCACCATGGAAACATCTGCATTTAACGCTTGGGCAATCTGCTCCACTGGCAGGCCAAAGTCCTTTAATCGATTCGCCATTTCCTTTTTTTCTTCTAGTGCATAGCCTTCTGTATATCCTTCTACATAACCTTCCGCATATTCCTCTGCATATTCCTTGGCATATCCCTTTGCACGTCCCTTTGCATAGCCTTCTGCACGTATCTCTTCTATCTCTCGGCTCATTTTCTATTACTCCTCCTTTAACATGATAGGCTCTGATCGTTATATTATCAGAGCCTATATCTTGTTATTTCTGGCTATTCATCCATTTACTAGAATTATTTCACTGGGGAAGTTTCTCCAGAAAGCCATTCCTGAATCATTTGAACACTTACCTGCACTGCCTGAGCAATCGCATCCCCATCTTATATAAATTGTTTGCTGTTTCCATTTTGTCTTCCATTCGTCCTTCTTCACGAATTTCTTCCAACACTTTACACATATGCGTGACTCCTTCCTCTGACTCTTTTAACTCGTATATCCTTTTTGCTAATACACCGTCCTGCATATCAGATGCCGCCTTGCAGTGAAAATCATGCATCAGCCGTCCAAGCTCTGTATCCTCATGCTTGCTTGAATCCACA
>ENA-ORUG01002466-ORUG01002466.1-human-gut-metagenome-genome-assembly--contig:-NODE-2466-length-13089-cov-22.918291_pt1 | contig 13089 bp, 9 predicted proteins | sample MGYA00242079_ERZ509207 | MGnify/ENA primary metagenome ERZ509207 (study PRJEB26280, sample SAMEA2338780) | human gut metagenome | biome: human gut; feature: human-associated habitat; material: faeces...
CTTGCCGCTTTCCAGAAAGCCCACAAACAGGTAGACCGGAATTTCTTTTGCCATAATGGATGGTTTCTCCTTCTTTTACATCTCAGCAGCCGAACAGCTCTGCAATGGCCTTCTCGTTCAGCTTGGAGCCGATGACCACCAGTTTGCCGCCCACGTCGGCGCCGCGGGCACGCACTTCCCACTCGCCGGGCACATAGTCGAACTCCAGCCAGCCGTCGGCACCGCCGTCCACGATGCCCTTGCTGCGCAGGATCATGCCGTAATTGCCGGTGTCCAGCTCGGTGAGGGCGTGCTCCACTTCGGCCTTGGTGAACTTGCGGGCCGTCTCGACGCCCCAGCTGGTGAACACCTCATCGGCGTCGTGGTCATGATGATGGTGGTGATGGCCGCAGCAGCAGTGGTCGCCGTGCTCATGATGATGCTCGTGCTCGTCCTCATCATCGTCGTCATCGTGATGGTGGTGGCCGCAGCAGCAATGCTCCTCGTGGTCATGATCCTCATCGTGATCATGGTGGTGCTCATGCTCGTCGTGGTCATCGTCCTCGTCATGGTCGTGATGATGCTCGTGCTCGTCCTCATCATCGTCATCGTCATCATCGTGGTGGTGATGGCCGCAGCTGCACACGCCGTTCTCGTGGTCGTGATGGTGATGATGGTGGTGCTCTTCTTCCTCGTCCTCCTCGGCGTGCTTCTCGTTTGCCTTGGCGGCCATGGCGATCAGCTCTGCCTTGAAGTCGTCCTTGGTGGACATGGCTTTCAGGATCTGCTCACCGGTCAGCTCGTCCCATGCGGTGGTCACGATGGTGGCGGTGGGGTTCTTCTCGCGCAGCATGGCCACGGCGGCGGCGATCTTCTCCTCGCTGGCGGTCTGGGTGCGGCTGAGCAGGATGCAGCTTGCATGGCTGATCTGGTCGTCGTAGAACTCACCGAAGTTCTTCATATACATCTTGACCTTGTTCACATCGGCCACGGTAACAAAGCTGTTCAGCTGCACATCCAGGTGCTCGGCCACGCCTTCCACGGCGCGGGTCACGTCGCTCAGCTTGCCCACGCCGGAGGGCTCGATGACGATGCGGTCGGGGTGGTACTGCTCCACCACCTGCTGCAGGGCGGTGCGGAAATCACCCACCAGAGAGCAGCAGATGCAGCCGGCGTTCAGCTCATTGATCTGGATGCCGGACTCCTTCAGGAAGCCGCCGTCGATGCCGATCTCACCGAACTCGTTCTCGATCAGAACGACCTGCTGGCCGGCAAAGGCCTCCTTGATGAGTTTTTTGATCAGAGTGGTCTTGCCGGCGCCCAGGAAGCCGGAAAAAATATCAATTTTGGTCATAGTTTGAATGCCTCTTTCTTTGTTAGCAGACAGAGCCGCAGAGCGCTGGCCCGTAAAATCTTACATCTCTATTATAGCAAGCCTGTCAATGGGAAAACGGCCTTTTTCAAGAAAAAATTGTAACATTTTTTGCAATTTGGTTGCGTTTTCGCGTTTTGGACGACAAATAAGGGGAACCGGCGGCCCCGGCGGGCAGCGATTCGGCAAGGGGCAGGCTCCGCAACGGACGGTCAACGACCGGCAGGCGGTCAGCCCCCGCAGGATGCAGGCGACACTGCGGCGGCTGTTGACAGCACGGCAAGCGTGTGAAGAAAAAACGCGCAGCGGTCTTTGCGGGCCGCTGCGTGTTTGCGTCCGGAACAGCCGACACTCCCGCATTGCATTCTTTGCGCCGGAATGCTACAATATGCAGTAGCAAACCACCGCCGCCGGACGTTCTTCCGGCAAATATGAGAAAGAAGGCTTTTCTATGAGCATGAATACAGTTCCCGAACGGCTGGCCGCCCTGCGTGCCGCCATGCAGGCAAACGGTGTGGACGTGTACCTGATCCCGGTGGGCGACCCCCACTCCAGCGAGTACCTGCCCGACCACTACACCTCCCTGACCTACTTCTCCGGCTTCCATGGTGAAAACTCCAACTTTGTGGTCACCATGACCGAGAGTGCTGTCTGGGCCGACGGCCGTTACTTTGTGCAGGCCGAGAAGGAGATCGCAGGCACCGAGATCCAGCTGATGAAGATGGGTGAGCCGGGCGTGCCCACCGTGGAGGAATACTGCGCCAAGGTGGTGCCTGAGGGCGGCAAGCTGGGCCTGTGCGGTCTGACCGCCAGCTGCGCGCTGGTGAACAGCGTGAAGAAGGCGCTGGAAACCAAGAACGCCGCCATCAAGACCCTGTTCCTGGAGGATGAGCTGTGGACCGAGGGCCGCCCGGCTCTGCCCGCCACCCCGGCCTGGATCCTGCCCAAGGAATACGCAGGCTTCTCCCCCGCCGAAAAGCTGGGCCAGCTGCGTGCAAAGCTGGCCGAGTTGGGCTGCACCGCCCAGCTGGTGGGCAAGCTGGACAACCTTGCCTGGCTGCTGAACCTGCGCGCCATGGACATCGAGTGCACCCCCTACGCCATGGCCTACTGCTATGTCACCCCGGACCGCGCCGTGCTGTTCATCCACACCGCCCGCGTGACCCCGGAGGCAAAGGCGGAACTGGAAGCCAACGGTGTGACCCTGGCCGAGTACGACAGTGTGCTGGACTTCATGGCCGCTGAGACCGAGCCCCAGACCGTGCTGGCAGAGAGCGCCACCGTGAACTATGCCGTGTATCAGGTGCTGGAGAACAACCCCGCCCTCACCGTGAAGGACCTGGCCGACCCGCTGCTGCCCATGAAGGGCGTGAAGAACGAGGTGGAGCTGACCCACGACAAGGAAGCCCACCTGCGCGACGCTGTGGCCATGGTGCGGTTCCAGATCGAGCTGGAAAAGCGTCTGGAAGCCGGCGAAGAGCTGACCGAGCTGACCGTGGACGAGATCCTGCACAAGTACCGCAGCACCACGGATAAGTTCATCGTGGAAAGCTTTGGCACCATTGCGGCCTACGGCGGCAACGCAGCCATGATGCACTACCACGCCACCCCGGAGGACCACGCAAAGCTCCAGCGCAAGGGCTTTTTGCTGGTGGACAGCGGTGCCACTTACATGGACGGCACCACCGACATCACCCGCACCTACCCGCTGGGTGAGCTGACCGAGGACGAGCGCAAGTTCTACACCTGGACCCTGCAGTGCCACATCGACATCGCCAAGGCGGTCTGGCTGGACTACTGCGACTGCCATATGATCGACACCATCGCCCGTGAACCGCTGTGGCAGCACCTGATCAACTACCGCTGCGGCACCGGCCACAGCGTCAGCTTTGTGGGCAACGTCCACGAAGGCCCCCACGCCCTGAACGGCCGCAACACCACCCTGATGCGCCCGGGCATGATCGTGACCGACGAGCCCGGCGTGTACGAGACCGATCTGGTGGGCATCCGCATCGAGAACGAGCTGGTGTGCGTGCACAAGGCCGACAACCAGTACGGCACCTTCCTGGGCTTTGAGCCGATCATGTTCGTGCCCATCGCCACTTCTCCCATCGTGCCCGGTGTGCTGACCAAGGACGAGCTGGACTGGCTGAACAACTACCACCGTCAGGTGTTCGAGAAGCTGGCACCCCGCCTGAACGACGAGGAGCGCGAGTGGCTGGCCAAGAAGTGCGCCGCCATCGGCTGCTGAGCACCCGGCCGCTGAACATCGCATAAAAAAGCGGGAAGCCGCGCCGGAGCGTGCAAGCTCCTGCGGCTTCCCGTTTGTTGCTTTTGCTTATTCTTTGGGGTCGCTGTCGTGCCGGGCCTTCCACTCGGCACTGCGTTCCTGCGCCGTTTCCCGCAGCTCCTCCCGCATGCCGTTCCAGCGCTCGCGCGCTTCGGCGGTGCGGGTCTGCACGTCCTCGCGGGCATCCTTCCAGTAGGCCTTGGCCTCGTCGATGACCTCCTTGAAGGGGCCGGAAGGGTAAGTGCTCTCCGCGATATCCACCAGGAACTTGTACAGCTGGGGCCGCACCTCCTCGTAGATGCCAAGCCGGGTGTACAGCTCGGTGTAGTAGTGGAACACCTGGATCTTGTTCTGCACCAGAGAGGCGGCGTTGATCTGGGTGTGGCAGATACTCTGGGGGTTCTGGACATAGTAGTACCCCGCCTCCGGGATGGACACCAGCACGTTGGCGTACTCCAGGTACTGCATATTGAACACCAGGTCCTCGGCCCACCGCACCTCGCTGGTAAACTGGATCTGGTGGTCCACCAGCAGGTCCCGGCGGTACAGCTTGTTCCACAGCACCCCGTAAAAATAAGAGGCAGGCTTGTCCATCAGATGCCGGGCAAACTCGTCCTGGGTGTAGACCCCGGCAGGCAGAAAGCCGTACTCCCGTACCTCCGGGGGCCGGGCCACGGTCATGACCCCCAGCTCGTCCTGGAGCTTGTCCAGCACCTGTTCGGGCTTGGTGGCCCCGGCGGGGATCACCATCTTGTAAGGTGCGATGACCAGGTCGGCGTTGTTCTGTTCGGCAGCGGTGACCAGATGCTCGGTGAAGTCCGGGTCGATATAGTCGTCGCTGTCCACGAACTGCACATACTTGCCGCTGGCCAGCTTCAGGCCCAGGTTGCGGGTGTCGGACACGCCGGAGTTGGCCTTGTCCACCAGCACGATGCGCTCGTCCTTTGCGCGGAACGCTTCGCACACGGGCAGGCTCTGATCCTTGGAGCCATCGTTCAGCACGATGACCTCGATGTTCTGCCAGCTCTGGGCGCAGATGCTCTCCAGACAGCGGGCGATGTGGTTCTGGGCGTTGTACACGGGCAGAATGATGCTGACAAGGGGCTTTGACATGGCGGCGTCTCCTTTGTTGTTTTTTGATTACTATACCCCCGCACCGCGCAAAATGCAAGGGCGGGTTTGAAGAGGAGGGATCCTGTGATCTTTCACATTGCGGTGTGCAGCCCGGACGCGGGCCTGCGCAGCGGGCTGGAACGCCAGTGCATGGAATTTTTTGCCCGGCGAGCGGACGCCTGCATCGTGGAACACCTGCCGGACACCGACGCCCTGCTGCGGAAGGACGGGGAGGGCGTGCGGTACGACCTGTACCTGCTGGAGCTTTCCGGCTCGGCTGCGCCGGTGGGGCTGGCGGCTGCCGGGGAGCTGCGCCGCCGGGGCCGCCGGGCCCCGCTGGCCTTTGTGGCCCGCACCACGGCCCACGCTTACAGCGCCTACAAGGTGGATGCGCTGCAATATCTGCTGCTGCCGGTGCGCCAGCGGGAGCTTTCGGCCCTGCTGGCCCGCGCCACCGAGCCGGAATACGGCCCGTCCGTCACGGTGAACACCGCCGAGGGCCTGCGGGCGCTGCCCTATGCGGGCATCGAATATCTGGAGTGCACCCACCACATCGTGCACTTCCACCTCACCAGCGGGGAGGACGTGCCCACCCTGTCGCTGCGGGTGCCGTTTTCTGCGGTGGCACAGCCTCTGCTGGCGGATGGACGCTTTTTGCAGCCCCACCGCTCCTATGTGGTCAATCTGGCCGAGGCGGACCTGCTTTCTGCCGGGGAGCTGCGCATGCGCAGCGGGGCCCGCATCTCCATCCCCCGCGGGCGGGAGGGTGCCGTGCGGGACGCCTTCCAGCAATGGGTGCAGCAGCAGAAATACAGCCTGAAATAACAGCACGCCGGTGCTCCCACAGCGGGAACACCGGCGTGTTTTTTGCGGAAAAATTTCTCAGATCTTTGTCCAGTCCAGTGCGGTCCAGTCCGGCAGGAACTGGTCGCACACCTGCGCCATGGCAGGGGCGTCGGCGGCACTGGCGGCGTCCCGCACGCCCAGCACGGTGAACCCGGCCTTGTGGGCCGTGTCGGCGGCGTAAATGGCGTCCTCGCACACGGCGCAGGCGGCGGGGTCGGCCCCGCCCAGCCGGTGCATGCACTCGAAGAACACCTCCGGGCGGCCCTTGTGCAGCACGCCCTGCGCCTCCACGATGAAGGAAAAATAGTCCGCGATGCCCAGCCGGGTGAGCACGGTGCGGCACTGGTCGGACCAGGTGTTGGAGCACAGGCACAGCCGGGCCCCCTCGGCCTGCAGCTTTGCCAGCAGGGTGCGCACACCGGGCTTCAGGTCCACCGTTTCGTACAGCTGGGCGATCACGTCCCGCATCACGTCGTAATATTCCGCCTCGGTCAGGGGCAGGTCGTATTCTCGGATGAGGTAGCGGGCACCGTCGGCCATGCCCATGGTCAGCAGCACGTCGTTCAGGTCTGCTTTGGGCGTGCGGCCATAGCGCTGCAGCAGCGCCAGCGGGGCACCCCGCCACACCACGGTCATGCTGTCGGTGAGGGTGCCGTCCATATCAAAGATCCATTGCTTGCAGCGCATGGGGCAAAGTTCCTCCTTCAAGATGATTCCTGCCCAGTATACCACGGATCTTAGCCGTATAAAAGCCGTGAGGAACCAAAAAACGGGGAGAAATTTTCCGGAAAATATGGTATAATTTCAGCAAAGACAGACAGGGAGGCAGGCAGTATGGAAAACCAAACCACTCCGTGCAAAGCGCTGGTGTTGGCCGGCGGCGGAGCACGCGGCAGCTATCAGGTGGGCGTGTGGAAGGCTCTGATGGAGCTGGACTGGCACCCGCAGATCATCACCGGCACCAGTGTGGGCAGCCTGAACGGTGCCATGTTCGTGCTGGACCTGTACGAGGTGGCGCGGGATATGTGGCTGACCATCCGCAGCAAGGACGTGATGGAGCTGCCCGAAGAAAACGCCGACCTGTCGGCCCTGCACAGTTTTCTGCGCAGCGTGGTGAAGGCCGGCGGCATGGATGTCTCCCCGCTGGAAGAGATCGTGGAACGGGTGCTGGACGAGGACGCGCTGCGCCGCGCCAACATCCGCTTTGGCCTTGTCACGGTGGAGCAGCGGGGCCTGAAAGCCCGGGAGCTGACGCTGGACGAGATCCCGCAGGGCCGGGTAAAGGATTACCTCATGGCCTCGGCGGCCTGCTTCCCTGCCCTGCGGGCGCGGGAGATCGACGGGGTGAAGTTCCTGGACGGCGGCTACAGCGACAACATGCCCACCGGCCTTGCGAAAAAGATGGGTGCCGACGAGCTGGTGTGTGTGGACCTGGAGGGGGTGGGCATCACCCGCCCCAACCTCACCGGTCTGCCCACCACCATGGTGCGCAGCTACTGGGAGCTGGGCGACATCCTGCACTTTGACCCCGATACCGCCCGCCGCAATGTGGAGCTGGGGTATTACGACACCCTGCGGGCCTTTGGCCGGGTGCGGGGCTGCGCCTATGCCGTGGACAACGGCCCGGACAGCAGCGCCGATGCTGCCGCGTTCCGGGCACGGTTCGACGCGGTGCAGAAGGCCGTGCGGGAGAAATACCCCGTGACCCTTACCGCAGACGCGGCCCTGCTGCTGGCCCGGATGAAGGACGCCGAGCTTGCCCCGCTGGAAGCCGTGGCCGAGGACGTGGGGGTAGACCCCACGGTGTACTACACCACCCGGACGCTGGGGCAGGCGTTCCTGGAGCATTGCGACCCGGCGCGCATGGCCGGGTTCGCCCCGTTGTTTGCAGGCAGCGCGGACGCGGGCCGGGCGGCGCTGGCAGCCCTGCTGCCCAATACATTCTTGCAGGCGCTGGTCTGGCAGGCCCTGACCGCGCCGGAACTGCCGGAGGTGACCGAACATGAAGATCTGTAAAGGTGTTTCTGCGTCCCCGGGCCTTGTGCTGGGGCAGGTGAGCCGGTTGGAACGCCATGTGGAAACGTTCAGCACCGGGCCCTTTGACCCGGAACGGGAGCTGCGCCAGCTGGAAGATGCGGTGCGCACCGCCCAGAGCGAGCTGGACTCCATGGCAGAGCGGGCCGCTTCCACCGAGCAGGCCATCCTGCAGTTCCAGAGCATGATGCTGGACGACGAAGGCATGATGAACGAGGTGCGGTTCTGCATCAAGGCAGGCATCAGCGCCGCCGCCGCCATGGACAAGGTGGGCCAGCGTTACGCCGACCAGCTGGCCAACATGAAGGACAACCCCTACATGCAGCTGCGCAGCGTGGACATTCTGGACGCCACCAGCCGGGTGATCAACATTCTGGGCAACCGGCCCCGCATGTGGCTGGCACTGGACCACCCGGTGATCCTGGCCGCCGACCGCCTGATGCCCACCGACCTGTTCAGTGTGCCCTCCGGCATGATCCTGGGCGTCGTCACCACCGAGGGCAGCGGCCAGAGCCATGCCGCCATCATCGCGCGGGCCATGAACATCCCCGGCATCGTGCAGGTGGGGCCGGAGTTCCTGGACGACTGCGACGGCCGCACGGTCATTCTGGACGCCACCAAGGGCGAGTGCATCCTGGACCCGGATGCTGTGGCCCGCCAGCAGGCCGAGGCCCGCATCTGCGAGCTGCAGCGTGAAAACGAAGAAATGCGGGTGCTGGGCCGCCAGCCCGGCTACACCCGGGACGGCGCAGCCTTTGAGCTGCTGGCCAACTGCTTTGGCCCGGAGGATATCGACACCGCCATGCAGTCCGGTGCCCGGGGCGTGGGCCTGCTGCGCAGCAGCTACATGATGCTGCCCGGCCGCATTCTGGACGAGCAGGAGCAGTTCTACTTCTATTCTTCCTGCCTTGCCGCAGCACAGGGCTGCCCTGTGACCGTGCGCACCTTCGATTTTGGCGCCGACCGCACCATGGCGGACGCCTATCAGGGGGTGCAGTCCTCCAAGCTGGGCCTGCGGGGCATCCGCAACAGCCTGCGCCAGCCCCGGCAGTTCGAGACCCAGATCTGTGCCCTGCTGCGGGCCGCCCACCGGGGCCCGCTGCGGGTGATGTTCCCCATGGTGACCGACGTGGAGGACTGGGACGCCGCCATGCACATCGTGGAGCACTGCCGCCAGAGCCTGCGGGAGCGGGGCGTGCCCTTCAACGAAAAGACCCCCTTCGGCGTCATGCTCAGCGTGCCGTCGGCCTGCCTGACGGCAGAGGAATTCGTGGCCCACGGGTGCGATTTTCTGGTCATCGGCACCAACGACCTGACCCAGTACACCCACGCCGCCGACCGGGAGCTGGCCAGCGCGGAGCGGTATTACCGCCCCGCCAGCCCGGCCATGAAAAAGCTCATCGCCATGGTCATGGAGGCGGCAAAGGCCGGCAACGTGCCGGTGACCATCTGCGGCCTGGCCGTGGGCAACCCGGTGAACACGGTGCAGTACCTGCAAATGGGCCTGCGCAGCTTCTCGGTGAGCCCGCAGAACCTGCTGCGCACCAAAAAAGCTCTGCTGGAAGCCGACGCCCACCCGGACGACACCGAGCTGGAATAAAGCGATAAAAGAAAGGGGCTGCTGCACGCTGTGCAGCAGCCCCCTTTGTTTGGGGAACCTGCCGTGCATCTTGCGGCATGCACAGCAGGGGGAGATGGCTTTTATAAAAATGGTTCCTCAGTTCATGCGGCGGTTCTTGCGGTCCAGCACAAAGCCTGCGGCCAGCAGGAACAGGCCGCTGAGGGCAGTGCCCACCACTGCCAGCCAGTTTGCACCGGTCTGGGGCAGAACGGCGGCAGAAACGGCAGCTGTGGCAGCGGCTTCCGGCTCTGCATCCTGCGCCACGTTCTGTGCGGTTGCGGTGGTGTCTGCGGCGGGCGTGTCAGCCGGTGCAGTGCCGTCCTGTGCAGGGGCATCCGGGGTCACGGCGGGGTCTGCCGGGGTCACCTCCGGGGTGGACGGGACGTCCGGGGTGCTGGGCGTGTCCGGGGTGTCGGGCGTGTCGGGGGTGCTGGGCGTGACCCACACGGTTTTGGGCAGTACTACATGCTTGGTCTGGCCGCACTTGTCAATGTTGCAGATGTAGTCTGCATAGCCGTCCTTATTCGGCGTGGGCTCTACCCTCTTCACCAGCTGCCAGTCGTGCAGGTCCTCGTCCTCCAGCTTGCTGGTGTCGATTTTGGGGTTCTCGTCCATGTACTTGCGGTTGTGGACGACCTTGGTGAGATCACCTTTGCCAGAGAGGATGCGCTTCGGACGGTAGATAGTGCCCTGAAATTCAAGAGTGGGATGAAATGCAGCATCATCAAGTGTTTCGGGCGCATTATAAATGCCAGTGCTCAAAGTAGTGTTGCGGTAGGAATTGATGATAGCGGCATTGTCTTCGCCCAGATTGGAAGAGCCATCCTCGTTGTATTCTGCGCCCTCAGATGGGCTGATGCTATCATATTTATGTGTAGAAGAGTCGTAATGATCGGCGGTGCCAATTAAAGGTAGGGAGTCACTGCTGGTCGTGTAGGCATTTACGGTCGTTTTTCCGGTAGAGCTGTTGATCGTAAGGTCCAAATTGCCATAAACTGTGCCAATAGCGGGTCTGGATTCGTTGCCATGGGTGACGGCATTTACTGTTCCACCGGTAATATTGATCACAGTGGAGGTCTCTCCATGATATCCAGTAGAATCATGGCCAGAACCGGTGCCGATGGCAACACCATAACCAACGGCAGTAACGTCAGCATGATCTTCGATGTTAACCGTAGCAGAAAACGTGTCACTGCCAATGGCTGCTGGAGTGTTTCTGGTTTGGGCGTTTACCGATGCATTACCAGAAATTGTGATAGTGACTTTATCAGAAGCATTATGACCGCTACCGATGGCACAGCTATCTAGGCTAGCAGCCTCCACAGTGGCATGATCGGTGATGGTAATATCACTGTTGCCATTCGATTGATAACCGGATCCAATGGCAGCACTACCGTCTGAAAAGGCGGTAACATGTGCATTGCCCTCAATGCGGATATTTGATGCATCTCCATAGCAACCAGCGCCGATACCGGCGCCGTAATAACCGCCGCTGGCAGTGATATCACCACCGGTGATGGTAATGTTGGAAGTATCGGCATAATCCTTTTTTTCTTCATAGTGATATGCGCCGCCGCCGATACCGGCACCATTATAGTAGCCGCCTGCCACCAGCTTGCCGGTGTCCCCGCCAGCGGCATTTCCGTTTTCGTCCTTTTCTTTGACAGAACCATCATCGTTCAAATCGTCCTTGATGGTCAGGGTGCCGGTGCCGTTTACGTCTGCTTTTTCAATACCGGCGTGTTCTTCATTGCCGCTGAGAACGGTATTATTGCCGTTCAGCTCAAGGTTGGTGTCGCCATTGCCCTTGATCTCGATGGGGGCGGGGTCATGACTCCACTTGGAGTCTGGCTGAATGTGCACATCCCTCAGGGTCACATTGGCGGTGTTGCCCTCTTTGGCGTCAATGGTGACGGTGTTGGAAGTGGTCTTGATCTCGCCGGTGGTCTCGTCTTTGGTGGTCAGGACGATGTCATCATCCTTACGTTTTTTGATTTCGCCCTTGTCGTCCGTCACATAGGTGCCCTTGGACTCATCCTCCCACTGGGTGATATACTGCTCGCCGCCCTCGGCAAGGATGTCCACACTGCCCTTTGTTACATCGTATTCTGCCGCAAACGCCGCTGTGGCGATGGACGAGACCATGGCCATCAGGGCCGCTGTGGACAGCACCCGCAAGGCAAGCTGTTGTTTCACGTTTTTCCTCATTGCAAAACCCTCCAAACAAAAAAACTTACAGAGACGTGAACGTTACCGGGAACGATGCCAAAAACTGGCAAAAAACCGGGATTTTGGGCAGAAAATCACATAGCTGTGCATTTTCATGCCCGGCGTCTCTTTGCGGCACAAGTATAGTGCTGTGCTGTGGAAAATGTCAAGACAAACTGCTGAATTTTCGGGGGGGGGGTAGGCAATTTTGTGGAACGAGCACAAAATAAGCCGAAAATTTGCGACAGAATGACAGGGCAAACCTGCACAAAAATCCGGGAGATCTTTATACGGGGCAAAAAATAAAAAATGGGCCCGGGAAAGCCCGCAGACTTTCCCGAACCCGTGGGTCGGAATTTTTCTTTGATGGAAGGTGCGCCGCCCGCCGGAGCCCCGGTTATTCCAGATTGCCGGTCAGGGTCATCACGGCGGCGAGCACGGCCAGCGGGGCGGTCTCGCACCGCAGGATGCGGGGGCCCAGGCCAACCGTTTTGGCTCCGGCTTTGGCGGCCATTTCGGCCTCCTCGGCGGCAAAGCCGCCCTCTGCGCCGGTCACGATGGCGATCTTCCGCTTTTTGCCGTCGGCGGGTGCTGCCTCGGCCAGCAGCTGGCGCACCGGCGCGCCGCCGCACTCGTAGCAGAACAGCACCAGGTCGTACTGGTCAAAGGTGCGGCACACGGCCCCGAAGTTGGGCAGCGGCAGGGCCACGTCCGGCAGTACGCCCCGGCCGCACTGCTTGGCGGCTTCCAGCGCGATGCGGTTGTAGCGCTCGTTCTTCTGCTCCTCTTTTTTGGGGGCGGCCACGCAGTACCGGCTGAAGAAGGGCACCACATGGGCGGCACCCAGCTCCACGCCGTGCTTGATGATCTGCTCCAGCTTGTCCTGTTTGGGGTAACCGGCCAGCAGGGTGACCTCCACGCTGGGCTCGGCGGCGCTGGGGTAGCCCGGCTCTACCGAGAATTCCACGCAGTCATCCCCGAAGCCGGTGATGGTGGCGGTGTATTCCACGGCGCTGCCGTCGCATAGAATGACAGTATCGCCCATGCGGGCACGCATCACGCGGGCCAGATGATGGGCATCGGTGCCGCGCAGCACAGCCGTGCCGTCGGCGATCTCAGTGGTAAAATAACGGTGCGGCATAGTTCCTCCTTATGCCTTCTTGCAGACGATGCACTCCCAGCCGCGCTTCTCCTTCACCTCTACCACGGCAAGGCCGGCGGCTTGCAGGCCTGCCAGCACCTCGTCCTTGCGGCTGTCAATGATGCCGCTGGCAATAAAGGTGGCACCGTCGGCCATCAGGCCGGGCACGGCGGGGGCCAGGCTGAGGATGGCGTTTGCCACGATGTTGGCCGTGATGATGTCGTATTTGCCGCTGGCCTTGTCGGACAGGTCGCCCACCAGCACGGTCAGCTTATCCTGCACGCCGTTCAGGGCAGCGTTCTCCCCGGCGGTGCGCACGGCTACGGGGTCGATGTCCACGCCCTCGGCCACGGCGGCACCCAGCTTCAGGGCTGCAATGGCCAGGATGCCGCTGCCGGTGCCGATGTCCAGCACCCGTTCACCGCCCTGGACCCGCTCGTCCAGCGCTTCCATGCACAGGCTGGTGGTCTCGTGGCCGCCGGTGC
>ENA-ORUG01002471-ORUG01002471.1-human-gut-metagenome-genome-assembly--contig:-NODE-2471-length-13070-cov-3.156051_pt1 | contig 13070 bp, 7 predicted proteins | sample MGYA00242079_ERZ509207 | MGnify/ENA primary metagenome ERZ509207 (study PRJEB26280, sample SAMEA2338780) | human gut metagenome | biome: human gut; feature: human-associated habitat; material: faeces...
CGATGTTTTGGGTAATGGATGAGAATCCAGTTGTAGTATGCAGCGGGCGGTCATAAAGCAAGTCTTTCGTGTTCTTGATGAAATAGTCCATACCGACAGTGACTCTGTCATTGAACAGCGACAGGTCCAGACCGATGTTTGTCTGGTCGGACTTTTCCCATTTCAAGTCCGGATTGGCCAGGGTGGTGATAGCAATGCCGTCCTGGCCGTTGTAGTTGTGTCCGCCATTTGCCAGTGAACGGGAGTCATAGTTTCCAATTCCTTCCTGGTTACCGGTCATACCCCAGCTGGCACGCAGCTTCAGGTCCGAGATGATTCCGTCTTTTGGAAAAAAGGATTCGTTGCTGATGCGCCAAGCACCTGACACCGATGGGAAGGTACCCCATTGGTTACCGTCAGCGAACTTGGATGAACCGTCTGCACGGATAGAGAAGGTGAAAAGGTATCTGTCCGCATAACCCATGTTCAATCGGAAGAAGGTAGAGATGAGTCGATTCTTTCCTCCGGTGGTAGAAGCGCTGTTGATTCTACCTGCCGCGTTGATGTAGTCAAATTGTGAAGACGGGAAGTCCTTGCCGACAATAGAACTGGCATCTGTGTTGATTTCTTGCATGGAGTACCCTCCCAATGCCGTGAAATTGAAGTCCTTGATCTGTTTGGTATAAGTCAATGTATTATCGATCAGATAATTCTGCATCATCGAACGATAGTCTGTAATCTCACCTTTCGGACTGCCGTAGGGATGGTCCTTAGTCAGCTTCAGATAGTCGTTTGAATAGCGGATGTCTCCGCTCAGGCTGAGCTTGTATTCCAGTCCTTCCAACAGTTTGATGGTCAGGTAGGCGTTGGCCAGCACTCTGTACCATTCGTTTTTGGACTTTTGTTCATTTAGGACCTGGATCCCGTTGTGTCGTGGAATATCCACGCCTCCAATCATGTATCTTCCATCTTCTTTGAACGGCACATCAAACGGCCGCTGCTCGATGGAGCGTGTAAAGATGCCGTTGCCGACGTTGTCATTGGGAACGCGGTTGTTAATGGTTTTGCTGAGTGCAATGGACACCCCAGTCTGGAAGGCGTTGGAGATGTCGTGGTCGACATTGGTGCGGAGTGAATATCTCCGGAATCGGTTCGTAAGGATAATACCTTCCTGGTCGAAGTATCCCAAAGAAGAGTAGAAACGCGTCTTTTCGCTACCGCTGGAAACCGAAACCTCGTAGTTTTGTACGGCTGCTTGGTCGTGAGTAATGAGATCGATCCAGTCTGTATCGGGTTGTCCCGGACGGGGGTTGACTTCCAGAGTCTTGTAGAGGTTGTCTCCCGGTTTCAGGTTGTTTTGGGTATTGTAGTTGTTGACGGCTTCGTTACGAACAGTAAGGTAAAGATCCGAGTCAGCCATTTCGATTTCCTTGGGAAGTGACTGCAAACCGTATGAAGCACTAAGATTTACGGTTGTCCGTTGGCCTTTCTTTCCTCTCTTGGTGGTGACCATCACAACACCGTTGGTAGCTCTCGAACCATAGATGGCCGTTGCCGCTGCATCCTTCAGTACGTCTATTGACTCGATGTCGTTGGGATTGAGCATGGACAGCGGATTCTGCACGCTACCACCAAAGCGTCCGTTGACGCCTGAATTGTCCGAGTTGCTTACAGGTATACCGTCAATGACGAACAATGGTTCGTTTGAGCCGTTGATAGACCCTACACCACGGATGCTGACACGGACAGCTCCACCGGGCATACCTGATGCGTTCGTAATGTTTACACCGCTCAGGTTACCTTGCATCATCTGGTCCAAGCTGGTTGTTACCGAAAGCTTTTTGTCGCTGGCCTTGAGTGAGGAGGTTGAACCGGTCAGTTCTTTCTTTTTCTGGACGGCGTATCCGACAACGACCAACTCATCCAGCGCAACTGCATCTTCTTCGAGCACAATTTTCTCGACCAGCTGGTCTCCTTTCAGTTCCTGTGTCTTGTATCCAACGTAGGAGATGACAATGACAGCATCCCGATTGGATAGCGAGAGCTGGTATTGGCCGTTGAAATCTGTGATACATCCGTTGTCTGTACCTTTCTCAAAGATGGTTACTCCAATCAGTGGGTTTCCATCCTTGTCAACAATGGTACCGTTGACATTCTTCTTTGTCACAACATACTCTTTGGTCAACATCTTGCTGTAAGTCTGTGATGCAAGAGCAGGATGAGACATCCCTAAGTGACAGCATGTAATACAGATAGACGATGCAATCTGTAAGTAACGTAATTTCATATAACAATATTTAATAACTAAAAATCCTTTGTTGACAAGTAGTCAATAACTCTTAAAAACGGTCGCAAAGTAAGGCATATCCGTATTACAGGGAAAGCGAAACTGGTTAAGTTCCAAATTCGAAAGCGTTAAGAAAATGTTACATAAAAAAACCGGTAAGTCAAAGATGACCGCTCGTATATATTAAGGTATCGTTGCCAAGTATGAGGAGTTCGGGGAGAGGTTCCGGGTAGGTGGATTGTAATCGATTAATGTAAAAAAACGTACTTTATTTTGTCATTGAAACGTTTCTGCCACTTAACTGCTATGTAATATGATGCCGGTATTTTTGCCACCATATCAATAACAGGCATATATCATCAAATACATGAATCATAGAGCAAAAGTCCTTTCCGGCATGGGTAGTGTGCCACTTTTATCCGTCGCTGCGCCAATGTCTTTTTGGAGAGGATGTGGATTGATGGAGCATTCAGTAATCAGCCAAATGGAACTTTGTCGGTATGCGGATAATCCTGCTTTATTGCCTCTAAACCCTGCTTGGAAATAGTAAATTCATCATTTAAATTAATAGATTATATGGAAGTAAAGAAAGTATTGGTGAGTGCATTCCTTTTGACCACTTGCTTGATGAGTGGACAGGCGCAACGCCGGAATGAAATTCAGGTTCCTGATTTGGACGGATATACCACGTTGAAGTGTGACTTTCACATGCACTCTGTGTTCTCCGATGGTCTGGTTTGGCCTACCGTGCGTGTAGATGAAGCCTACCGGGATGGACTGGATGCCATTTCACTGACAGAACATATTGAGTACCGCCCTCACAAACAGGATGTTGTTTCGGATCATAACCGTTCGTTCGACCTTTGTCGGGAACAAGCTGAGAAGTTGGGGATACTTTTGATTAAGGGCAGTGAGATTACGCGAGCCATGGCACCCGGACACTTTAATGCCATCTTCTTGTCTGATTCCAATCCATTGGAACAAAAAGACTACAAGGATGCTTTTCGTGAAGCCAAAAAGCAGGGCGCTTTTATGTTTTGGAACCATCCCGGATGGGATAGTCAACAACCGGATACGACCAAGTGGTGGCCAGAACATACAGCACTCTATCAAGAAGGCTGTATGCACGGTATCGAAGTGGCAAACGGTCATTTGTATATGCCTGAAGCCATTCAGTGGTGTTTGGATAAAAACCTTACGATGATCGGTACTTCCGATATTCATCAGCCGATTCAGACTGATTACGACTTTGAGAAAGGAGAACACCGTACCATGACGTTTGTCTTTGCGAAGGAACGCTCTTTGCAAGGTATCCGCGAAGCTTTAGACAATCGCCGTACTGCTGCTTATTTTCATGAGTTGCTGATAGGACGAGAAGACTTGCTTCGTCCCTTTTTTGAAAAGTGCGTGAAGATTGAAGAGGTAAGTCGTAATGAGCAAGGAGTGACGCTCTCTATCACCAATGTGACGGATCTTGTTTTGAAACTGAAAAAGACAGCGCATGACACTTTATTGGTGTATTTCCGGGATATGACCTTAAAGCCACATACGCGTTACACTGTCCGTATCGGGTTTAAACAGGGTATCAAAGGTGGCGATGTAAATTTCGAGGTAACGAACTTTATTGTGGCTCCCGATAAAGGACTGAAATATACCATTTCTCTGTGAGATGCTATCGATAGTAATTCATGGACTGATCTTTTGCCTGCACGCTGTTCCTACTCTTTTGAAGAGTTAGAATAAGCAATAACGGTGGCATGAATAGCCAAATAGATTGTGATGGCCATGAGTCAATTTATTGAATTTGAGGATTCATCAGACTTGTTCTTTATATTTTATCTACATTCAATCAAATTGATATCAAAAGTTTGAATATCTAATTTAAATTATAGGTTTATATAGATATAAATCAACAAGAAGGTGTGTCGTAATGCACGATGCACCTCTTTTTTGTTCATCACTATACAAATCTGTTCATTTTCTTTAAGCTGCGATCTTTTGAAGATTTCTTTGATTTATGTGTTCCCAGCATCTAAAAACAGCAGTTGTAAGCTTATAAAACAGTCTAATCAGCCAATCCATACCTTCTTTAGTCATTTTTGCACACATCTTTTTTATATTGAAGGCAATGGCAAAGAAGGCAAAGTCCATGAAGGCCTTATCCTTTCCAAAATGGCGGAAACGTTTGTAATTCATATTGTTTTTCATTTGTCCGAACACGGCTTCCGGTTCTATGCATCTCTGTCCTCTGTGTTTCAGCCCTTCCTCTGAGCAGAGCAACTCTTTGGCTTTTTGCTTGTATTTTCTGAGTCTGTGATTCAACTCTATCGTTCTGTTCCCCTTTGCTTTAAAACATCGGCATCTTAGCGGACAGCCTTCACATCTGATGGCTCTGTACCTGGCATTTTCGCTGACATATCCGGATGCTGTTTTCACATGTCTAGTCCCTATCCTTTGCATCTTCTGTCCCATGGGGCAGATACAAAAGTCTTGTTCTTCATTGTAGTAGAAGTTTTCCGCCTTGAACGGGTCCGGTTTGAATCTCGGCCGCTGTTCCATGTGGAAGTAGTTGTACTTGACGTAGGCTTCCATACCGTTTTCTGACATGAAGCGGTAATTCTCCTCAGAACCGTAGCCGGAATCGGCAACCACCGTATGGGCCAGCCTGTCATATCTGCTTGAGAAGGATTGCAGGAAAGGTATCAGGGTCAGTGTATCCGTAGGGTTCGGGAAGAGTGCAAAGTCGGTAATGAACTGGTTCCCGGTGCCGATCTGGAGGTTGTAACCGGGCTTTGTCTGGCCGTTACGCATGGCATCCTCCTTCATTCTCATGAAAGTAGCGTCATTGTCCGTTTTGGAATAGGAATTCCTGTCCTGCAGCGTGTCCAGACGGTTGTCGTATTCCTGTAGCTTGTCCCTGTGCTCTTCCAACTCCTTCAGCTGTTTGCGTTTCTTTTTCAACGCAGTCTTTTCCTCTTTCGTGGAGGGTTCAGGAACCTGTTCGAGTGCTTGACGCAATTCTCCTGCCATTTCAGTCAGCATGGCCGGAGTGAACTCAATCTCCTCATTGCTTTCCGATGAGTTCTCCTGGGCGATGACATTGTCTATCTGCCCTAGCAGGATATGTATCTTCTTCATCAGGCGTTCACGGTTCCGCTCAACCGTTTTCCGCCAGACGAAAGTATACTTATTGGCTTTGGACTCAATCTTTGTCCCGTCAATGTATTCCACATTCAAGCTGATGAAGCCTTTGGAAGAGAGAAGGAGTACGGTTTGGGTAAACACCTCGTTGATTTCATTCTTCACCCGGTTGCGGAAACGGTTGATGGTAATGAAATCCGGTTTCTCATATCCGGCCAGCCAGATATAATGGATGTCACGGTGAAGGAGCTTTTCAATTTTCCGGCAGGAGTAGATGTTGTTCATATAGGCATACAGAATGACCTTGAGCATCATCTTGGGGTGGTAAGGGCTGCGGCCGCATTCCTTATACAGCTTTCTGAAACTTTCAAGATTCAAGCCCTCAACCAGGGCGTCAACCATGCGCACCGGATCGTTTTCTGCAATATCCTCATCAATTCTTTGAGGAAAAAGAACGGTTTGGTTGGGAATGTAAGGACGAAAATGTATCTTTGTCATAGTAAAGAACTTATGCTTAAAGATACAAAATCTTTAGGTAATAACAAAGCCCCAGCTTGTGAAAGTCGGGGCTTTGTGCGTAAAAAACAGAAGGTGTGCATTTTGACACACCTTCATTTTACTTTGTAAACTATTTTGCAGTTATTTTATTTCAATAGTTCGTTCAGTTTGGACTTGATGGCATCTCCACGGAGATTACGTGCAACAATGGTACCTTCCTGATCAACCAATACAGTAGCAGGAATTGAATTGACGCCATAAAGTTTTGCACCTGCATTGTTCCAACCTTGTAAGTCAGACATTTGTGGCCATGTAATATTTAGGGCAGTGATAGCCTCTTTCCACTTGTCTGCATTTTCGTCCAAAGAAACACCTACAATCCCGAAGCCTTTATCTTTGAAAGCCTTGTATGCTTCTACAACATTAGGCATTTCTTTACGGCAAGGTCCGCACCAGCTAGCCCAAAAGTCAATCAAAGTATATTTATTTTTGCTGACGAAATCAGACAGGCTTACAGTTTCACCTTCAGGAGTCTGCATAGAGAAATCAATGTATTTCTGACCTACAGCCGTTTTCTCTGAAGTTTCAATGTGGGCTTTCAACTTGTTGATACGTTCATTAACTAATGCGGCAGGAATTTTCTCTACCAACGCTTTTTGTTTGTCAAGTTCGAATGCGCCTGCATAGGAAGGAAGCAGATATACACCGACCGGATTGGTGATATTGGCTTCAATTGTTTGATAAACCATATCCATGCCTACACTGTCTTTCTTTTCAATCTCAGCCATGATAGCTTCTACCTGCTCTTCTGTCAAGCTAGTGTCGCTTTGAGCCTTTTGGTACATTTCATTCATTTCCTTGCTTAAAGCCATGAAACCATCTTTGAATTTTTGGTAAGCGTCATTATTAGGAGTACCTGAAACTTTGCTTTCCTTACCTAAGGTTACATTAATATTCCCATTTTCAAGAAAAAGATCAGTAAAGTAACGCTTGTTTCCTTTCATATAAGTGATGTAGCGGTTTACAGCCGTATCTTGTTTTCCGGTGAATACGAAAGTTCCGCTTTTGACAATAGCGGAATCGAGTTTTACAAGATCCCCTCCTGCGTATTCCTGTAAATAGATTGTGTCGCCATCAGTGATGTCTTCTACTGAACCTGTAACCTTATAGGAAGGCGAATTCTGACATGCAACGAAAGCCATGCTTCCTGCAGCCAATAAATAAACTAATTTTTTCATTTTAATATGATTATAATTTGCACGCAAAGATAACTACTTAATTAATATGTTTGCGGAAAAAAGGTTTTTATTTTCAGAATGAAATTAGGAATCTATAGTTTAGCTTTGCTTTTTTTGAATTTTATGGGCACTCATTCAATTCCTTTGGTTATAATTTGTACAGGGGGCTGCCTTACTGTTACAGTTGATCGGTAATATTCTGGATCTTTCGAAAATAGAATCGGGCACATTGAAGTTTGTATGGAGTGATGTGAATATTAATGCAATGATATACGATTTGGAGAAGGTATTTCAATTACGAAACAAAAATAATCCGGAGGTGGAGATCAGGTTTGTGCCCGGTATGGAAGAGTGCGTGATTCGTACCGAGCGACTTATGGGGGGCGGATCGGTGTTGAATTCGAGCAGGGAGAAGGTTCCACTTTTTGGTTTACAATTCCTCAAAAGCCCATCATTCACTTTGCTGAAAGAAGAGAAATAGTACGCGCAATGGAAAATTATTAGTCGGATGAATAAATATTACTTTATTTATATCCTCCATTCTTGAAAAATACCGTATTTTTGCAACTCAATTACAAAATGAGTATGCAACAATCTAATTATATAATTGAGGTAAAAGGTGTTTCCAAGTTTTTTGGTGATAAAATGGTCTTGGATAACATTAATTTATATGTAGAAAAAGGTGAGTTTGTAACCGTGTTGGGTCCCTCCGGCTGCGGAAAGACTACTCTTTTACGTTTGATTGCCGGTTTCCAAACTGCTTCGGAAGGCGAGATAAAGATAGCTGGAAAAGAGATCACGCAGACACCTCCGCATAAGCGTCCGGTAAATACTGTGTTCCAGAAGTATGCTTTGTTCCCTCATTTGAATGTGTTCGATAATATTGCCTTCGGATTGAAATTGAAAAAGATTCCCAAGCAGACTATCGAGAAGAAAGTAAAGGCAGCTCTTCGTATGGTAGGAATGACAGACTATGAGTATCGGGATGTGAATTCTTTGTCAGGCGGGCAGCAACAGCGTGTAGCCATAGCCCGTGCTATCGTCAATGAGCCGGAGGTGTTGTTGCTGGATGAGCCTTTGGCTGCTTTGGACTTGAAAATGCGTAAAGATATGCAGATGGAATTAAAAGAGATGCATAAGACATTGGGCATCACCTTTGTTTATGTGACGCATGACCAAGAGGAAGCTTTGACATTGAGCGACACAATTGTTGTAATGAGTGAAGGAAAAATACAGCAGATCGGAACACCGGTGGATATTTATAACGAACCCATCAATTCGTTTGTAGCCGATTTTATAGGTGAGAGCAATATTTTGAACGGAACAATGATACAGGACAAGCTTGTGCGTTTTGCAGGAGTGGAGTTTGAATGTGTGGATGAAGGTTTCGGTGAAAATATGCCGGTAGATGTTGTGGTACGTCCTGAAGATTGGTATATTTTTCCAGATTCGGATGCTTCACAGATTTCCGGTATCGTAACCTCATCCATCTTTAAAGGTGTGCATTATGAAATGGTGGTCGAGGCCAATGGCTATGAATTTATTGTACAGGATTATCATCATTTTGCTGTGGGTGAGCAGGTAGGTTTGTTGATAAAACCTTTTGATATCCATATTATGAAAAAAGAACGTGTATGCAATACGTTTGAAGGAGAACTGGCAGACGGAACGCATGTGGAATTTCTGGGATGTACGTTTGAGTGTCTGCCAGTGGCTGACATTGAGCCGGGGGCCAAAGTGAAAGTACAGGTAGATTTCAAGGATATCATTTTGCAGGATAATGAAGAGGATGGAACTTTAACCGGGGATGTACGTTTTATCCTATATAAGGGAGACCATTATCACCTCACCGTGTCATCGGACTGGGGGGAGGATATTTTTGTTGATACCAATGATGTATGGGATAATGGTGATCATGTAGGTATCAGCATCCTTCCCGAAAGTATAAAAGTAACTCAGGTTGTAGAATCATAATAAAGAAAAGAGGTGCTCAGAACGATACGATTTTTCTTGTCTTCACGTAAAAGCTGGACTATTCCTTACGTGATATTTTCGGCGGTATTTGTTATTCTTCCGCTACTTTTAATAGTGGTTTATGCATTTATGGATGATGCGGGTTATTTCACTTTGGGAAATTTTGCCAAATTCTTCGCTCATCCCGAGGCAATCAACACATTTGTTTATTCTATTGGCGTGGCCATTATCACAACAGTGGTATGTATCTTATTGGGATATCCTGCTGCCTATATTCTGACACAGACGCGGATGAAATATGCATCGACGGTGGTGGTATTGTTTATTCTGCCCATGTGGGTGAATATTCTGGTACGTACCCTTGCCACTGTCGCTTTATTCGACTTTTTCAGCGTTCCGCTGGGGGAGGGAGCACTGATCTTCGGTATGGTTTACAACTTTATCCCCTTCATGATCTATCCCATCTATAACACATTGCAGAAGATGGACCATAGCTACATTGAGGCGGCGCAGGATTTAGGAGCCAATCCTGTACAGGTCTTTTTCAAGGCAGTTCTCCCGCTTTCCATGCCGGGAGTCATGAGCGGTATCATGATGGTGTTTATGCCGACCATTTCGACATTCGCCATTGCCGAACTGCTGACGATGAACAATATCAAACTCTTTGGTACTACCATTCAGGAGAATATCAATAACAGTATGTGGAACTATGGGGCAGCACTTTCGCTGATCATGCTGCTGCTGATAGCCGCGACTTCACTGTTCAGTACCGATGATAAGGATAATACGAACGAAGGAGGTGGGCTATGGTAAAGAAGATATTCGCTCAGACTTACCTGTGGGTATTACTGCTGTTGCTATATTCCCCTATTGTGATCATTGTGATTTACTCTTTTACCGAGGCGAAGGTATTAGGTAACTGGACCGGTTTTTCGACCAAACTTTATTCATCGCTATTTAATACAGGTGCCCATCATTCTCTGATGAATGCCCTGATCAATACCATTACCATTGCGCTGCTGGCTGCCACGGCATCTACCTTGTTGGGCAGCATCGCTGCCATCGGCATCTTCAACTTAAAAGCACGCTCGCGCAAGGCGATTGGTTTTGTGAATAGTATTCCTATTCTGAACGGTGATATCATAACCGGTATATCGCTTTTCCTTTTATTCGTATCTCTCGGAATCACGCAGGGATATACCACAGTGGTACTGGCGCACATCACTTTTTGTACTCCTTACGTCGTATTAAGCGTTCTGCCGCGCCTGAAACAAATGAATCCGAACATTTATGAAGCTGCCCTCGATTTGGGAGCTACACCTATGCAGGCTTTGCGGAAGGTAATCATTCCGGAGATTCGTCCGGGAATGATCAGTGGCTTTATGCTTGCACTGACGCTTTCAATCGATGATTTTGCCGTAACTGTATTTACCATCGGTAATCAAGGGCTGGAAACGCTTTCCACCTATATCTATGCCGATGCCCGCAAGGGAGGTCTGACTCCTGAACTTCGCCCGTTGTCCGCCATTATTTTTGTGGTGGTGCTGGCTTTACTGATAGTGATTAATTACCGTGCCGGAAAAACGAAGAAGAAAGAATCATGAAAATGTGCTGCTACGTAAATAAAATGAAAAGAATAGTTTCTGTTAACTTGTTTTTGCTGGTGCTGGCTGGTTTTCTGAGCGGTTGCTACAATTCCGGTGAGTCACGCGAGAGAGTCCTTAAGATCTATAACTGGGCAGATTATATAGGAGAAGGTGTACTCGAAGATTTCCAGTCGTACTATAAAGAACAGACAGGTGAAGATATCCACATCGTCTATCAGACATTCGACATCAACGAGATCATGTTGACGAAAATAGAAAAGGGACATGAGGATTTTGATGTGGTTTGTCCTTCGGAATATATCATTGAGAGAATGCTGAAAAAGCATCTGTTGTTGCCTATTGACACCACTTTCGCCCATTCCCCTAATTACATGAATAATGTGTCACCATTTATTCGCGAACAGATTAATAAACTGAGTCAGCCGGGTGAAGAAGCAAGCCGTTACGCTGTCTGCTATATGTGGGGGACCGCAGGTATTCTTTATAACCGGGCATACGTTCCCGATTCCGACGCTTTCTCCTGGGAATGTCTTTGGGATAAGAAATATGCAGGAAAGATTCTGATGAAAGACAGTTACCGTGACGCTTATGGAACAGCTGTTATCTATGCCCATGCCAAAGAGCTGGAAGAAGGGACGGTGACGGTGGAAGACCTGATGAATGATTACTCGCCACGTGCTATGGAGGTAGCCGAAAAGTATCTGAAAGCTATGAAACCGAATATTGCCGGTTGGGAAGCGGACTTCGGTAAGGAGATGATGACGAAGAATAAAGCATGGCTGAATATGACCTGGAGTGGCGATGCGATATGGGCGATTGAAGAGGCGAATGCGGTAGGAGTGGACCTTGACTACGTGGTTCCGAAAGAAGGAAGTAATATCTGGTATGATGGCTGGGTGATTCCTAAATATGCGAAGAATCCGGTGGCTGCCAGCTACTTTATCAACTTTATGTGCCGTCCGGACATTGCGTTGCGTAATATGGATTTCTGTGGATATGTGAGTTCTATCGCTACACCGGAGATTCTGGAAGAGAAAGTGGATACGACTCTGGATTATTATGCGGATTTAAGTTATTTCTTCGATCCGGATGCCGACAGCATACAGATTGATAAGATTCAATATCCCGACCGTAAGGTGGTGGAACGCTGCGCTATGATTCGTGACTTCGGAGATAAAACCAAAGAGGTACTGGATATCTGGTCACGCATCAAAGGTGACAACCTGGGGGTAGGTATTACTATTCTGATTTTTGTTGTCGTAGCTTTGATGAGCGGATGGATGATTTATAAGAGATGGCAACGCTACAGCCGTCGGAAACAACAAAATCGCAGAAGCAGAAGAAAGAGAAAAAAGAATGTGAAGCGGTAAGTTAAAAACACTCGGTAATAAGCGGTGGATGATAAACGAATGATACGGTTAAAACCGGGCATCGTTTGTCATCCACCGTTTTTTATCCTACTCTTTTCATAGAACGGATGATGCCTTTCGTCTATAAAAAAAAGAGTGCGTCTTCTTTCGCAGACACACTCTCTTTTACATTTTATTCTGTAAATAATTAAACAGTCACCTTATTTCTTAGTCATATCAAAAGAAAAGGTCGTTGCCGGAAATTTATCAAACCGTTCTTCATTTACTGTAACTTCTGTTGCCTGAATAGCAAACTTCAGTTTCTGACCTTCATAAGCATAACTGCCTTTCTCGTCAGCTTTGATTGTCACTTTTACGGTGAGTTTAGGAGTTTCTTCTTCCCCTTCAGTTTTTCTTATGGGTTGTGGTTCCATTGCGATTTCCAATACCAAGGGTTCAGGTGACATTTGAAGTAAGATGTTGTCTTTATTATCATTGAAAGCTGCCTGATAAGGGATTTTGTATTCTACATCTCCTACCGCTTTGATGATGGCTTCGGCTGCGTCCGGATCTTCGATAATGCTTTTGATCAGATCCTCTACCGGGAATTTGCTGATTAATATATGATTATCTTTTAATTCGGCATTTACGGTGACTCCGTCTTCAGCTTCATTCTCTGCATTTTCCAAAGGAGCGATAGAGGTTGTCTGCATTTTGCCGGAATAGGTGCCTTCTACATCTTTGAGAGAATATACCGGAATATTTTCATCATCATCACTACTACAAGAGGTAAAGATACTGGTCATCCCCAATGCCATTACCAATAAAACAAAACGACTTAAGCAACATACTTTTTTCATTTTAGTTAAAGTTTTCATACTTGTTAAACAAATTAGGTTATTAATTCTCAAAATTAAGGTGTACGTACATAGAGTAAATACCGGAAATGACGAAATACTGCATCATGGAAATAAAAAAGTACTCCAGTCACTTTCTC
>ENA-ORUG01002479-ORUG01002479.1-human-gut-metagenome-genome-assembly--contig:-NODE-2479-length-13018-cov-2.673301_pt1 | contig 13018 bp, 7 predicted proteins | sample MGYA00242079_ERZ509207 | MGnify/ENA primary metagenome ERZ509207 (study PRJEB26280, sample SAMEA2338780) | human gut metagenome | biome: human gut; feature: human-associated habitat; material: faeces...
AGTTAAGGCTATTTGCATTGTTTTCAATATAATAACTTATCTTTGTGCGAATAATATTGAAAGAGGTGCAGATCTTTTGCTTATGAAACAACGATATTTCTGTGTGTTTGTAGTTCTGTTTATTGCCGTTCTTTGTCAAGCGGCAGCATCGGAGCGTACATACAATGTGCTTTTTATCCAATCGTATACTTCGCAGACTCCTTGGCATCGCGATTTGAACCAAGGTTTGGTGAAAGGCTTTAAAGATAATGGCTTGAAAGTGAATATAACGACTGAATATCTGGATGCGGATTTTTGGGCATTCAGATCTGAGAAAGTCATTATGCGTCGTTTCTGTGAGCGTGCCCGTGACAGGGAGACCGATTTGATTGTGACATCCAGTGATGAGGCTTTCTATACGCTCTTTGCGTGTGGAGACTCGTTGCCCTTGCAAATACCGGTTGTATTTTTTGGTATTAAGTATCCGGATGAGAAGCTGTTTGCCGCTCATCCCAATGTCTGCGGATATACGGTCAATCCTGATTTTGATATTATTTTGCGGGAGGCACAGCGACTGTTTCCCAAACGCAAAGAGGTTATTTGTGTGATTGATAATAGTTTTCTGAGTAACAAGGGACTGGAGGATTTTCAGGAGGAATGGGAAGTCTTTCAGAAAGATAATCCCGATTATGACATGAAGATATATAACACACAAAATCAGACAACCAGCCATATTATTTCTGCTATTTGCTATCCGCGTAATAGTTACGGACGTGTGGTAATTGCTCCCAAATGGTCTCCTTTTCTTTCTTTTGTAGGCAAAAACTCGAAAGCCCCTGTTTTTGCTACACAGAATGTTGGTTTGACCAACGGAGTGTTCGGTGCTTATGATTGCGATGCCTATACTTCGGCAATGCAGGCCGCACAGAGAGCTTCTTCCGTATTAAAAGGAACATCTCCCAAAGACGTCGGGGTTACTGAGATTCCGCAAGGGTTTATATATGACTACAAGCAACTGGAATTTTTTCATGTCAATCCTGACAAGATAGGCTCGAAAGGAACTGTTGTCAATGAACCCTATTGGGAGAAATATAAACTCTTGTTTATTCTTCTTTATCCGTCTATTTTGGCATTATTGATTGCGTCTATCGTATGGTTAATGCGTGTTAATCGTCGTGAGGCCAAACGGAGGGTACAGGCGCAGACCCGTTTGTTGGTACAGAATAAAATGGTGGAACAACGCAATGAGTTTGACAATGTCTTCCATTCCATTCGCGACGGTGTCATTACATATGATACCGATTTACATATCCATTTCACCAACCGTTCCCTGTTGCAAATGCTACATTTGCCGTTCGATATAGGCGGACGTGTGTATGAAGGAATGATGGCGGGAAGCATTTTCAAGGTTTATCATAATGGTCAGGATATCCTCCATAAAATGTTGAAGGAAGTAGCAAAGACCGGAAAGAGTGTTATGATACCGCAAGGTGCCTTTATGAAAGAAGTACATAGTGACAAATATTTTCCCGTATCGGGAGAAATCGTGCCTATTTTTTCAAGGGAAGAAATTACCGGTATGGCTCTTTCTGCACGTAATATATCGGATGAAGAGATGCAGAAGCGTTTCTTCGACATGGCAGTGGACGAGAGCGCTATTTATCCGTGGCAGTTTGATATGGAAACAAATTGCTTTATTTTTCCGCAAGGCTTTCTGGTGAGGCTCGGTTATGATGAAGCTGTTACTACCATTTCTCGCAAAGAAATGGATCGTACGATTCATCCGGATGATATAAAAGAAATACGTGTTCTTTTTGACAAGGCCTTGTCGGGTGAAGAAGAAAGCACACGTTTGAACTTCCGCCAGCGTAATGTGAAAGGCGAATATGAGTGGTGGGAGTACCGTTCTTCTATTGTTACCGGCTTGACGCAGGATTCTCTCTATAATATATTAGGTGTATGTCAGAGTATCCAGCGGTATAAGACTGCTGAGCAAGAGATGCGGGAGGCACGTGATAAGGCGCTTCAGGCGGATAAATTGAAGTCGGCCTTCCTTGCCAATATGAGCCACGAAATCCGCACTCCGCTGAATGCTATCGTCGGTTTCTCCGATTTGTTGAGTGATACGAGTAACTTTACCGAAGAAGAGGTGACGCAGTTTATTGCCACAATCAACAAGAACTGCGGATTGTTACTGGCTTTGATTAACGATATTCTCGATTTGTCGCGCATCGAATCGGGAACAATGGAATTTATGTTTGCGGAACATAACCTGCCTTTATTGCTCAAAACTGTCCATGATTCGCAGCGCCTGAATATGCCTGCGGGCGTAGAACTGGTACTGCGTATGCCTGCGGGCGACAAGAAATATCTTACGACAGATAATGTCCGCCTGCAACAGGTAGTCAATAACCTTATTAATAATGCTGCCAAGTTCACCGGTAGCGGCTTTATCACTTTCGGTTATGAAGAAGATGAAGAACCGGGTTATACTCGGATTTTCGTAGAAGATACGGGAGTCGGCATTTCGGAAGAAGGTATCCGCCATATCTTCGAGCGGTTCTATAAGGTCGATAACTTTACGCAGGGGGCAGGTTTGGGATTGAGTATTTGCCAGACTATTGTCGAACGTCTGAAAGGAACTATCAGTGTCACTTCCGAAGTAGGCAAAGGCACCCGCTTTACGGTACGTCTTCCTAACTACTGCGAATAGACACCCGTATCTGCTACAAACAATACTAAAACGGCTGCATACATAATCGAACGTTCATTTTTGAGCATAGTGTCCGAAAATGAACACTGTTCTTATTCTTTAATTGATTGAAAATAAATACCTTATTCTTTTGGCACATCGTTTGAACCTCCTTAGGTGAAAAATATAGTGCGTAATGAAAAAGAAAAGTATATTGTTTGCTCTTGCTGCTGTTTGCCTGCCTGTGGTATTATCGGCACAGCAGGAAAGGAAGATAACCTTGAATGAAGCTATTGCTATGGCACGCGTGCAATCCGTAGATGCCGCCGTTGCCCTGAATGAATTGAAAACTGCCTATTGGGAATATCGTACCTTCCGTGCCGATCTTTTGCTGGAAGTCAACCTGACCGGTACATTGCCTAATTACAACAAGTCTTATGGCTCCTATCAGAATGCAGACGGTTCATACAGCTTTGTCCGTAACAGTGCTTTGGGACTTTCCGGCGACCTTTCCATTGACCAGAACATCTGGCTTACCGGCGGTAAACTTTCATTGGTGTCTTCGCTCGACTATATGAAGCAGTTGGGCTCCGGAGGCGACCGTCACTTCATGTCTGTTCCCATTACGCTGAAACTCACGCAACCGATTCTTGGCGTAAACAACGTGAAATGGAACAGGCGCATTGAACCGGTACGTTATGCGGAAGCAAAAGCTGCTTTTATTACCGCTACCGAAGAAGTAACCATGCGGGCAATCACCTATTATTTTAATCTCCTGCTGGCCGAAGAAAACTTGGGGACAGCCAGGCAAAACCTCTCCAATGCCGACCACCTCTACAAAGTAGCACTTGCTAAACGTGAAATGGGGCAGATCTCCGAAAACGAACTCTTGCAACTGAAACTTTCCGCCTTGAATGCAAAAGCTTCTTTGACGGAGGCCGAAAGTGACCTCAATGCCAAGATGTTCCAGCTTCGCGCCTTTTTAGGAGTGGGAGAGGATGAAAATCTGCGTCCCGTCATTCCCGAAACTGTGGACGGAACGAAAATGGAATACAATCAAGTGTTGAGCAAAGCTTTGGAACGTAACTCATTTGCTCAGAACATTCGTCGCCGACAGTTGGAAGCTGATTATGAAGTGGCCACGGCACGCGGTAACCTGCGTAGCATCGATCTGTTTGCAAGTGTGGGGTATACCGGAGAGAATCGTGATTTCCCTGCTGTTTACAAGAATTTGCAGGATAACCAAATTGTGCAGGTCGGTGTTAAGATTCCTATTCTGGACTGGGGAAAACGCCGGGGTAAAGTTCGGGTTGCCAAGAGCAACCGTGAAGTGGTGCTTTCCAGAATCCGTCAGGAACAGATAAACTTCAATCAGAACATTTTCCTGTTAGTGGAGAATTTCAATAATCAGGCGCAGCAGTTAGCTATTGCAAAGGAAGCTGATCTCATAGCGCAGCAACGTTACAAGACCAGTATTGAAACCTTTCTGATTGGCAAGATTAATACGCTGGACCTGAACGACGCTCAAAGTTCCAAAGATGCGGCGCGTCAGAAGCACATTTCCGAGCTCTATTATTATTGGTATTATTTTTATCAGATTCGTAGCCTGACGCTTTGGGATTTCCGTACCAATACCGAACTGGAAGCCGATTTTGATGAAATAGTGCGACAATAAAAAAGGAAAGGTCCATAAAGACAGTATTTTTTTGTAGATTTGCATCATCACAGTAATAGAAAAGGAAGCTCTGATAGAATATAGAATAAGGAATACGAACTATGATTCTGATAATTGACGATGATAGCGCGGTACGTTCTTCGCTTAGTTTTATGTTGAAGCGTGCGGGATACGAAGCACAGGTAGTTCCCGGTCCCCGGGAAGCTATCGAGGTAGTGCGTACGGTAGCTCCGGATTTGATACTTATGGATATGAACTTCACTCTCTCAACGACAGGTGAAGAAGGTTTGACTCTGCTCAAACAAGTGAAAGTGTTCCGTCCCGACACTCCGGTGATACTGATGACAGCTTGGGGGAGTATCCAACTTGCCGTGCAGGGAATGCAGGCAGGAGCTTTTGACTTTATTCCCAAACCGTGGAACAACGCTGCCCTGCTGCAACGTATCGAGACGGCCTTGGAACTTTCCACTGCTCCTAAAGAAACAACGCAGGAACAGAACGACGCATTCAATCGTAATCATATCATCGGTCGTAGCCAAGGCTTGACGGACGTATTGAATACCATTGCCCGCATTGCAAAGACCAACGCCTCCGTATTAATAACAGGCGAAAGCGGTACAGGTAAGGAACTGATAGCCGAAGCGATCCATATTAACAGCCAGCGTGCTAAGCATCCTTTTGTAAAAGTAAACCTCGGAGGAATTTCCCAAAGCCTGTTTGAAAGTGAAATGTTCGGGCACAAGAAAGGAGCTTTTACCGACGCTTCCGCCGACCGTACCGGACGTTTCGAAATGGCAGACAAGGGAACGATCTTCCTTGATGAAATAGGCGACCTCGACCTTTCCTGTCAGGTGAAGCTTCTGCGTGTATTGCAGGATCAGACCTTCGAAGTACTCGGCGACAGTCGTCCCCGCAAAACGGACATCCGTGTAGTTTCCGCCACCAATGCCGATTTGCGCAAAATGGTGAATGAACGTACTTTCCGTGAAGACTTGTTCTATCGTATCAATCTGATAACCGTTAAACTACCCGCTTTGCGCGAACGCCGTGAGGACATCCCTTTGCTGGTGCGTCACTTCGCTGACCGTCAGGCAGAGACGAACGGATTGCCTCGCACGGAATTTTCCGCCGATGCCATGCAATTTTTGAGCCGCCTGCCTTATCCGGGAAATATCCGCGAATTGAAGAACTTGGTGGAACGTACGATACTTGTCAGTGGCAAGCCTACTCTCGACGCATCCGATTTCGACGCCCAGTATATCCGCCATAACGATCAGAAAGCAGCCGAAAGTACTTCTTTTATCGGCATGACTTTGGACGAAATAGAGCGTCAGACCATACTTCAGGCTTTAGAACGGCATAAAGGTAACCTGAGTCAGGTAGCTATGGCATTAGGTATCAGTCGTGCCGCCCTTTACCGGAGGCTTGAAAAGCATAATATAAATTATACGTTATAATAGCTTGTATATTGTGGCTCTGTCTGATGATGCAGACAGATAATTACCAGTGAATCATATAACTTAAAACTATTTGTCCGTGCGAATCAAAGGCTTCTTTTACATATTCGTCATCTTGTTGTTGATTTTGGGAATTGGCTTGCTTTGCCTTTCCGGCCAGTTACGTCCGGCTTTCTTTTATGTAGGAGAGGGGCTGATCCTGTTCATCTTGGTCTATCTGGTTTTCTTTTATCGTAAGATAGTGAAACCTTTGAACACGATTGGAAGCGGTATGGAATTGTTACGCGAGCAGGATTTCAGTAGTCGACTGAGCCGGGTGGGGCAGTACGAAGCCGACCGTATCGTGAATATCTTCAACCGCATGATGGAACAACTCAAGAACGAACGCCTCCGTCTGCGCGAACAGAATCATTTTCTCGATTTGATGATTAAGGCTTCTCCTATGGGAGTTATCATCACCTCCCTTGACGACGAACTTTCGGAACTTAACCCTATGGCGTTGAAAATGCTCGGTGTCCGCTTCGAAGATGTTCAGGGGAAAAAGATGAAAGACGTTGACTCCCCGTTAGCCGGGGAACTTGCCAGTCTGCCGAGAGGTGAGACAGTAACCGTCCGCCTGAATGACTCGAACATTTACCGATGCACCCATTCCTCCTTTATCGACCGTGGATTCCAACATCCTTTCTTTCTGATCGAAAGCCTTACGGATGAAGTGATGAAAGCTGAGAAGAAAGCCTATGAGAAAGTAATCCGTATGATAGCCCACGAAGTGAACAATACCACTGCGGGAATTACCTCTACGTTGGACACCGTAGAGCAAGCGCTTACTACGGAAGAAGGTATGGAAGACATCTGCGATGTGATGCGTGTCTGCATTGAACGCTGTTTCTCCATGAGCCGCTTCATCACTCGCTTTGCCGATGTAGTGAAGATTCCCGAACCGACGTATTCTCTTGTCAATCTCAACGACCTAGTCTTTGCTTGTAAACGTTTCATGGAAGGAATGTGCAACGACCGCCACATCACTCTCCGCATGGAGATAGACGAAAGTCTGCCGGACGTAAAACTGGACAGCTCCCTGTTTGAACAAGTGCTTGTCAATATCATTAAGAATGCGGCGGAGAGTATCGCACCGGAGGGGAAAAGCATTGTGCCTGAAGACGAAAGTCCGGAACCCAAAGGAGAAATCATTATCCGTACCCTGTCTCCTGCTACGATCGAGGTGATAGACAACGGCAGAGGGATCAGTAAAGAGACAGAAGCCAAACTGTTCAGCCCCTTCTTTTCAACGAAACCGAACGGTCAGGGGATCGGGCTTATCTTTATCCGTGAAGTTCTGATGCGTCACGGATGTACTTTCTCTCTGCGTACTTATTCCGACGGATTAACCAAATTTCGTATTCTTTTTCCTTAAATGTGATAAATGAGAACAGTTCTTCCGTCAAACAGAACTATTAATTGTCCCCAAATACCCTTACCTTTGCCCCGCTCAATTCAATAGAATTTAAGGTATGAGACTAATGGTAAAAGGTGTACTAACGCTCTTTCTTTTCTTGACTATCAGTATTCCGCTAAGCGCGCAGTATATACTGCAAGGCGTGGTGACTGATTCTCTGACAAAGGAACCTTTACCTTATGCATCTGTACGTCTGAAAGACACGACCGAAGGAACGACCACCGGAAGCGACGGACGTTTCTACTTCAAGACCAGCCGTTCCGAAGCAGTGCTGGTAGTTTCAGTGATAGGCTATAATGATTACAGCCGGCAGATTCGTCCTGCCCGGAATGCATCTTATAAAATCGCCCTTTCACCCACTTCGTATTCCCTCAATGAAGTCGTAGTAAAGCCCAAACGCGAACACTACCGTAAGAAAGACAATCCTGCCGTAGAATTTGTCCGTCACATGATAGAGCATCGTGACGACCATTCGCCTGACGAAAAAGATTTCTGGCAACGTGAACGCTACGAGAAAACTACCTTCGCACTGAACAACTTTGATGAAGAAAAACAGAAAAAATGGCTCTACCGCAAGTTCGATTTCCTCACGGAATATGTAGATACCTCCGCCGTGACCGGAAAACCGATCCTTACCGTATCCGCCCGTGAACTGCTCGCTACGGATTATTACCGTAAATCCCCTCATGCCGAGAAACAATGGGTGAAAGGCCGCAAACAGGCAGGTGTTGACGAGTTTCTTTCCAAACAAGGAATGCAGGCAGCTATCAACGAGGTGTTCAAAGACGTTGATATTTACGAGAATAACATCTCCTTGTTCACCAACAAATTTGTCAGTCCCCTGTCGCGCATCGGTACAGGATTCTATAAATACTACCTAATGGACACCTTGCAGATAGCAGGTGAACAATGCGTAGACCTTGCCTTCACTCCCTTTAACTCAGAATCTTTCGGCTTTAACGGACACCTGTATGTGACGCTCGACTCCACCTATTTCGTGAAGCGTGCCGTATTCAATTTCCCGAAAAAGATAAACCTGAACTTTGTCGATTATATGTTGCTCGAACAGGAATTTAAACGTGCCGAAGACGGTACGCGCTTGCTCGACCACGAAAGTATTACCGTAGAATTCAAGCTGACCGAAGGACAGGACGGTATCTTTGCCCGTCGCGTAGCGGATTATACGAACTACACATTTACTCCCACTGCCGAAGCGGACAAAGCCTTCGCCAAGCCGGAGCGTATCATTGAAGAAACGGAAGCCCTGTCCCGTCCCGCAACCTTCTGGGCGGAGAACCGTCCGCAAGCCGCTATCTCCGAACAGGAGAACTCCGTGGACAAGCTGATGACGCAACTGCGCGGTTATCCGGTTTACTACTGGACGGAGAAGATTCTCTCTATCCTCTTTACCGGATACATTCCTACTTCCAAAGAAGCCCCTCTTTTCTATATCGGCCCGATGAATGCCACCATTAGCGGTAACACGCTCGAAGGTCCCCGTCTCCGTGCCGGAGGAATGACTACCGCATGGCTCAATCCGCACCTTTTCGGTAAAGGTTACATCGCCTACGGCTTCAAGGACGAACGGGTGAAAGGACTGGCGGAACTGGAATACTCTTTCAAGAAAAAGAAAGAGTACGCCAACGAATTTCCTATCCACTCGTTAAAACTACGTTACGAGTCAGACGTCAATCAATATGGGCAGAACTATCTCTACACAAGTAAAGATAACGTATTCCTTGCCCTGAAACGCGAGAAAGACGATCGCATCGGTTATTTCCGGCAAGCCGAGTTGACCTATACCAACGAGTTCTACTCAGGTTTCTCTTTCCAACTGACGGCACGTCGTCGGACAGACGAGTCCTCCTACCTGATTCCCTTTCTTCGGAAAGAAGGTGATGTGCTGACTCCGGTCAAAGAATACTCCACCAGTGCGGCCGAATTGAAACTGCGCTATGCTCCGAATGAGAAATTCTTCCAGACGCAGTGGAACCGTTTCCCCGTGTCGCTGGATGCTCCGGTGTTCACGCTCTCCCATACCATTGCCGGAAAGGGAGTGCTGGGAAGCGATTACACCTACAACCATACCGAAGCGGGAGTGCAGAAGCGTTTCTGGTTCTCCGCCTTCGGCTATACGGACGTCATACTGAAAGCTGGAAAAGTATGGGACAAAGTGCCTTTCCCGTTGCTGATAATGCCTAATGCCAACCTTTCCTATACCATTCAGCCCGAATCCTATTCATTGATGAATGCCATGGAGTTTATGAATGATGAATATTTCTCTTGGGACGTCACTTATTTCCTCAACGGCTGGCTGTTCAACCGTATCCCGTTGTTGAAAAAACTGAAATGGCGTGAAATCGTTTCATGCCGGGGATTGTATGGTCATTTGAGCGATAAGAATAATCCGGAATTGAGCGACGGATTGTTTGCTTTTCCGATAGCGGATACCCGTGCCATGGGGAAAACGCCTTACGTGGAAGTGGGCGTAGGTATCGAAAACATATTTAAGGTATTACGCTTGGATTACGTCTGGAGGCTTACCTACCGTGATTCACCCGGAATAGACAAGTCCGGTTTGAGAATAAGTCTCCACATGACCTTTTAAAAGTTAAATCCTGCTAATTGCAATGTTTATATGACAAATAAAGACTGTATTAGTAATTAATTAATCTTATTTTTGCATCAATTTTAGTTTAATTTTAATAGAATAGAAATGAAACAAGAAATTAAACCCGCTACCGGACGCCTCGGTGTGTTGGTAGTTGGAGTCGGTGGTGCGGTTGCCACCACAATGATTGTAGGTACACTAGCCTCTCGCAAGGGACTGGCAAAACCGATAGGATCTATTACCCAGTTAGCCACAATGCGCATGGAAAACAACGAAGAAAAACTCATCAAGGACGTTGTGCCCTTGACGGATTTGAACGACATTGTTTTCGGAGGTTGGGACATTTTCCCGGATAATGCATACGAAGCTGCTATGTACGCTGAGGTTCTGAAAGAAAAGGACCTGAACGGAGTGAAAGACGAATTGGAAGCTATCAAGCCTATGCCGGCTGCTTTCGACCACAACTGGGCAAAACGTCTGAACGGTACGCACATCAAGAAAGCTGCTACCCGTTGGGAAATGGTAGAGCAACTGCGTCAGGACATCCGCGACTTCAAGGCTGCCAACAACTGTGAACGCATTGTGGTACTTTGGGCTGCAAGTACTGAAATCTACATTCCGTTGTCAGACGAACACATGTCACTCGCTGCTTTGGAAAAAGCGATGAAGGACAACAACACAGAAGTGATCTCTCCGAGTATGTGCTATGCATACGCTGCTATCGCAGAAGGCGCTCCGTTCGTAATGGGTGCTCCTAACCTGTGTGTAGACACTCCGGCTATGTGGGAATTCTCCAAGCAGAAGAATGTACCTATCGCAGGAAAAGACTTCAAGAGCGGTCAGACACTGATGAAAACCGTATTGGCTCCGATGTTCAAGACCCGTATGCTGGGTGTGAACGGCTGGTTCTCTACCAACATTCTCGGTAACCGCGACGGCGAAGTGCTTGATGATCCGGACAACTTCAAGACAAAAGAAGTCAGCAAACTGTCTGTAATCGACACGATCTTTGAACCCGAAAAATATCCTGATCTCTACGGAGACGTTTATCATAAAGTACGTATCAACTACTATCCTCCCCGCAAGGACAACAAAGAGGCATGGGACAACATCGACATCTTCGGTTGGATGGGCTATCCTATGGAAATCAAGGTAAACTTCCTTTGCCGTGACTCTATCCTCGCTGCTCCTATCGCGCTCGACCTGGTATTGTTCAGTGACTTGGCTATGCGTGCAGGTATGTGCGGCATCCAGACTTGGTTGTCATTCTTCTGCAAGAGCCCGATGCACGACTTCGAACACCAACCCGAACATGACTTGTTTACTCAATGGAGAATGGTAAAACAGACATTGCGTAACATGATTGGCGAAAAAGAACCCGATTACTTAGCTTAATCAGGAACCAATAATAATAAAGTTGAGATTGAGGTTTGCCTTACTGAAAAGACGGGTGGATGCTCAACCTCAACTTTTTAATTAGTAACTTGTAATTTAATGAAGAAAGCTCCTTTTCTACCTGTATTGATAGGCACGGGCTTTGGCTCCGGTTTTTCTCCTTTTGCTCCCGGTACGGCCGGGGCATTGCTGGCTTCTATCATCTGGATTGCACTTTACTTCCTGCTTCCTTTCACTGCTTTATTATGGACGACTGCTGCTTTGGTGGTTCTTTTTACCTTTGCAGGCATTTGGGCTGCCAATAAGTTGGAGTCTTCTTGGGGCGAAGACCCGTCACGTGTGGTGGTCGATGAAATGGTAGGTGTGTGGATTCCGTTGCTTGCAGTTCCCGACAATGGACAGTGGTATTGGTACGTGATAGCGGCTTTTGCTCTGTTCCGTATTTTTGATATCGTAAAGCCATTGGGAGTACGCAAGATGGAGAGCTTTAAAGGTGGAGTAGGGGTAATGATGGATGATGTACTGGCGGGTGTATATAGTTTTATCTTGATAGCGGTGGCACGATGGGTGATTGGCTGAAAAGAGTTGCACGGATGATCTCGCAGAAGGGTGGAGTCTTTATGTTTTTAAGGGCGCAGCTTTCGGCTCAAATGGCGACTATTGCAGACTTTCTGGTGACTATCCTTCTGGTAAGGCTATTTGATGTCTACTATGTATATGCTACCTTGGCGGGCGCTATCTATGGAGGAATTATCAATTGCATTATCAATTATAAATGGACTTTTAAATCGAAAGGGAAAAAAACGCATGTTGCTGTAAAATTCATAATAGTGTGGGTTTGCAGTATTTGGCTGAATACGTGGGGGACGTACACTCTGACGGAATCGTTAGCGAAAATTCCGTGGGTACGTGATACACTCAGCCAATATTTCGGTGACTTCTTCATCATCCCTAAAGTGGTGGTGGCAGTCATTGTAGCGTTGTTCTGGAATTATAATATGCAGCGTTTCTTTGTTTACCGGAATATAGATATAAGAAGCTTGTTCAAAAGAAATTGAAAGAAAACAGAAGATTTAGATAAAAACAGATTTAGGTATATGAATTACAGAGATTACTTACAGCAAGTGATTTATAAGATTATCAACCCTTTGATACATGGGATGATTAAAATAGGAATCACCCCCAACTTCATCACTACTACCGGATTTATATTGAATGTAGTGGCGGCAGGGATGTTTGTTTATGCCGGTATTTATAGCGGACAGAATGATTTGTCAATCCTTGGATGGGCAGGAGGTGTGATTCTTTTTGCCGGATTGTTCGATATGATGGACGGGCGTGTAGCACGTCTGGGAAACATGAGTTCCAAATTCGGTGCCCTCTACGATTCTGTGCTCGACCGTTACAGTGAGTTGATGACTTTCTTCGGTATCTGTTACTATTTGTCAGTCAAAGACTATTTCATTTACGCTATCATTGCATACTTTGCTTTGATCGGTTCGCTGATGGTGAGCTATGTGCGTGCCCGTGCCGAAGGTCTGGGCATTGAGTGCAAGGTTGGATTTATGCAACGCCCGGAGCGTGTGGTTCTGACAAGTCTCGGAGCCTTGTTCTGCGGTGTATTCAAGGATATTACCGCTTTTGATCCGATGCTGATATTGATGGTGCCTTTGACAATCGTTGCTGTGTTCGCCAATATCACAGCTTTCGCACGCGTGAGACATTGCTATAAGGTGATGACAGCGAACGAAAA
>ENA-ORUG01002487-ORUG01002487.1-human-gut-metagenome-genome-assembly--contig:-NODE-2487-length-12996-cov-4.035469_pt1 | contig 12996 bp, 25 predicted proteins | sample MGYA00242079_ERZ509207 | MGnify/ENA primary metagenome ERZ509207 (study PRJEB26280, sample SAMEA2338780) | human gut metagenome | biome: human gut; feature: human-associated habitat; material: faeces...
TCACCCGCATATACCCTCCCGTCCGCATCTCCAAAACGAGCGTCATAGTAACCTTGCCCCGATGAAATACAATCTCTCAAAGAGCATCGACCGGGAACGGTTCAAGAGGCGGTGTAACGAGCTTTTCGAGAAACGGTCGTTCGTCGAACTCAAAGACAAAACCTCCCGCACGCTCAGGCAGAACAACTACCTGCATCTCATCATCGGCTACCTCGCCTCCGAAGTGGGCGTGCCTCTCGAATACGCCAAAAACGAGTACTACAAGAAAGCCGCCAACGGGGAACTATTCATACGCACCATGACCGACCCGGTAACAGGTGCGCAGACCCTGACACTGTGCAGCAGTGCCGCCCTTACCGCCGAAGAGATGCGAATCTCCATAGACCGATTCCGGGAATGGTCCTCTTCCGTAGCCGGCATATACCTGCCCGAAGCCGGAGAAGATGCCTTCCTCCGGGAAATAGAAATCGAAATACAACGAAACGAAAAATATCTATAACGCTATGAGTAACAACATCACATTCACAGGGCGCGTCTCTGCCGTCCTGCCCGTCGAGAGCGGTACTTCCGCCTCCGGGAAAAGTTGGAGCAGGCAGACGATCGTCATCACCGAAGAAAATGTCCAATATCCCGCCTCAATCGCCGTAACCCTTTTCAATTCCGAGCTTGTCGGAACGGTGGCCGCCGGCGAGGCCATCACCGCCCATTTGTCCGTAAAAGCCTCCGAGTATCAAGGCAAGTATTACAATAATATTTCCGCGTGGAAAATAGAACGTACCGTTTCAGCGGCACCTGTACCCACCGCACAGTCCGCGTTCGCGCCCGCGCCTGCACCGCAGCCCGCCTGCCGGCAAGACGACCTCCCTTTCTGATGAGCAACCCATAAAACACGATCACAATGGAAAGATTTGAAGAATTTAAAGATATAATACTCAATAAGGCAAAGGAAGAGAGCGCATGTAAAGGACAATACCAGCGGGCATTGAAATCCGGTACGTTTGAAGATCTCATATCCATTATAAAAGACAATTTCCAATGGTCCATAAATCATAAAATCATCGATCCTATCCTTATAAAGGAATATAAACAAGAGTTTAACGTAAATGGCATTTGGTGCAACGAAAATATTTGTAACGGATTTCTGCTGGCAACCGGCAATGCCACAGTGAGAGCATACGGCAATGCCACAGTGGAAGCATACGGCAATGCCACAGTGGAAGCATACGGCAATGCCACAGTGAGAGCATACGACAATGCCATAGTGGAAGCAACCGGCAATGCCACAGTGGAAGCATACGGCAATGCCACAGTGAGAGCATACGGCAATGCCTATATTTATTCTTATTACATTATCGAATGTAAACTAAAAGACAATGCCGTTTACCGATTAATTTCTGAAAACAAAATCTTCTATCCGGAAGAAACGGCAATTAACATCGAAAAGCAAACAACCCATAAAACACGATCACAATGGAAAGAAAGAATTTCAACAAAAACGTCCAAATGCACCTCGCCTGCGCAAAAGACGACCTCAGGCCCATAATGGCCTGCATCTATTTCAAAAACGGGTTCGCTTATGCAACAGACGGGTATATCCTCGCCCGAAACCGGATAGACGAATGCAGTACCCTGCAAGAATGCGACATACAAGCACTGGACGGAAAACTGCTTCACGCAAACTTTTTCAAAGACATGCTGAAATATGATGACATTCTTATCTCCGACGAGGGCATAGAATGCCACAAAGGAGACGAGAAAGCCTTTTTTTATTTTTCCCAATTCACAAAATTTCCAGATGTAGATAAAGTATTGCAAGAAGCATTGAACCTGCCTGCCGTACCGATGCCTCAGATAAGTTTCGATACGAGATTATTGTTGAAACTGTCAAAAGCCCTATACGGATTCGATAAATGCACAGCCACATTCAAAGGGACAAACAATCCTATTGTATTCGACAGCATCGAAGATTGCGGGAGCATAGGCATAATGATTCCATACAAATCTTAAAAACACAACCACAATGACACTATTATCCAATATTTCAATTCTCGTCCTCATACTCGCCGTCATCGCCATATCCATGCTCTACGCCCGACTGTTGAAACGCTGTATGAAAGAAATAGAAGAACGAGAAAAAGAAATCGCCGGTCTGGTCGATAAAATAAGGGCTATGCAGGTGGCAGGAAACAAGACTTCCACCACCCCGAAGAAAACCCGTAAAACAAGTACCGGAAAATGAAACCGCGCATCAAAGCCTCGACACTGCGGGAGGTAATCACTCTGATAGATGAACGCATCAGCTCGATACCTCCCGACAGTATCAGGCACCGCAACCAAAGAGAAAAATATCTCCGGCACAAAACCGAAATAACCCGCTACCTCAATGACCTACGAAGAGTACCTGCAAGAACAAAAGAAGAAAAAGTCGCGCCGCCCTCCCCGGGACGAAGAACATAGGCTGCAATGCGGCTGCGTGAGCTGGTTCTGCCTCCAATACCCCGCATGGCGGGGGCTGCTTTTCGCAGTCCCGAACGGCGGACGCCGGGACGGCATCACCGGGAAGAAGCTCAAAGACGAGGGAGTAGTGCCCGGGGTCTCCGACCTCCTGCTGCTATACCCCTCCGGGAAATACTACGCCCTTTGCGTCGAGATGAAGACCCCGAAAGGCCGGCAGTCCGAAGTACAGAAAGCGTGGCAACGCGCCGTCGAACGGGCCGGGTACAAATATGCCCTGTGCCGCTCACTCACCGATTTCATCACCACCATAGAAAAATACCTTGCCCTATAATCATGCCATGCGAGAAACCATTATCGAGACCATACGCCGCATCACCGCCGACAAGCGGCAGCGGGGCATCTTTCCCGCCGTCGCCACCCGTGCCGAGATCATGGCCGAGGTGCAGAAAGAAGTCTCCGCCACATTGAGGACCCTGTACAAGCAAGGAATCATCGATTACATCGAGACCGTAAACAGCTACGCCGGAAAACTTAAACACACGCACACAACAAATGCCAAAGAAAAATAACACCCCGAACTATTTCCCGCACGACAGCAACGCACGCAACTCCGACAAGATGATCCGGTTGCGTATGGTGCATAAGGCCGCCGGATACGGGGTATATTTCATGATTCTTGAACGGCTTAGGGAAGAAGCCACATACATGAGTGTCAGAGATTACAACATGATAGCCTTTGACCTTCGTGTCGATGCCTCCCTCGTAAAGTCCGTAGTCGAAGATTTCGGGTTATTTGTCGTTACCCCCGACGGGAACTACTTCTACTCCGAGAGCTTCAATGAAAGGATGGCCGTCAAGGACGAGAAATCGAGGAAACGGGCTGAAGCCGGGCGGGAAGGAATGAGAAAACGGTATGAAAAAGGCGAAGATGTAACAAAACCCTCCGAAAACGGTAACAATGTTATAACAAACCTACCCCAAAACGGTAACAAGAAAAGTAAAGAAAAGGATATATATCCCCCCTTATATATTCCCCCCTTACAAGACGACGAGGAAAAAACGTTTCCCCCTAAACCTCCCGAACCGGTAAGAACGGGACATATCACCCTCGACGAGTTCCGCCGACGTATAACCGGGAATCCCATGTCAAACGCCATAAACGAGGAACTCCGGCGCGGATTGGGGCTGGGAGACGATACCGCCACGCTCGAAAAGTGGATCGATGATTACATCGCCATACAGACGGCCGCGGGAAATACCCGGAACTATTTCACGGAGTACCGGAAGCACTTTGTCAACTGGGCGAGAATAAAGAAAAGCACCCTCGAAAATGGAACAAAAGAAGAACCCCGGCCGCGATATTACAATCCGTTATGACAGCCTCTACGACAAAGAAGCCGAAGAAGCCGTCTGCGGGGCGATAATACTCGAAAGTCAAGCCATATACGAGGTGGCCGACATACTCACACCCGAGATGTTCGGGAATCCCAAGTGCGCCAACCTATACGCTGCGGCCATATCCCTTTACGACCGGTCGGTAAAAGTCGATATGATCACCATTCTGGAAGAAATACAGAAAAAAGGATTGTCTTACGACGACTACGCCCTTTTCATAACTGAACTGCTCGGCTGTGTCGCTTCGTCGGCGAACATTATCCGGCACGCCCTCTACATCAAAGAATCATACGTGCGCCGGCTATTCCTCTCCCGTATGCACCCCCTTCTCGAATCGGCCTCCGACAAGACCATCGACATAGCCGACCTGCTCGAAGAGACGGGAAAGACCGTAGATTCCATATCTTCCGGGCTTGACCCCGGAGACGGGTCGAAGCCTATACACGAAATATGCAATGAGGTCTACAAGGCATATAGCGGACGGGTCGAAGCCGCAGCAAGAGGAGAAACCTCCGGCATAACGACCGGGCTTCACAAGCTCGATGAAGCCACCGGAGGCTGGCAGCCCGGCGACCTCGCCATACTCGCCGCACGTCCCGGCGTGGGAAAGACCGCCATGATGCTTCACTTCGCAATCTCCGCAGCAAAGGCCGGAATCCCCGTAGCCCTGTTCAGTCTAGAAATGACAGCCCGGTCATTGGCCGAACGCCTCTTTGTCGGACTATCCGACATCAACGCCGACCGCTTCAAACGTGGCATACTTTACACCGAAGAAACACTACGGCTCGAGCAGGCAGGCGACCTCATTTCCTCCTTACCGGTAACGATTGTCGACACCGCCATACTCTCCATGCGTAAAATCAGGAACAAGGCCATGAGGTTGCACCGGCAGGGAAAATGCGGGGCTTTGTTCATCGACTACCTCCAATTGGTCGACATGCGCACCGACAACGGCCATTACAACCGGGAGCAGGAGGTAGCCGCCGCTTCACGCATGGCAAAGATCATCGCCAAAGAACTCAACATTCCCGTCATACTGCTTTCCCAGCTCAACCGCTCTGTCGAGACAAGGGCCGCCGAAGGAGGTATGCGGCGGCCGATGCTCTCCGATCTGCGCGAATCCGGCGCCATCGAGCAGGACGCCGACATAGTACTGTTCATTTGCCGGAGCGAAAACGCCGGAGAAAACAAAGGCGAACTGATATTGTCCAAGAACCGCAACGGTCGTGTCGGGATCATCGAATTCCGGCACAACGAAAGCCTTACACGCATTTATGACGACACATTCCGATATCCCGTACCCGCAACCTCCGACGAACGCCCGTTTTGACAAAACATGTCAAAAAGAAATATTCGACGAGTTGCGGGAGAAAGAAGGCGTAACCTCCCGGCAGTACGCCCGCATGGCAGCCCGCCTGCTAATACATAAGATAGAAAACGGCACAGCCACAACCTGCATGAGTTACTATGGCCTTTGCGAATAACGGCATCAAACACCACACTCCCATGAAAACGAATGAAATCATAAACTCCGATGTTATCGACGCACTCAAAGGACTTCCCGATAACTCAATAGACTGCTGTGTTACATCTCCACCCTACTTCGGACTTCGCGATTACGGAGTAGAAGGGCAGATAGGCCTTGAAAAAACTCCCGAAGAATACATTGCCAAGCTGACCGAAGTATTCAGACATGTCCGCAGAATACTCAAACCCGAAGGCACTTTGTGGCTGAATATCGGAGATTCGTATAACGGTTATAAAGGAAATTCCAAAAAAGAATATTGCGGCAGCGACTATGCAGGTTTCAGAAACCAACCGACCAGACCGGGCAATTTCGGACTTGAATGTAAGGGACTCAAAGAAAAAGACCTTATCGGTATTCCGTGGCTGCTGGCATTCGCTCTACGTTCCGAAGGCTGGTATCTAAGACAGGACATTATCTGGCACAAACCCTCCGTAATGCCCGAAAGCGTAAAGGACAGATGCACCAAATCGCACGAATACATCTTCCTGCTGAGCAAAAGCAAACGGTATTATTTCGACTGCCGTTCCATAGCGGAGCCGGCCTCCACGTTCGACAATATCGTCCGAGACCGCAAAACAACCAAGCTGAACAACACGCCCGGTCGTACTCCCATGAAAGGATTGCTCCGGAACAATTATACGACGAAAAACAAACGATCCGTTTGGACGATCTCTGCCAAGCCGTTCAAAGGTGCGCACTTCGCCGTCTTCCCCGAACAACTTGTCGAACCCTGCATCAAAGCCGGCTGCCCCGAAGACGGAATCGTACTTGACCCGTTCATGGGAAGCGGAACGACTGCTGTCGTGGCAAGGAAACTCGGAAGAAATTTCATCGGAACGGAACTGAATCCCCGTTTTGTGGAATTGGCAAAAGAGCGTCTGAAAAAAGAACTCGGACTTTTCATTTAAAATCACCCTCCCATGAATAGTACTTCAGGTCGCATACGAGATATTCAAAGCAATCATTCAAAACAAATAAAAAACACAAAACATGGCAAGACTGGATATAAAGAGGCAAGAACTCTTAGAACCTAAAAGGATTCAACATGCTGTTAAGAAGATAGAAGGACTTGGTTATGAAATAACCCTCAGGGATAACCGTAAGATACAGTTCATCTACAAAGGGCATAGGGTTACTCTTTTTCCTTACAGTGGCTGGGCAACAGGTAAGTCCATAAAGGACGTACGGGGGTTGGAGAACTTACTAAAACAAATAAGACCATGACACAAGAACAAATAAAGAGGGCAGCAAACAGCTATATTGATGACTTTTTGTACAATCATATAGATTATACCGTAATCGATGACATTTATGAAACAGGGAAAAATAACGCGATCTGTGAATTTGGTCCGGATATTTTTAAAGCCGGCGCACAATGGCGCATCAATTCCGTTTGGCACCCTATAAATGAAGACCCGGGATACGGAAAATATATATTGGTGCATTTCAGGTCCGGAAATTACACATCATGGTTTGCAAGTGCTGATATTCTTTGGGATTTTAAGAGATTTGAGGTAGATGAATGGGCATACGTGGTAGACCTGTTGCCAGCAGATAGCGAATAACCTTTAAACAAATTGTAATGAGTAAAAGTAAAGAATACAAAGCGATAAAGAATTTTCTTCACAATGAACTTCAAATTTCAAAAGAAATGATAGTGGATATTGTGAAAGATGAATTAGAACCTCTTTTGCTAAAAACACTTCGTAATACTTATGGAACACATGATATGAGGTCTATCATTAGATGTTTATTAAAAGAAGAAATTGTCGGGAATAGATATAGTTTTTATGGGGCTCTTGAACATGAAGTTAATAAGATATTAGCGGAGCTCCTCAAAGAGGAATTTGAAGTCTCTATTGTACGTAAAACTAAATCAAAATAACGATACAAATAACAATGACCTCACAATGGAAAGAATAGTACAACTCACCGATTACGAATATAAACGTCTTAAAGAACAAGCCGAAGCCACACAAGCCACAATAGAAGAAGGCATAAGGGACGGAATAAAAGATGCTTGTAATTTAACTATAAGCCTTGAAATGGAAATAGATAAAAGTCGGAATGACATCGTTACGATCACTCCGTGCGTATATATAAAACCTGCTTCCTATCAACTTTCTTCAAAAGAAATTATATGTGCCATATCGAACGATGCTTGTAGAAAGATAAGAGACCATGTAGAAAAATGGTTGGACCAGCAAATACGAAAACGCTATAAAGTCGATGTAGACACGATTAACAAATATCGCGACCGACTGTCGAACCAGTGGAAATGGAATTTGGTGTTCTTTATTTTGTCTTCAAGCGGTTGGATTGCAGCTGTACTGACGTGGATATTATGAAACAAAAAATGTAAAAAAAAATGCTTGTTTCAAGACAAAAACACCCCTCTGAAAGCACCGAAAATATAATAGTATATAAACATTTCGTTATCAAGGATTCCGGAATATTTACCCCTGCGCAAGAGTATAATTGCACAAACGAAATATTTCGGGGAGTCTTTAAAGCCGTTGAATCCGAATATCATAGAGGCCCACAGATTTATCCCATTTCAGATTACAGTTGGGGATATGATATAACAGACGGTTATATACATGCCTATACGGAGACAAGCAGGGTTGTACATGAGTGTGTATATTGTAATGATGTAGTCATAAAATGTATTATTCCACCCGGGACGAAATACTATCAAAGTTATGACCGAGATACCATTTGTGCACAGACCCTCATTATACCGAAAGAATCAAGACGTTTCATTATCAGAGAATTGAAAAAGAGGATAGGATTATTAAAAACATGGAGATTGAAACTTAAAGCATTCGGCATGATATGACCTCCCAAAACAAACTCTCGAAAATCTCCCGCCGCCACCATTGGGGCAGAGGAAACAGCTTCCTGAAAAGTACGGCAAAGCTCAAACGTTTGGCTATGTACAACTCGAAAATGAGAAAACAAATCAAAAAAGAAAAAGAATTTATGATATGAGCAAAAAGAAGACCCGTTCACAGATATTTGACCTTTTAATTAAAACCTGTCAGAAAAACTGCGAATACCTTGTCTATGCAGACAAAGTTGCAAAAGAAGCACAGAAATATATCTCTTGGAGCGACGATGTTACTTGTGAATCTTATTTAGGAGAAGGATTATACATCATAATAGACACAGAATCTTGTCCCGCAGATATATTCTTCGACCTTGCTTTTAACGGAGTTGAGATTGATAGAGACATTTTTTTACAATATAGTCACTAAAAGAAGAATTGCTATGGACATAACAAAACAAAAAAGGAGAAAATAAAATGAACCGTGAAATAAAATTCAGAGGAAAACGCCTTGACAACGGCGAATGGGTGTATGGCTACTTTTACGAGGAATGTGAAAACACTTATATCATAGAGGATAGGCAACACCACAAAAATGACTTATGCGCAAGGAATATCCCTTACCGGGTTTACCCCGAAACCGTCGGCCAATACACCGGGCTTTGCGACAGGAACGGCGTGGAAATATACGAGGGCGACATCGTGCAACTCGATTATATTACAACTCTTGGCAAACATCGCATAGGACTTTCATTTGAGGTTAAATGGTGTTCCCAAGAAGGATGCTGGGTTGGATATGATGGCTGTTTAGAAAATGCCATTCAACAGATACGCAAGATGTTTGTAGTTAAAGGTAATATTCACGACAACCCCGAGCTACTGAAAGAAAAGTAAAACAAGAAAAAGATACGCTATGAACGAAATCAAAATCACAGAAAAAGACCTTATAGGCGAGATAAAAGACCTCCCTATCGAGGTTGTGCAAAAAATGGTCGAAGAGCAGGTGCGGCAAGGAAACAAAGCCGATGTGGGCGTGTTCCAAAAATGCACCGACAGCGACAAGAAACACGGTGGATTCGAGTGGGAAGACACAGAAGACGGTTTCGAGTTTTGGGCCATGGTCGTTCTCTACAAAGAGTTCGACGAGTTCTTTGAGAAATACCCCAAACAAGAGACCTCCGAGATGCAGGACGCAGAAAATACAGCCACACAAGCGCACAAAGAAATCGACTGGGAAGCTCGAAGATATGAGATAGCAAAATCCGCGATGAATGGAATACTTGCTTCGGCTGCCATGTATGGCGGCTGCCACCAATCATCATTTGAAATTTCAAACATGGCAATATACTATGCCGATGCCCTTATAGCCGAATTGAAGAAAGGAAAACAAGAGTAAAAAGAATGAGAAAGGAAAAGAAATTTCCCATAGACCTTTTCAAACACGGTGTAAAAGTCATATTCGGAAGCGAAGAAGAATTGTTGGCATCTGCACAAAAAGACGGATTAAAGGAAGAAGTGAAAGAAAGCTTGAAAGGACTCGGTTGTTTTAAAATGGCAACATTCTTGCTATCGACAGGAGATGCCATTATCTATGGAAAGGATTTCAAGCACATCAACTCGGAATATGCAACAATCTCGCATGAAATTTTCCATGCCGTGAGCCATGTGTTAAGGAACGTAGGCATAGAACATACCACCGACACGGAAGAAGCCTATGCCTACATCATTGAATACCTGACGCAGGAGATCTTTAATTGGTTGTCTTCCGCGTTTCCTTGACGGTCGTCTTAGGGTGGCTTTCCGCATATTTCTTTGTACAGAAAGCCCCATTGTCTGCTCGTCTGTAAAGCGTGCGGGTAGAAACTTTTTTAGCCATACTTAAAATTTTAGGTTTTGTGGCAATATCACCATCAACAGAATTACAAACGAAATACCAATCTAATAATAACTGACAAAATAACAGAGCTTCGGAATGAAAATCTACATCTCCCTTCCTATCTCCGGGCACGACATTGAGCAAGTCGAGGCCCGGTGCATCTTCACCGCCGCCATGCTCCAAGAGCAGGGGCACACCCCCATATCGCCGTTGGAACTTGACCACCGAGACCCCGAGGACTATGAAGCCGTCATCGGTACCGACATCACCGCTTTGCTCTGTTGCGATGCCGTCTACTTTTGTAAGGACTGGGAAACCTCCCGCGGCTGCCGCCTCGAATACCAAGCCGCAAAAATCTACGGAAAAGAAATAATCCTTGAACAATAAATTATGACCGATACAGACGCAATAATACTTATCACCATGAACCTCTTTTGGGGTTATATCTGGTTTCAAATAGGCCGGCTCATCGGCAGGAAGGAGGCCGGGCAATGACACGCCTCGACACCCTACGCGATAAATACGACCGCTACATTCGCAGCGGGAACCATGTAAAAGCATTACAGGTCATGCAGGAAATCGGCCGCCTCTCCGCTTTGAGCGAAACCGAGCAGCAAGTAGCCGTTAGAGACTTGTTCGGCTCGCTCACCACCGAAGAAAAACAAAAAGCCACCGACCTTTGTACCGGGGTCATGCTATATGCCGACCTCTTGCAATCCGCCGCCGTCGACCTGCAAGAAATCATACACCGGGCCGACCCCTCGGCACGGCTGCTTCTCATGGAGGACGTAAAGCAGATAGCCCGCCTCTCCAACAACATCGTCCGCAACGTCGACGCATTCCATGACGATGAGTTCTCCGCCACCTTCGGCGATCTGGCCGACCTCGTGGCATTGAACGTCCGCAACATCATCTACACTGAGCGCGCAAAAGAAAAACGAAAAGCGATATGAAAAACATACAACTCATCAATGATCATTTTCAGAATTTCAAATCCTACGGTATACCAAAGGCGCAGCTTATCATCGCCGATCCACCCTATAATCTTGGAGTAAACGCCTATGCCAGCAACCCCTCATGGTACGTCGACGGCGACAACAAGAAAGGAGAAAGCGACAAGGCCGGGCGGGCATTCTTCGACACCGACAACGATTTCCGTCCCGCAGAGTTCATGCACTTCTGCTCCCAAATGCTCGTCAAAGAACCCAAGCAGACAGGAAAATCACCCTGCATGATCATCTTCTGCGAGTTCGAGCAGCAATTCAAGTATATAGAACTCGGTCGCAAATACGGATTCAAACATTACATCAACCTCGTATTCCGCAAAAACTTCTCCCCACAAGTCCTCAAATCCAATATGAAGATTGTCGGAAATTGCGAATACGGCGTGCTGCTCTACCGCGACAAACTCCCCAAGTTCAACAACGACGGGGCAATGATCTTCAACTGCTTCGACTTCCCCCGGGACCCCGCAACCCCCAAAATACACCCATGCCAGAAACCCGTCCCCCTGCTTGCCCGTCTCATCGAGATATTCACCGACCCCGGAGATGTTGTCATCGACCCCTGCGCCGGTAGCGGAACAACCTTGCTTGCCGCCGCAAACTGCCACCGCCGGGCATACGGATTCGAGATAAAAAAGGACTTCTACAAAAAAGCCACCGACATCATCCTCAGCAGGATACAACACCGCATATTCATTTAGTCCCGCCCCGACGGGCGACGGAAAACGACAGCATGGAATAGGAAGAAATATGAACTATAATAGAAAAACTTGCACATTCCTTCTAAAAAACACACGAAAGAAACCAAACCTCCCACTTATTTTGCTTTAAACAGACCGGCAAACAAAACCACCACCCAAAACAATACCCGAATGAAAAAAGGAAAAACTTAAAAAAATGCAATTGTGTTTCAAAACATGCTTTATATTTGTTCTTTACTCATATAAATGTGTTTATTTTGTAACGGAAAAATGACAGCTATGAAACGAGCAATAAAAAAAAACCTGTTCTACCTGTTCAGGCAAGGATTCTTGTCTTTCTTCTCTTTGGCTTCCAACCCGATAAAAAAATATGCAGAGGAACAAAAGCGCATCAGTGATGCGGATAGAATCTATTCCGATTGGTGTAATGTAGGAAACGACATACGGAATGCTTATGAAAAATACAAACAAGCCACAGCCAAGTAAAAAGGTAAGTACTGCGATTATAAGAGAACAACATACCTTTTCCGGACCATTACCACCACCGGAAGATTTGGCAAGATATGACCAATAGTTCCCGGAGCTGCCGAAAGGATAATAAAAATGGCAGAAAACGAAATGATGCACAGACATAAGAACGAAGATAAAATGTCAAGTGGAATGATTTGGACAACTGTCATATCTACATTTTTTGCTTTTTTCGTTGCCATATCATTGGTCGGATTATCTTTTTATTTGGCTTATCGAGGATTTTTCGCAGCTTCTGCCTCCGTAGCAGTAGGATCAATCGCCGCTGTTATAAGTGCATTTTTATACAAGTCAAGAAAGAAAAGAGAATTTCAATAAATAATACAACCCATTAAAGAAAATGTAACCGGCACCAATAATCCGGTAATATTTCACGTTTCCCAATCATCATGACATATAAACAAGGACGATCGCCGGTGCGATCGTCCTTGTCCTTGTAAACAGGCCGGCAAAAACATTTCTCGGCAAGAGATGATTTTGCCCTGCCGGCAAGCGCAAAACCATTTACAACAACCATAAAAACCAACAACCATGTACGGATCACACAACACATTCACTGCATACCCCGTCCGTCGGTGGTATATGCACATTTTACAACCCTTCGCCCGCTGCCAGCGGACGACCATTGAACAACAAATTGCTTGTGGCGCACGCGCATTCGACCTGCGTGTGCGCTTCGG
>ENA-ORUG01002488-ORUG01002488.1-human-gut-metagenome-genome-assembly--contig:-NODE-2488-length-12994-cov-3.052091_pt1 | contig 12994 bp, 8 predicted proteins | sample MGYA00242079_ERZ509207 | MGnify/ENA primary metagenome ERZ509207 (study PRJEB26280, sample SAMEA2338780) | human gut metagenome | biome: human gut; feature: human-associated habitat; material: faeces...
ATACCCGAGCCGTTAGCTTGCCTTGAGCAAGGAGAGAATATGAAAACAGCGCTAACCATTGCTGGTTCTGATTCAAGTGGCGGAGCTGGCATTCAGGCAGATATCAAAACCATGAGCGCTTTGGGGGTCTATGCGGAATCGGTTGTCACAGCGCTAACCGCGCAGAACACCATGGGTGTGCAAGGAGTGGTTGCGACGGATCCCGATTTTGTATTACTGCAGATGGAAAGCGTGTTTTCTGATATTTGCCCCAATGCGGTTAAGATCGGCATGCTCCCTACGGCGGAAGTGGTTCATGCGGTAGGGCAGGGCTTGCAGCGTTTCGATGCTCAGAATGTCGTGCTCGATCCGGTCATGGTTGCCACAAGCGGGGCTGCGCTTTCGGAGGTGCCTGCAGTGCAAGCGCTTTTCGATTTGCTTGTGCGGGCTTCCGTGGTAACGCCAAACATCCCCGAAGCCGAAGTGCTTTCAGGCATGCGCATCGAAACTAAAGAGGATATGCTGGCTGCGGCGAAGGCTATTCAGCTGAAAGGAGCACAGGCCGTTCTGGTGAAAGGCGGCCATTTGACTGAAGAGGCCGACGATGTGCTGCTGGAAACAAACGGTGCGGTGACGTGGCTTTCCGCTCAGCGTGTGGAAACGAAGAACACGCATGGTACTGGCTGCACGCTTTCTTCTGCTATCGCTTCGTATTTGGCGAAGGGCGAAACCTTGAAGCATGCCGTGGCTTTTGCGAAGCGCTACCTCACTGAAGCAATCCAATCAAATCCTGGGTTAGGGAAAGGCAACGGTCCTGTGAACCACCTATTCGCGCTGCGCTAACAAGGCGGTTTAGGATTGCATGAATCGCCTTGCCAACGCCAGAAGTGCTTCGCGCTCAGGTGCCACCTCTTCGTTGGCTACGGCGCTGAACAACTCGTTGAGCACAAGCCCAACATGTGGTCCTTGAGGTACGCCGAGAGAGATAAGGTCGGTGCCATTTACTGGCAGGTCGGCAGGAGAAAGCACTTCGCCTTGCTTGAGCATCTCATTGAATAGGCTTTCGGCCGCGTTGATCTTCTGGATCCATTTTGTTGCACGGGTCGATTTTCCCCTTGCATCGCCCCGCATCAAGTCGCAAATTGCGTGGAACAGGTTCTCGTTGTGTTCTACCAGGGCATACAGCTTGCGCACGCTTTTTGCTGTGGGCTCGGGTCTGTCGCCATGGTAGCGGATAATCAAGTCGAGGTCATGCTGCATCTTCTTGCTGAAATGCAGCGTTTTTGCGCTTTCGCGCATGTGGTGAACGCTTGCTATGGGGTGATTGGGCATATGGCCCAAGTTGTCTGCTCCAATGAGGAACGTATCGGGTTTGCCTGCATCGTGAAACAGCGCCGCCCAACGCACCAAGGGGTAGGCGGGGGTGTTTTCGACTACCGCAGCGGTGTGCTCCCATACATCGTAGATGTGCCAAGGGTTGTGTTGGTCGAAGCCGTCCATGGCTTCAATGCAGGGAACAATATAGGCAAGTTCGCGGGGGAACCGAAGCAGGGTTTGGCGCACATGGTTTCCGCAGAGGAGCTTTTCGAGCTCTTGCCTTAGGCGCTCTCCTGCGACGTCGGTGAGGGTAGGTGCATATCTGCGTATGGCGGCTTCAGTATCAGGGTCAATCCAGAACCCGAGCTGTGAAGCGAAGCGCATAGCGCGAAGGATGCGCAGGGCATCTTCTTGCAGGCGGATACCGGGATCGTTGACGCAGCGGATTATCTTGTTGGCCAAGTCGTTCTGCCCGTCAAAAGGATCTACAAGGCCACGAACCGGGTGGAACGCCATTGCGTTGATGGTGAAATCGCGTCGCGCCAAGTCTTGCTCGATGGTGTCAACGAACAGCACGCTATCGGGGTGGCGGTGATCGGTATAGGCGCCTTCAGTGCGGAAGGTGGTAACTTCGATGGGTTCGTTTTGATAAACCACGGTTACCGTACCGTGCTTCGTCCCTGTTTCGTGCACTGCCATGCCGCTTGCCAGACACGCTTCGCGCGTTTGCTCCCAGTGAGCGTTGGTGGCGATGTCGGCATCGTGGGGTGTGACGCCGCGAAGGGCATCGCGTACGAAGCCACCGACAACCCATGCCTCAAAACCGCGCTTCTCCAAAGCGTCGATGACAGCGCACACCGATGCGGGAAGCTGGGCAAGCATTCCGTGGGCTTCGATATGTGGTGCATCATTAAGAGACATGACCCCAAGCTTTCGTTACGGGTATGTTTCAGTATACGGCTTCGGTAGCGATTCGTGCGTCCATACTGGAGATATGTCTTGAGACAATAGCCTGTGCGGCGTGGTGGTTTGTTACGATTGCTTTCGCATGTCTTTCGAATTCGGTAGCGTAAAATCAAACGGTGAAAGATACGAACACGGTGTGCCGAGCACCTAAAAGGGGTTGCCATGATTGATGAAGTGCATATTCGCGATGTGGCGTTGATCCACGAGGCAACGTTTGCGCCAAGCCCCGCCTTTACTGTGGTAACAGGCGAAACGGGCACGGGTAAAACCGCTTTGCTGAATGCGCTGAAGATTCTGGTCGGCGAGCGCGCTGGTGCGTCGTTTGTGCGCGAGGGCTGCGAAGAGCTCCAGGTAGAGGGCCGTTTCTTTGGCGAAGGATGCGGGGAGGATGGTGTGGTGGCTGCGCGCCGCATCGGTGTGCAAGGACGCAGTCGTGTTTCCATTGACGGTTCGCTTGCTTCAGCGAAGGAACTTGCCGGCGGCTTGGGGCAGACGGTTGATCTTTGCGGGCAGCACGAGCATCAGCGCTTGCTTTCGCCAGCCTATCAGCGTGCTTTGCTCGACGAATGGGGCAAAGAAGAAATCAATGCGCCGTTGGGGGCGTATCGAGCATGCCTTTCTGCGGCAAACGATGCGTCTGCCGAGCTTGTTCGCCTGCAAGAGTTGGAATCAGCCGATGCTGTCGAGCTCGACAGGGCACGCTTCGCTTTGGAGCAGATTGGCAAAGCAGATCCCCAGGAAGGTGAGTACGAAGAGCTTATCGAGCGAATGCCTCGCCTGGAAAACGCCGAAATGCTGGTCCATGAAGCCATGTCTGCCCAGCGCAATCTAACAGGGTCGGGCGGTGCGGTGGAATCGCTTGAGTCGGCATTGGGGTCTCTTGAGCGAATCGCGGCGGTAGACGCTTCCGTTGAATCCGTGTTGGAGCTTGTGCGTGAAGCATTCTTTTCGCTGGAGGATGTGGGTCGCGATTTGGCGACGTACAAAGATGGTGTCGATTTCCCCCAGGAAGAGCTGGAGGCGGCGCAGGACCGCATTGCCGAGTTGCAGGGTCTTATGCGTGGCTTCGGTCCGCGCATGGAAGATGTGTTGGCGCAGCGTGCCGAAGCTGAGGCGAAAATCCGCGAATACGATGGGCGTGACGAGTTTATCTCCCAGGCTCGAAAGAGGCGCGATGCAGCGGAATCGGCACTTGCCGATGCGGCGCATGCCTTGGCGGAAGCTCGCGGCAGGGTTATTCCTCGCTTTATCGATGCCGTCCAAGCCCAGATGGCTCGTTTGGAAATGAAGGGCGCACGTCTCGAGGCAAATATTTCTGATCTACCGCGCGGGCAGTGGGACACATGGGGCTCTCAGTCTTTTGAGTTCCTTTTTGCTGCTGGTGAGGGCCTTAGCGCTCAACGGCTCGGCAAAATTGCTTCGGGTGGCGAAATGAGCCGCGTGATGCTTGCCCTGAAGGTTGCATTGGGCGAATGTGACCAGGTAGACACCCTGGTGTTTGACGAGATCGATGCTGGCGTGGGCGGTAGTACCGCTCGTGCACTTGGTGCCGTTCTTCGTGATTTGGCAAAAACCCATCAGGTCATTGTGGTAACGCACCTTCCTCAAGTTGCCGTGTGCGGCGATACTCATTATCTGGTAACGAAGTCCGATGATGCGTTGCCGCAAACCTGCTTGACTCCTGTTTCGGGCGAAAGCCGAATGGCGGAAATTGCCCGTATGCTAGCCGGCGAGGTAAGCGAAACGTCTCTTGCCCACGCCGCCGAACTGCTCAGCGAGCAGGAGTAGTCGGCACTTGATTCGGCCTGTCATATGCAAGGCAAAGAAAAAGGAGAATACATGTCCGAATACCAAGCCGTATTGCAGCAGCCGACAGATGGGCGCATGCCCGTTATCGGTTGTCATCTTTCGTCGGCTAAAGGGTATGCCGCAATGGCGAAAACGGCAGCTTCCATCGACGCCAACACGTTTGCGTTTTTCACGCGAAACCCGCGTGGCGGGAAGGCGAAAGCAATCGACGATGCTGATGTGAAGGCGTTTGCGGAAGAGGCGGCGCTGGCGGGTATCGGGCGCATTGTTGCGCATGGTTCGTATACCGTGAACCCGTGTGCGGCGAAAGAACAGGTGCGCAGTTTCGCATTTCAGGCGCTTGCCGAAGATTTGGCGCGAATGGAACGCACCCCAGGCCAGCTGCTCAACATTCACCCTGGCTCCCACGTGGGGCGAGGGGCGGATGTGGGCATTGAGCTTGTTGCCGAGGTCTTGAATACCGTATTGACGCCCGAGCAGACCACCACGCTCCTGTTGGAGACCATGGCGGGAAAGGGAAGCGAGGTGGGCCGCACCTTCCAGGAGCTGGCTGCCATCATCGATCGTGTTGAGCTCAACAGCCATCTAGGGGTTTGCCTTGATACCTGCCATGTATGGGATGCGGGATACGACATTGCGAATGACCTGGATGGTGTGCTCGAGGAATTCGACCGTGTTATCGGGTTGGATAGGCTGCGTGCTTTGCACATTAACGATTCCCTCAACGAATGCGGTGCTCATAAAGATCGCCATGCGCGCATTGGCGAAGGCCGCATTGGCAAAGAAGCGCTGGCTGCCGTAGTGATGCATCCTCGACTGTTGGGATTGCCCTGCATTCTGGAAACGCCGAACGAGCTGCCGGGCTATGCGGAAGAGATCGCATTTTTCCGTTCTTGCGTTGTGTAAAACGATTGTTTACCATGAACGGGTCTTATTAATTCCCCTTAACAGCATATTTGCAGGTGGCCTTTTACGGGCAAAGTGTGCCTGCACGGTTATTCATTTCTTTTAAGGAGGATCCAGTGAAATTCTTTCTGGACACTGCTGATCTCGATGAGATCGAAGAGGCAGCAAGCTGGGGTGCGTTGGCTGGCGTAACCACCAATCCGTCTTTGTATTCTCGCATCGGCGGCAAGCTTGATGACTTCCACAACCACATCAAGCGCATCTGCGACATCGTTGGCCCCGATTGCCCCGTTTCCGCAGAATCTGTTGCTATGACGCGCGAAGAGCTCATCACCGACGGTCGCGAGCTTGCCGCTATTGCTCCTAACGTTGTTGTGAAGATCCCCACCATGGTGGAAGGCCTTGCCGCAACGCATGCACTTGCAGCCGAGGGCATTCCGGTGAACATGACGCTGTGCTTCAGCGTTCCTCAGGCCATCTTGGCTGCCCGCGCTGGTGCTCGCTACATCAGCCCCTTCATTGGTCGTTTTGACGACATTTCGGAAGACGGTCTTGATCAGGTTGCCAATATTGTTACTGCGCTGAACAACTACGACTTCACCTCTAATACCGTAAACGGTGAGCAGGTCGAGGTTATTGCGGCTTCTATCCGCAGCGCAAACCATGTTACCCAGGCAGCGTTGATGGGTGCCGATATCGCAACGGTTCCCTTTGGTGTGCTGAAGAAGATGGTTCAGCATCCGTTGACCGATCGTGGCCTTGAGGCATTCCTCAAGGACTGGGAGAAAGTCCAGAACGCATGAGTGATGCAGAAGTAGTCGAAGAGTCTGCGCCCGAGGAAAAAAAGCCGGCACGTACTACGCGTCGTCGTACGGCGAAGGCCTCCGACAAGCAGGAGGGGGCGGCCACAGCGGCTGCGCCCTCCGATTCTGCTGAGGTAAAGCCTGCGGTTGCCGAGGCTTCTTCTCCGGACGAAAAGCTCAAGCGCCGTAGGACAAGCAGGAAGAAAGCCGAAGAAGCTCCTGCCGATACCGAAGCTGAGCGGAAACTCAAGGCGGCGAAGCCCGCAAAATCCAAGGCTGCCGAAAAGAAGGAAGAGCCCCAGACTGAATCTTCCGACACGCAGAAGGGCGACGTTTCCTCCGAGGACGAGTCCAAGCCAAGGCGAACCCGCACCCGATCCAGGTCGAAGGCCAAGGCAGAAGAAGCGTCTCAAGGCGAAAATGAGCAGGCAGCTCCCAAGCAGGAAACTGACCCTAAGCAAGAAAAAACTTTTGAACAGGCTTCTTCTTCCGATCAAGAGACTCCATCGAAGCAAAAGGATTCCTCTAAGCAGGAATCGGCTCCTTCTGAAGGGACGGAAAAGCAAGAGTCCTCCGAACCCTCGGATGCTTCTGATGCTGCCGAGGAAAAGAGTTCCAGTGAGCGTGAAGCGCGCGACGACTACAAGGGTCGTCGTCAGCGCAAACCCCGTCAGCAGAGGGGTGGCGATCGTCAGAAAGGCGATCGAGGCGACCGCCAGAAGAACGATCGTTATCACAACGGTCGTCGCCAGCACCAGCAAAACCGTCGTGAGCCGGTGGCCCCTCAGGTTTCCAAGGAAGATCTCGCGAAACTTAAGGTCGTTGAGCTTCGCGAAAAGGCTCAGGAACTGGAGATCGACTTCAAGGGCCTTAAGAAGGCAGAGCTTATCGAGGCAGTGTTTGCTGCCAGCATGAAAGCCGAAGGCTTTGAAGAAGTCAGCGGCATCCTTGATGTGCTTTCCGATGGCTATGGGTTCTTGCGTACGAGCGGATATCTTCCCGGTGAAAAAGACGTATATGTTGGTACTTCTACTATTCGTCGCAATCACCTTCGCAAGGGTGACTACCTTACCGGCCAAACGCGCCCAGCGCGTCCGAAGGAAAAGTTTGCCGCTCTTCAGCGCATTGACACCGTGAATGGGGTTCCGCTTGACGAGGTTGGCAAGCGTATTCGCTTTGCTGATTTGACGCCGGTGTTCCCTGATGAACGCCTGGTGCTTGAGCACGGACGATCCTCTATCACTTCTCGAGTTATTGATCTGTGCGCACCTATCGGCAAAGGCCAACGTGGTCTTATCGTTTCGCCTCCCAAGGCGGGCAAAACCACGATCTTGAAGGATATCGCAGCGTCCATTACGTCGAACAATCCCGAAGTGCATCTGATGTGCCTTCTGGTCGACGAGCGCCCCGAAGAAGTTACCGACATGGAGCGATCCATTCATGGTGAGGTAATTTCCTCGACTTTCGATATGCCTTGTGAAAACCACGTTGCGGTTTCCGAGATGGTTATCGAAAGGGCAAAGCGCTTGGTGGAAAATGGGCAGGACGTCGTCATCCTGCTTGACTCGCTTACGCGTTTGGCGCGTGCCTACAATCTGGCGCAACCCGCATCGGGTCGCATCCTTTCTGGTGGCGTTGATTCGACGGCGTTGTATCCGCCTAAGAAGTTTTTGGGCGCTGCCCGCAATATCGAGGGCGGCGGAAGCCTTACCATCTTGGCATCGGCTCTTATTGAGACGGGTTCGAAGATGGATGAGGTTATCTTCGAGGAATTCAAGGGTACCGGCAATATGGAAGTGAAGCTTGATCGCTCGTTGGCGGAGCATCGTATCTTCCCTGCAATCGATCCGGTTGCATCGGGCACCCGTCGAGAAGATCTGCTGCTTGATCCTCAGGAGGCGCCGCTCATTTGGGCAGTGCGTCGTGTGCTCGCCAATCGCAACAACGTTGAGCGAGCCATGGATTCGCTTATCAAGTCGCTTAAGCAGACCAACGATAACCAGGAGTTCCTGATGCGCGCTGCAAAAAAGGCGCAGCAGGGACGTCATTTCGACGAGAGCGGAGCGATTGAAATCTAATAAATGAGATTTCGGTTCGCGACGTGATCTGGCTGCGTAGAGCATATCGTCATCGCTTATAATTACGAAAAAATGGAACCCTGCCGTTCGGCGGGGTTCCGCAGTGTTTACCTGTCTGTATTTATAGGGAGGTCATGTGCCTCAAGAGCCATTATCTCAGCATCCGGGCGGACCTCAACCGCCAGTAGGGTATGAGCAGCCTGCGCCTCAACCCCCGTTCGAACAAGCACCGCAGTCTGCTGCGGCGGCAACCGTCTATTGGAAAGGGCCTCGCAAATCGCGCGGATGGATTGTGGCACTTGTCGCAATTATCGCGGTGTGCCTGGTGTCGGTTTTCGGTATTGTGTCTTGCACCTCAGCTATTGCTGGCCTGGGCGGGTCGAACGCCTACGACAGCGAGCCGTTGCTCCCGAATACGGTTGCGGTTATCGATATCGACAGCACCATTCAATACGATGGCACCACGAACAGCCCCGATGGCCTGAAGCAGCAGCTTGACGTTGCGGCAGACGATAGCAGGATCATTGCGGTGGTGCTGCGTGTGAATTCAGGGGGCGGTGTTGCCACGGCTGGCGAGGAAATGTCCACCTACGTGAAGGAATTCCGAGAGGACACAGGCAAACCAGTAGTGGTTTCGAGCGCTTCCACCAATGCGAGCGCTGCTTACGAGATATCCAGCCAAGCGGACTACATTTTTACGGCGCATACCACCGCCATCGGCGCAATTGGTACAGCGATACAGGTGGTCGATTATTCTGGTTTAATGACCATGCTCGGTATCTCTACGGAAGATATTACTTCTGCTGAAAGCAAGGATTCCACTTACGGTACGCGCAAGCTTACCGATGAAGAGCGGGCATACTATCAGGCTCAGGTTGACCAGATCAACGAAACGTTCATCCAAACTGTCGCCGATGGTCGTAATATGTCTGTCGATGAGGTGCGCGCTTTAGCTACGGGTCTCACGTTTACCGGCGACGATGCCGTGAAAAACGGTCTTGCCGACGAAATCGGCACAAAGGAAGACGCTATCGAATACGCAGCTATGCTTGCGGGGCACTCGTCCGACTATGAAATGGTGAATCTCAGGCAACATAGCTCGGACGATATTTCTACCCTGATCGACCTGATATCTGAAAATAAGTCTATTTCCGCTGATCAATTGGCTTCGGCGTTGAAGGAGTTGGAGAGCAATGGCTCCATCGCAAAATAAGAAAGAACGTATCGAGTGGCCGAAGCGTGCCGTTGTGACGGCAGGCATGCCTTATGGCAACAAGTCTCTGCACTTTGGTCATGTGGGCGGCGTTTTTGTACCCGCCGACTGCTATGCCCGCTTCCTCCGTGATCGCATCGGCCCTGAAAACGTGGTATTCGTCTCTGGCACCGATTGCTTCGGTTCTCCTATCGAAGAGGGGTATCGCAAGGAAGTTGAGTCCGGTTCCTTCGAGGGAACCCTGGAAGACTATGTTCGTCGCAACCACGATCGCCAGAAGGCAACGCTTGATGCGTACGACATTAGCCTTGATGTGTACGAGGGCAGTGGCCTCGGCCATTGTGGCGAGGTTCATCGCTCTATTTCTGCCGCCTTTGTGCAGCGTCTTCATGAAAAGGGATTCCTGCATTTGGAGAGCACGCTTCAGTTCTATGACGCTCAGGAAGGTATGTTCCTGAATGGCCGTCAGGTAGTGGGGCATTGCCCTGTGCAGGGCTGCAAAAGCGAAAAAGCCTATGCCGATGAATGCGACCTGGGCCACCAGTACGACCCGGTTGATCTCATCAACCCGATTTCCTCGGTTTCGGGCACGGTGCCGGAAATGCGTGAGGTGCGTAATTGGTACTTCGACCTGCCTGGCTTGTCCAACGTAGTTCGTGATTATGTCGATGCTTTGGAAAGCGATCCGTGCATTCGTCCCGTTGTTACCAAAACCATTAAGGAATTCCTTGTTCCGCCTATCATTTACATCAAGGTGGAACTGCACGACAAATACCTGGAAATTGCAGACAAATTGCCCAAGCATGTGTATCGCGATGCCGCCAAGGGCAAGCAGAGCTTCGAGATCGAATTCGAGAACGTCTACGATCGCGATAAAGCGCGTACCGTGTTGGCAGATGCGAATATTCGCTTCCGCACCGGTAAGGCATTGGTGCCGTTCCGTATTTCCGGCAACGTCGAATGGGGCGTGCCTGTTCCCGAAATCGAAGGGGTGGACGGTCTTACGGTATGGTGCTGGCCCGAAAGCCTTTGGGCTCCGCTTTCCTTCACCATGGCGCGTAACGACGATCGTGGTCTTTCCCGCTCGGCATGGCGCTCTTTCTGGTGCAAAAAAGACGCAACGGTGTATCAGTTCATCGGTCAGGACAACCTGTATTTCTATGGCGTTGCCCAGCCTGCCTTGTTCGCCGCTCTTCAGGAAAAGCAGCCCGTGGTTGCCGATGCTCCTGAAGGCGAATTGCAGCAGACGAAACTCATCGCCAATCATCATATCTTGTTTGGCGACAAGAAGGCCTCTTCTTCTGGTTCGGTGAAGCCGCCTACGGCAGACGAGCTTTTGGAGCACTATACCTCCGAGCAGCTGCGTGCCCACTTCCTCGCTTTGGCGCTCGACCAGAAATCGGTAGGGTTCAAGCCGAAAATCTTCGATCCCGACCCCGAAAAGCGTGAAGATCCCCGCGTTGCCGATCCCGCCTTGAAAGAAGGCGCGCTTCTTACCAAGGTGTTTAACCGTTTGGCACGTAGCTGCTTCTACGAGGCAGCAAAGAATTTTGAGGGATATATGCCCCTCGGTGCGGTGAGCATCGAGGTACTTGCCAAGGTGAATAAAACCATGCACAAGTACGAAGAGCTGATGTATCACGTCGACCTCCATTCCATCATGGCCTTGATGGACGAGTTCATCCGCTACGCCAACAAGTATTGGTCAAGCGGCATTCGCGAAGCGGAGGCCAATGAGGATGCCGATGCTCGTCGCAAGGTATTGGTTGATTCGTTCTATCTGCTGCGTATCGCAACGTTGCTGATGCATCCGGTTGTTCCGCGTGGCACCGAGCGTATCTGCGACTATATGAATTTTGAGTTCGAAGACTTCTTCAGCTGGAATTACGACTTCGACAGTATGGAAGAGCTGTGCAACGCCATGGAGCTTGACGAGCGCCGTCATCGCGTTCGCGATCTCCCTCCGCGCACCGACTTCTTCAAGTTCCACCCCAGCCAGATCAAGAAGAAATAGGTTATCGAAGGGTCTCGCTACACGTGCCGGACCTCCCTGGCGCTCCTGGACAAAGGTTTACCTCAGGAGCACCACGGTGGGCTCGGCTTCGCTTGCGGGGCTCTTTTTGCTGTGTGCAGCCCTCTTTTATCCTATAGCCCCCTGTTTGGGACGGCGTTGTGAAGGAACAGGGAAGAAGGTCCGACGTCCTTGCGAAAGCGTGCTTCTGCGCTATACTAAATAGGCTTATCTCGCCTTGGTCGGAAACCAAGGCATAGTAAGGAGAACCAATGAAAAAAGATATCCATCCCGAGTACGTTGACTGCACGGTAACCTGCACCTGCGGTAACACCTTCCAGACTCGTTCCACGAAGTCGGAGATCCGCGTTGACATCTGCAACGCTTGCCATCCGTTCTTCACGGGCCAGCAGAAGCTGATCGACTCTGGCGGACGTGTACAGCGCTTTGCTAACAAGTTCGGTGCTGCTACCGAGGCTGTTGCTGCTCGCGAGGCTGCTAAGAAGGCAGAGCGCGCTGCTGCTATCGAGGCTGCTGAAGCCGCTAAGAAGGCAGAGCGTGAGGCTAAGGCTGCCGCCAAGGCTGCTCGTGCTGCTGAGTTCGCCAAGAAGGCTGAGGCAGAAGCTGCCAAGGCTGCTGCAGAGGCTGAGGCTGCTGCTGTTGTTGCAGAAGGCGAAGCAGAAGAGGCTGTTGAAGAAGCTGTTGCAGCTGAGGTTGCAGAGAACGCTGCTGAATAGCATTAGCTTGTGTTCAGGCGAAGGCGTCCGCATTACGCGGGCGCCTTTTTTGTTTTGGGCCGCAATCCCAGAGGCTAGGGTGCGTTCCAGGTGCCGCCTTTCCGCACCGTTCCTCATACCGTTCGGCTGCCGCTTTGCGGCGTTGTGCCCGAATCGCTCCCCACGGCACCGTACCCAGCTTGCCTCATGGCGCAGCGGTCGGATCTGTTCTCGCGGCACCGCACTCGACTGCCTGTGGCACCGTGGTTGCGGCGATTGCATTGCTTGCCGAAGGTGCCATCGCATCTGTCCTCCTGTGAAACCGTGACCAGATCGCTCCCCACGGCGCCTCGTCCGCGGCACTGCGTTTGATCGTTCTGTCCATAGGGCACTGATCTGGTCTGCCTTGTCCGCGACACCGCACGCGAATGGGCCTCTCACGCGGTCCAGCTCTTGCGCCGCTATGTCCATGGCGGCGCCTCAGGTCGTTTGGGACTCCGAAAACAGAAAAACGTTCCACCGTGCAACTTTTTTGCGATTAGCAACCGTCGCGAGTTCCCTGAGTGAGGATAAAAGCGCAAAACAGCAGGTAATCGGGCGTACGATGGCGTATTTTCGCTTTGCGGGTGAAGAAAGGGGTTGCTAATCGAAAAAAAGTTGCAAAGATCCGAGGATTTTTGTTTTTGCCCTCCCGCAGGGGCTGTTTTTCGCTATTGCGCAACGGCTTGGCATCATCTTTGCTTTCTCGACGGTTGCGTTTGTTTATGCCGTAAGCTGAGTTCGATGCAGGAAAGCATGGCACGCATGGGTGCCCGGTTGTGTGCGCAGGTTTCATCTTCGAGGAAAGCGTAAGAGGCGCGCATGGGGAGTGCTGCTTGCTCTTCTTCCTGATGGGCGCTGCTGCTCTTGCGCCGCGATGGGGTACGGCTGCGCCTAGCTTATGACGGGCTGTGGCTACGCTTGGCCTGTGACGGGCGTGTTGTTGCCTTTTGCTGGCAACAGGCATCTTGTTTGTTTTTCTGTGCTTGTGCGCAGATAGGAAAAGGAACCGCAATGAATGACAGTGATAAAGCAACTGCAATGAGCAATGGCAATTCTTCCACCAGTGGAGCTTCGGTCGAACCTGAATATGTGGTTCCCGAAGTACTGCCTATGGACGACGAAGGAAACTCAACACATAAGATCAAGGGTGCAGC
>ENA-ORUG01002491-ORUG01002491.1-human-gut-metagenome-genome-assembly--contig:-NODE-2491-length-12984-cov-3.093511_pt1 | contig 12984 bp, 10 predicted proteins | sample MGYA00242079_ERZ509207 | MGnify/ENA primary metagenome ERZ509207 (study PRJEB26280, sample SAMEA2338780) | human gut metagenome | biome: human gut; feature: human-associated habitat; material: faeces...
ATAAGCCGGCAATGCTGGCAGAATTCCGTGCTGCAGCGGAGGTGGCGCAATGAGTCCGGCAAGCCGCCAGCATCAGGCAAGAGAATGGTTACTGTCGTCGCAGGGGTTAGGGCGGCCTTATGTGAAGCTGTGCGGGATGTCGCGCGAAGAGGATATACGCGCAGTCGCTCAGGCGCGTCCCGATATGTGCGGCTTTATTGTGAACTTCCCCCAATCGCACCGAAGCGTTTCAACGGAGCGTTTGACGGAATTGTGCAAACTGTTGGACGAAGAGGATGCCAAGGTGGCAGCGTGCATGGCAACTAGCGGTAATCCGGTGAGCCTTCATCCGATATGGCGTGTAGGTGTGTTTGTCGATGAGCCACTCGATTCTTTGATCCGCATCGTTTCAGCGGGCGCAGTCGACTTGGTGCAGCTCCATGGAAACGAAAGCAACGCCTATATTTCCGAGTTGAGGCATCGAACCCGAGTAGGAACCATCCAGGCTTTTCGTGTGAGTGGCAGCGAGGATGTTTCCCGCGCCGAAGGAAGCAGCGCCGATATGATCATGCTCGACAGCGGGCAAGGCTCAGGTAGGGCATTTGATTGGGGCAACGTTTCCCGTGTTCATCGCCCGTTTATTTTGGCTGGCGGGCTTACCCCGGAAACCATTGGCGAGGCGCTAACGGAAGTGAATCCCTGGGGTGTTGATATGAGCTCTGGCATCGAAACCGACAAGGTGAAGGATCCCGCAAAAATTGCAGCAGCTGTTGACGAAGTCCGTCGATGGCGGTTGTAGTCCTTCCGGCGCTGATCAAGACGCTGATCGCTTCAAGGCCCCCGTTCCGCTGTTTGGTTTTGAATCTGCGATTAAAAACCTGCATGCGCTGCACTGCTTCATGCATCTAATTGAAGATTTGCTATCGCAAATCTATCAGGAATGGTGTTCAGAGGGCCCTTCAGCGTTCAACGCCTCGATCAGCGTGGACAGTTCTAGCGTGTTGATAAATCAGCGGCTTATCCACTTAAGTAGAACCATCAGGCAAAATGCCTGATTCATGAAAGGAAACATTATGACGAAGGGAAGATTCGGCATCCATGGTGGGCAGTACATGCCTGAAACGTTGATGAATGCCGTTATCGAGCTCGAGGAAGCTTACGATCGCTACAAAGATGACCCAGAATTCAAGGCGGAGCTGAACAAGCTTCTGAACGAATACGCCAATCGTCCTTCGCTTCTGTACTATGCCGAGCGTCTGACCAAGGCGTTGGGTGGCGCAAAGATCTACCTGAAGCGTGAAGACTTGAACCACACCGGTGCGCATAAGATCAATAACGTGCTCGGGCAGGTTTTGCTTGCCAAGAAGATGGGTAAAACGCGCGTTATTGCTGAAACGGGCGCAGGTCAGCACGGTGTTGCCACGGCTACGGCGGCGGCGCTGATGGACATGGAATGCGAAGTATTCATGGGCAAGGAAGATACTGAACGCCAAGCCCTCAACGTATACAAGATGCGCTTGCTGGGTGCTAAGGTGCATGCCGTGGAAACAGGGACGGCAACGCTGAAAGATGCCGTGTCGGAAACCATGCGCGAATGGACCAACCGCATTGCCGACACGCACTATGTGCTTGGCTCCACCATGGGTCCTCATCCTTTCCCCACCATTGTGCGCGATTTTCAGGCGGTAATCTCGCAAGAGATCATCGATCAATGCATGGAAAAGGAAGGGCGCTTGCCCGATTGCGTTCTTGCTTGTGTGGGCGGCGGTTCAAACGCTATGGGCACCTTCTATCATTTCATCGAGCATCCTGAAGTCCAGCTAATTGGATGCGAGGCGGCTGGTCGCGGTATCGACACCTTCGAAACGGCGGCAACCATTAACACGGGCAGCCTTGGCGTATTCCATGGTATGAAATCGTATTTCTGCCAGGACGAGTATGGTCAAATCGCGCCAGTGTACTCCATCAGCGCTGGGCTTGATTACCCCGGAATTGGGCCTGAGCATGCATGGTTGCACGATACCGGCCGTGCCCAGTATGTGCCTGTCACCGACGACGAAGCGGTGGACGCCTTCGAGTATTTGAGCCGCTTGGAAGGCATTATCCCCGCTATCGAAAGTGCGCATGCGGTGGCTTATGCCTGCAAGATCGCGCCGAAGATGAACAAAGATCAAATCATGGTAGTCACGCTTTCTGGCCGCGGCGACAAGGACTGTGCTGCTATCGCTCGTTATCGAGGAGAAGATATCAATGAGTAATCCCCGTATCAAAGCCGCTTTTCAGGATGGTAAAGCCTTTATTCCTTTTGTAACCTGCGGCGATCCAAGCCTGGAAACCACCAAGAAGATTGTTGCTGAGCTTGCGCAGGCAGGTGCTGCCGTTATCGAGCTGGGCATTCCGTTTTCGGACCCTACGGCAGAAGGGCCGGTAATCCAATCAGCCAATATGCGTGCGCTTGGGGCAGGAACCACCACCGATAAGGTGTTTGATATGGTTGCCGATCTGCGCAAAACCGTCGATACGCCTTTTGTGTTCATGACCTATGCAAACGTGGTGTTCCATTACGGCATCGAAAAGTTTTGTGTTCGCGCAGCTGAGGCAGGTGTGGATGGCCTTATCCTTCCCGATGTTCCCTTTGAAGAAAAGGAAGAGTTTGCGGGTCCGTGCCGCAAGCATGGTATAGACCTTATCAGCATGATTGCGCCCACGTCTGAGGAACGCATCGATACCATTGCGCGTGAAGCGGAAGGTTTCATTTATTGCGTAAGCTCGTTGGGCGTTACGGGTACCCGTTCGAGCATCACTACCGATCTGGATTCCATCGTGGCGCGCATTCGCGCAGTTACCGATACCCCCATCGCCATCGGGTTCGGCATCTCCAATCCCGAGCAAGCGGCAGCCATGGCAGCAAAGAGCGATGGCGCCATTGTTGGTTCCGCTATCGTGAAGATCATTGCCGCGGAAGGCGAAAATGCCGTTTCTGCGGTTGGTGAATTTGCCCGTAAGATGGTGGAGACTATTCGCGCATAGTTGCTGACCATTCAACAAATACCACCCCCCAATCCGCTCAAACGGACCCGAAGCTTGGCCTTCAGGTCCGTTTTTGTTGGGAGAGGTCGGGTTATTACGGCGCTCCCATAACCGGGGATTGCCACTGCCAGAACGCTTGACTGCGAAAGCTGGTCCGTTTTCGCTGCATCGACTCGGAGCGCCTTGAAGGAGCAGGCATGGATTTGCCGTGGTTATCGAGCGATGAAACGGTGACGGCTTGGTCAAGAATGAGTGAAGAGCGCGTGGAAGGGGTGGCACTCTGCATTCAGGCTGCTAGGTTGGAAAGCCGAGAGAAAGGAAACGCATCGATGGCGAATTCGGTTCAGCAAAGTGGCGATGGTGCTAAGAAGGGCAAACTGGCGGTACTGTTCGAAGATCTTTCGATTGCTCAGGTGATTGCTGGTGCCCTAGCGGCTGCAACGGTATTTTTGCTGTCTTCCGTTATCGGTGTTGCTGGCTCATTGATTGGCGCGGCGGTTGGCTCGATCGTTTCTGCCGTTTCCTCTCAGGTGTATAAGAAGATGTTGTCCGCTTCTGCCGACAAGATTCGCGATGTTGCGCCAGATGGAGCATCGGCAAATCAGGCGGATCCCAACGAAACGCGTTTGATGGAGCCTGTTTCATCGAGCGAAACCCGCGTTATCGATTCGAACAAGATTGCTGCAAGCGCAACGAAGGTTATGGGCGCCGATGATATCCGTTACCAATCCCACGATTCATCGGATAAGGCGGTAGATCCTGCGCTGCAACGTGCGCATGTGCGTCGTCGTCGCAAGGCTCGCGTTCAGCGGAGCGTGATCATTGTTTCTATCGTTTCCGCGCTGATTGCCATTGTGGTTTCGGCAGGGCTTATCCATGTATTCACCGATGGCCAGGGTATTGGTGAAAAGACGGAGCCTATATTCACGGCAAGTGAAGCATCTCAGGCAAAACAAGGCTCTTCGGCTAGCAACGGCGCTACGAAGGAAACAGCTGCCAATGAATCGACGTCCTCTAAGTCGAACGAAGGCTCGTCTCAGTCGGGGAAATCCTCGAGTGCCGATTCATCTAACTCCTCCACTTCGGCTAGTGGCAGCGGTTCTGGCTCGGGATCTTCGGACTCCTCTGCCTCATCAAATGGCGGATCGTCGTCTTCTGACAGCAGTTCGGAGAATGCCGGATCTTCATCGAAGCCAGGTTCTGGTTCGTCGGGCAGTGGCAATTCGGGGTCTTCTTCTGGAAACGGCTCTTCTGGTTCGGGTTCGTCTTCTGGCTCTTCCGGCAGCGGTTCCCCCTCTGCTGGTTCTGGCAATTAATGGACACCAGGCATCACAGGCGTAATTGCTGCTCCGGCTCGCCTATATTGTCTGATTAGGCTTTTGCGGCTTTCATTTCCCTTACGTCGGCGCTTGCGACATGCGGAAAAGGGTATGATGGTAGTTCTAAGGAAAGGAACGCCCCATGGCTCTTGTTGCCCGACTTCTTCAGTCGTTACCGCTTGTCATAGTGCTGGTTATTCTAGCTCTGGTTATCTATTTTGTGGTGTCGTGGGCTCGTTCGCCTGAGCGCGCAAAGGAAGTGCTCATCAAGTTTTTCACCGTGTTCAATTCGATTCTTTCGATTTTCTTCCTTTTGGCCACTGCGTATGCGTTCTTCGAAGGCAATCAGCCAGTATTGGAGCTTACGGTTTCGTTCCTGGTGGTTGCGGTGTTGGCCCTTGTTATCACCCGTGTCTGCCGCTGGCGCTTCGTGAAGAACCACCCCCATTACATGGATAAAAGCCAGAGGGTTACGTTCTTATAGAAAAGGCGACCCTGCCTGAATTGAGCCCCTGATGTTGGACCCAGAATGAAGATTCATTCTGGGTCTATTTTGCGTTAGGAGCAGGCCGAAGTAGGCGGTTGGTTGCTGGGACGACTGACCTGTTTGGCGTAGGCAACGCATTGTTCCTGCGATTGCGCTCTTCTTGAACGCCGTTAGACGAATTCAATAAAGTGTTGGGTTTTTGAGGGTTTGAACAACGGGATGCTTTCATGCGGGTAACCGTACCGTCTGGCTTTGCTGAAGCGCGCTGGGAGAGCGTCATACTGATGGTTGTAAGGTGGGTGACCGAATGCGAGCGAGCAAAGCTTGTCCGTCTATCGCCAAGGGGGAATAACTGTGAGCACTGTTGACAAGAAACTCATGGGGCAAATGCTCCAATTTGCCAAAACCGTTGTAATTACCAGCGCGAACGCAAAGGAAGGCGCCTCGGTTTCCGATTGCGAAAGGCCCGGTAAACGCGATGCTCAATACCTACGTGCCATTATGGAGCGAGGGCTTCGCACCCTGCCCCTTGAGCAGCGCGTCCTTTCTGAGGCTGCTTTTGACAAGCGCGCATTCGACTTGGGCAAAGTGTTTGTTATTCGCCAGTTGGGTATTTGGGAAATGATGAGCCACGAAACCTTGCGCCGCGATAGCGAGTACGTGGCTTTTCCCGAATTGCTTGACGGCATGGAAAAAGAGGGCCTGGTAAAACGTGTTGTTGACACTGTCGATGGGAAAGACAACGACGTGGTTATACTTACCGAATCGGGCAAGCAGATGTTCTCCGAGCAAGAAGAGGCCCTGGAAAAGCGCGCCGAAGAATTGTTTGGTGATCTTACTGAAGGCGAGAAAATGCAGCTCTATGTGCTGCTGTGCAAGGTTCAGGGAACTCCAGCATATGAACCGGAATCCCCTTCCGATGTGCGCAAACGAGCAGGAATTGCATAAGTGTCAGAGTAAAGCAGCGATCTTGTTGCTTTAGATAAGCCTGGCCCAATAAGCTCGGGGCCAGGAGAAACGAAGGGCCTTAGGGGAGTTTCCCTAAGGCCCTTCGTGGTGTTTGGCAAACGCGTTTTGCTAGTGCTTTTCAGCTTTGAGTTTGCGGCAGGCTTCTGCCATTTCGTCGACCATTTCATCGAAGAGCTTCAGAGCGTCTTCGACGGGTTCGGGGCTGAGCATGTCAACGCCAGCGCCACGCAGAAGGTCGATTGGGGGTTTGGAGCTGCCGCCTTTCAGGAAGCCCAAGTAGTCTTCGCGGCCTTGTTCTCCCAGGTCCAAAATACGCTGAGAGAGCGCAATGGCGGCCGCAAAGCCCGTGGCGTATTGGTATACGTAGAAGCGGTAATAGAAGTGCGGGATGCGCGCCCATTCGAGGGCGATGTTCTCGTCGAGCGCAATGCCATCGCCGAAGTACTGTGCGTTCAGCTCCTTATAGATGCCGCAGAGCGCATCGGCGGTGATGCCGGCGCCCTGTGCGGTGAGCTCAGCCACTTTCAGCTCGAATTCAGCGAACATGGTTTGGCGGTACAGCGTTGCGCGGAACTGCTCCAAGAAGTGGTTTAGGAAATAGGCGCGTTCGCGTTCGTTTTTCGCGTGGTCGAGGAGGTAGCGCGTAAGCAGAGCTTCGTTGCAGGTAGACGCTACTTCGGCGACGAATATGACGTAGTCGGAATAGCACACGGGTTGGTTGGCGCAAGAGAGATACGTGTGGATGGAGTGGCCCATCTCATGGATCAGCGTGAACACATCATCGAGTTTGCCCTGGAAGTTGAGCAGGATCACCGGGTGCATGCCGTAGCCGCCGGCAGAGTAGGCGCCACTACGTTTACCCGGCGTTTCGTATACGTCAATCCAACGCTCAGAAAGGCCGCGGCGCACCAAGGCCAGGTAGTTTTCACCCATGGGGCGCAGCGCTTCTAAGATGATGTCGCAGGCTTCTTCGTAAGTGAAGGTGAGCTCCACATCATCGACGATGGGTACGTACAAGTCGGAGAAATGCAGCTCGTCTACGTCTAGAAGTTCCTTGCGCAAGGCCACGTATTTGTACATGGCGTCCATATTGTTGTGCACGGTTTCAATGAGATTCGTGTACACCTGGGTCGGCACTTCGTTGGCAGAAAGCGCTGCTTCCAGGGCCGATTCGTAACGACGAGCTTCTGCAAAGAACTTCAGCTGCTTGTTCTGGGCGCCTAGTGTTGCAGCGAAGGTGTTGCGGAATTGGCGGTAGCTGGAATAGAGCGATTCATAGGCGGATTCACGCAGCGTTCGGTCGGCTGACATCATAAGGGGGATGTAGCTGCCGTGGGTTACCGGATGCGCAGCGCCTTTGGCATCGTGCGCATCGGGGAAGGTGAGGTCGGCGTCGTTGAGCAGGGAAAAGATGTTGTCGGGCTGGTTGGCCATGTCTCCTGCGGCAGCCAAGAGCTTTTCTTCGGCGGGGGAGAGTACGTGCTCGCGCCTGCTGAAGATGACATCCAAGCAGCGGCGGTACAGTTCCAGTTCCGGTTCCTGTGAGTAGAACCCTTCCATTTCCTGCTCGCTTAAGCTAAGCAGCTCGGAGGTAAACCAAGAAGAAGCGCTGGAGAGCGAAACCCAGAGCGTCATAACCTGGCTCGAGTAGTCTTGGTAGCGCGATTCGCGCGTGTCTTCGTCGCTTTTTCGTTCGGCGTAGTTCGCCAGCTTGGTGAGGATCAATCCTGCTTCATCGTCGAGCTTTAGATAAGCAAGCAGATTGGCTGCCGAAGCGCTGATCTTCCCTTGGAATGATGCGAACCGGGGAGGAAGTTTCTTTGCTTCTTCAAGCGCTGCCAAAAAGGCTTCGTCGCTTCCGAAGATGCTGGAAAGATCCCAGCGATACTGCTCGTCTATTTCTTCGCGGGAAGAATACGTTGTCATTGCGTGCTCCTTGTGTATGCTCGGCAGCTTTTCCGTACATTGAACTGTTCGTGCTCGGCTGTGAGGCCGTGGTGCTCGACGGAAGAGACTGCCAAGCGCTTACCTTTTCGCAAGCAATACTACGACATTGGCTGCAGCATGCGTTGCTGATACAGCCCATTGTCATAGAAACCGAGTTTTCGGTAATACCCACGCGTCCCCACGGCGCTGATAACGTTGATGCGTTGGTATCCTGCCCGCGAGGCAAGCTCGCAAGCGCGGTTTACCAGCTGGGTGCCCAGGCCACGATGCTGGGCGTTGTTGATGCCAGCGTGCTGCAGCTTTTCCACGCGGCCATAAACGTGCACCTCGCGGATCATCGCTTCTCCCGCCTGGGGTGGGAAGGGGAGGGTGTGTCTTTGTTCCGCTGTTTTAGATGTTGCCGCTTCGTACTCTTCGTTCAGCTGGGCTATCGCATTGGCGTGAGGCAGCGAAAGACGCAAGAAACCCGCGATCTTCCCCTGTGACGTTACCCATTGAAGGAAGCGTTCGCTGGTGGCGGTGGTTTCGTACTCAACCACTTCAAGCGAAAGGTCTTCAGCGGCAACGTTGGCAAGGCTTACTTCGCGATGGCGGATTTCAGCCGTGGCAAGGCCCTCAGAATCGATTCGTTGCTCAACCAGCTGGCGCAGGTTCACCTTTTTATTGCCCGCCTTGATGTCGGGTGCCGATATATCTCGAATCATGCGGGAAATGCGTGTAAACGCAGGTGTTGCGCAGGCATCGGAGACCAATACGTCTACTAGGCTGGGTTCAGAGTAAGGCTGCCAGGTGTGATCCTCGAAGCGTTCGCAGAGTCCGGTTCCCTCTACGAGGACACATGGATAGAGCTTCACCTCATCGGGCTGAAAAGCGGCATCGTTGCAAAGGCGCAGGTAGTCGGTTTTATCCGATTCTGGTGTGGCGCCCAGCAAATTCACCATGGCATGCACGTGGGTTTTGAAGCCGAACAAGCGCAGCAACTCGAATGCTCGTTGGATTTGCTGCGTAGAGGTATGGCGGTCGTTGAGCGTGCGCACTTTTTCGTCCAGGCTTTGGATGCCCATTTGGGCTTTGGTGCAGCCCATGCGACGCAGTGCGGCCAAGTGAGTGGGCGTTATGCGCTCAGGCCGTGTTTCTATTACCAGGCCTACTACGCGGTGCTGCCCGTCGACATTGGCATCCTGCTCGGCTTCGAGCTCTTCCCACGTTGCCTTTTGCCATTGGGATACCGACGCCCACGCAGCGTTTTCGCCGTAGAGACGGTCGAATGCCTGGTTGTACGTTGTTTCTCGGTTGTCGATACGACGCTGCTCTTCGGCAACGAATGCCTTAAGGAGTTCCGGGTCGCAAGAGATCCCTGCCGATTCGTAGGCATGCTTGCGCGCAGGGAGGTTCCCGATCGCCTGGGAGCTATCGTTCAATGCGCGGAACAGTTCACGGATGAACCAGATCTGGTAGCTTTCCGGGTAGTCACTCCAGGTGCCGCCCAAAACGATGAGTTCGACTTTGTCGGTGATGTGCCCCATTTCGGTGAGGGCTTTAAGGCGCGCGGCAACCTGCAGGTAGGGATCGAAGAAGGTGCGTTCGGCGCGTTGGCATGCAGGCTCGTCTGCCAAGTAGCTTTTGGGCATGCGCAAGTCGTTGGGGCAGTACAAGCAGTTGCTGGAGCACTTCCACGGCTTGGTGAGCACGGTGATGGTAGCAACGCCTGAAGCGGTGCGGCGGGGTTTCATCTGCAGAGTGCGGACAAGGCGGCGCTGCTGCTCATCGCTCAAGCACCAACTGCTCCAACGCTCGGGCTGGTTCTTCTGCACATCAAGATAGAAGGCCATGAGTTGGCGCTTCGAGAGAGGGCGTGCCTTCGCCGGCTCCGAGGGTGCGGGTGGATGGTTTTGTGTGCTCCCTCTGCCGTTCGGTTCATCACAGTTGCCGAAGCGTCTCGTTTCAAGGATGCGTTTGTTGTGGCGGTTGATTATCTTTGTGAGTTCGCGCTCGTCAAGGCGCTCCTTTGCCTTGAGCGCGTCAAGTATGTCAAAAAGAGCTTGTTCCATGTGCCTGATTATAGGCGAAGGCGGAATCGGTCACAGCAGTGTGCGGGTGCGCCTTGGGGGCAATGTGCCTCTTGGCGCCCTATGCGAACATCATGAACAGGTGGGCAAGAAGGAAGCCGATAAGGCCGCAGGCGGGGAAAGTAAGCACCCACGCAAGAACCATGTTGCGGGCAATTCCCCAGTTAACGCGTTTGAATGATTTGCTGGCACCGACGCCCATGATTGCCGAGGTGTTGCAGTGGCCGGTGGAAACGGGCATGCCAGTAAGACTGGCGAACAGCAGCGTGAAGGTGGTGGAGAAGTTAGCGGCTACGCCTTGGTACTTCTCGAGCTTGACCATGTCCATGCCAACCGATTTGATGATGCGCTTGCCGCCCACGATGGTGCCAAGTGAAATGGCGAGCGAGCAGATGATCATGAGCCACATGGGGAACCCGTTGGAATCGGGGGTCGGGTTGCCGAAGGAAAGGGCAACGCCCAGCATGGCGATGGACATGAACTTCTGGCCGTCCTGAGCGCCATGTAAAAACGAGAGAGCCACAGCGCATACGTCTTGGATGCCGGTAAAAGCATGGTTTGCTGCTTGGCGGTTTACATGCGTGCAGGCCTTTTCGATGACTTTGACGAACAGCCAACCAAGAAAGAAGCCCGCTACCAGCGAAAATACCATGCCATAAATAACCTTGGCCCATTCTGCGGGAACCACGCCTGCAAGGCCGTTCAGGGCAATAGCGCCGCCCGTTACGCCAGCGATAAGGCTGTGCGATTTCGAGCAGGGAATGCCGAAGAACCAACAGAAGATACCCCATAAAATGGCGCCAATCATGGCCGCCATCAGAGCATAGAGGGCCGCATCGGTATTGCCTGAGAAGTCGACCATCCCGAACATCGTTTTAGCTACGGCGGTTGAAATGTAGGTCATTCCTACAAGGCCCGCGAAATTGAATACCGCTGCCAGCCCGATGGCAACGCTGGGCTTTAAGCAACGAGTGGAAACAACGGTGGCAATAGCGTTTGGCGCATCAGTAGCGCCCGATACGGCGGTAACGCCGATTACTAGAATCAAAATGACGAAGAGGCTGGGTTGAGCCATGGCCTGAGAGATGAAATCAACAAAAGAAAGCGCCATTACGTTCCTTATATTTCCTTGTATGATCGCAATTCAACATTGTATTTTTGTAACAGTCGAGGGTCGTATTTGACCAATTGTTAACAATGCTACCCCACGTGCGCCCTTCAAATGATTGCAAACTGGATGCTTTCAATAATTTCCTGCTATTTGGCTTATTTTGCCCATCGTTTCTCTTCAGATGTTGCATTTTTCAGTCGAGCTAGCGCGGGATCTTTGCCAAGGGTGAGGGCATGAGTGCTTGTATGGTCGATGCGCTGTGGTTCCGTGCTGCTGCTCGGCCTGATTGGCATTGAAGGCACACGTGTCTTTCGCAAGAATTGCTCCGTTGCGACGATCCGTTTCGCAGAAACAAAAATTCCGACTTCTGTGCAACTTTTTTGCGATTGCGGACTCCTTTCCGTCCTCCGCGAGGCGGAAATGGGCCGCTGTGCGTCCGATTTGCCGCTTTTCCGGGCGTCAATCCGCGTTTTGGCGCCTGCGGCAATCCGCAATCGCAAAAAAGTTGCAATTTTGGGCGTATTTCTGTTTTTGGGCACCTGGATCGGCCTCATGCTGGTGCCATGGGCGGGGTGGCCTGGGCGCGGCGCCTTTGTTGATGACTTTGGGCAGCGTTGTGGGCGGGGCGGGCTCGGCAGCGCGGTGCGGGGATGCCTCTGGTGGCGCAACGTGGGCGGCTGGATGCCTTGGACAACGCGACGCCGTGAATGGAGTGGGCCTGGCGTGACTCCATTGGTGGCTTTGGAGACCCTGCGAGTCGGCGCCTGGAGCGGCGCTGCGGGACGGCATAAGAAGTGTTTGCGGTTGCTGGCGTCCGTTCGCGAGGGCAAGTCCATTTGCTGGGCGGCATACTGGCGTTTTGCCTCTCCTTGGTCTCGGGCTTTTTCGCTTGCCGCATCCGTGGGCGCTCTTACCCTCATTCCACCGCAGCGCCAGCTGTACTGCGGTATCATGATAAAAACTATTTCAAAAGAGCTTTGAAGTGCATTTGCGTTCAAAACAAGCAGGAAAAGGCACCCAGCATACTAAAGAAGGGTAGGATTCATGGTTTCTCGCATTTATGTTGAGAAAAAGCCCGGTTTCGATGTCGAGGCGGGGCAGCTCTTGCACGAGCTGCAGACGATCTTGGGCGTGAAGGCGCTTACGGGTCTGCGCCTCGTTAATCGCTACGATGTCGAGGGCATTTCCGATGAGCTGTTCAAGCAGTGCATCCCCGTGGTATTCAGTGAGCCCCAGGTAGATACGTCTTGTGAAAGCTGCCCTGAGGTCGAGGCTGCCCTGAAGGGCGAAAGCCCTGCGGGCCAGACGGTTTTTGCCATCGAGTTCCTTCCCGGTCAGTTTGACCAGCGCGCTGATTCTGCGAGTGAATGCATTCAGCTCATCAGCCAGGGTGAACGCCCCGCAGTTCGCAGCGCCAAAGTGTATGTGCTTGAGGGCGAACTTTCCGAGGCGGACGTTGCTGCCATCAAACATTACGTTATCAACCCAGTTGAAGCGCGCGAAGCTGCGCTCGAGGCACGCGAAACGCTTGAGATGCAGGTGCCCGAACCCGAGCCGGTAGAGGTTATCGAGGGCTTCACCGAACTCGATAACGCGGGTCTTGCCCAGTTCCGCGAAGAGCGCGGTCTTGCCATGGACCAGGCGGATATCGAATTCTTCCAGGCTCACTTCAAGGAAATCGGGCGCAACCCCACTATCACCGAGGTTCGCGTTGTTGATACGTACTGGTCCGATCATTGCCGTCACACCACGTTCGGCACCGAGCTTACCGACGTCAAGATCGATGACGAAACGGTGCAGCTCGCATTCCAGAAATATCTTGCTATGCGCTCCGAGTTGGGTCGCGATCATAAGCCGATATGCCTGATGGATATGGGCACCATTGGCGCCAAGTACCTGCGTGCGCATGGCGGCCTTCAGGGGCTCGACGAGTCCGATGAAGTTAATGCCTGCACGGTAAAGTGCAAGGTCGACGTTGACGGCGAAGAACAGGATTGGCTGTTCCTGTTCAAGAACGAAACCCACAACCACCCCACGGAGATCGAGCCCTTCGGTGGCGCGGCAACGTGTGTA
>ENA-ORUG01002499-ORUG01002499.1-human-gut-metagenome-genome-assembly--contig:-NODE-2499-length-12931-cov-17.465750_pt1 | contig 12931 bp, 10 predicted proteins | sample MGYA00242079_ERZ509207 | MGnify/ENA primary metagenome ERZ509207 (study PRJEB26280, sample SAMEA2338780) | human gut metagenome | biome: human gut; feature: human-associated habitat; material: faeces...
TTGTTTCAGAACGGTGGATCACGTTCAGGTTTGGTTTGGTAACCGGATGTTTTGCCACGAAAATAGTACAACAGTCTTCGAATGGCTGAATGGATGTTTCATAGGTTCCGATTTCCCAGGATCTTTCTACGATTTCCTGTTTGTCGAATCCGATAACCGGACGGTATACAGGGAGTGTGCAGACTTCGTTTGTTGCTGCAAGGCTCTGCAGGGTCTGGCTGGCAACCTGACCGATGCTTTCTCCAGTGATCAGACCGAGACATCTGCTTTCTTTTGCGAAATGCTCTGCAATACGCATCATGTAACGACGCATAATGATAGTCAGCTCATCGTGCGGACACTGGTCGTAAATATAGAGCTGGATATCTGTGAAGTTTACCACATGGAGGCGAATCGGTCCACTGTATTTTGCTACCTGTTTTGCCAGGTCTACAACTTTCTGTTTTGCTCTTTCGCTTGTGTATGGCGGAGCGTGGAAATATACAGCGTCAATCTTAACACCACGTTTTGCGATCATGTAACCTGCTACCGGGCTGTCGATTCCGCCAGAAAGGAGAAGCATAGCTTTTCCGTTTGTGCCGATTGGCATTCCGCCTGCGCCTTTGATGGTCTGGGAATATACATAGATCTTGTCTCGGATTTCTACGGAAAGAGTCAGGTCCGGTTCATGTACATCTACGCTTGCATCCGGAAACTCATCCAGGATACGACCGCCGAGTTCTGCACTAACTTCCATGGATGTGATCGGATAAGATTTCTTTGCTCTTCTTGTATATACTTTGAAACTTCCGTCGTAGTTCGGATGGCAGTTCTTCATGTAGGAAACTACGTCCTTTGCCATCTGCTCGAATCCCTGATCTTCGTAGATCACTACAGGGCAGATTCCAACAATACCGAATACATGCTGCAAGGCTTCTACAGTTTCATCATAGTCATACTGCTCCGGGCAGAATACATAGATTCTTCCCTGTTCTTTCTTTACTTCAAACTCACCTTCTACTTTGGAAAGGGCGATGTTCATCTGCTTTACAAGGGCATCTTCGAAGATGTATCTGTTCTTGCCCTTGATGGCGATTTCTGCGTATTTTATTAAAAATGCGTGGAATATCATTTGTTTCTCCTTCTCTTATTTTGCTTATAATAAATTGTTTTATATAATATTAGAATTAATATTTTTCTGGATTTAATATCTGTAATTTTCAAATAGAATTCATATAAATGCTATTAACAACCTTTTCAAATATTCCTGAGCTTATCTCAGGTTCCATTCCAAATATCACTTATAACTATTATTTGTTATCTGCGTGCATAGCGTTTCAGCATCGGCAGTACTTCATTCAGAACTTCCAGGCAGTAGTCAACTTCTTCGAATGTATTCTCCTCTGAGAAGCTGATACGTACAGTGTTCTCGATCTGTGCATTGCTCATTCCCATTGCTGAAAGTGTTGCGCTTGGTTTTCTCTTATGGCTGGAGCATGCGCTTCCTGCTGATACGTAAATGTTTCTGTCCTCTAAGGTATGAAGCAATACCTCGCTTCTGATTCCCAGAAAGCTGACGCTTAAGATATGCGGTGCGCCTTCTCTGACAGGCATTCCGTTGATTACTACATCGTCAATCTTAGAAAGTCCTTCTGCCATGCGTTCTTTGAGCTGGTAAAGATGCTCTACTTTCTCGTCAAAGTTCTGGTACATCATCTTCGCTGCAACGCCAAGTCCTGCGATTCCCGGTACGTTGTCTGTTCCGGAACGCATGCCGTTCTGCTGGCCACCGCCGAGAATGAGAGGCTGCACTTTTGCCTTGCTGTTGATGTACAGGAATCCAACTCCTTTTGGTCCATGGATCTTATGTGAGCTGACAGACAGAAGATGGATATTCCATTTCTTCGGATAAATACGATATTTGCCGAATGCCTGAATCGCATCTACATGATACAGCGCCTTCGGACACTTCTCCTGGATCATTGCACCGATTTTCTCTACAGGCATAACCGCACCGGTCTCATTATTTACCATCATTGTAGATACGAGAATGGTATCCGGTCTTAATGCTTTCTCCAATGCGTCAAGTTTTACTACTCCATGCCCGTCTACAGGAAGAATGGTCACTTCAAATCCCTGTTCCTGCAGAAAAGCTACCGGCTGGCTGACTGCAGCATGCTCTACTGCAGTTGTGATAATGTGATTACCGCTTCGTTTGTTGGCAAGCGCACCACCGATCAGAGCCAGGTTGTTTGACTCTGTTCCGCCGGAAGTGAACAGGATTTCTTTTTCTGTTACTTTCAGTATCTGTGCCAACGTTCTGGCAGATTCTTTGACATACCCTTCTGCGTCTACACCTTTCTGGTGCATGGCAGATGGATTTCCGAAATCTTCCATCATTGTTTTTACCACGATGTCCTTTACTTCTTCAAAGCAGCGGGTCGTGGCTGAATTATCAAAATATGCTTCCATTTTTGTTCTCTCTTGTTTCTATTATTCATTTTCCAACTGGAACATCAGAACTGAAAGAATCGCAAGTCCTGCTGTCTCAGTTCTGAGGATTCGTCTTCCAAGTGTAATCGCATGGGCACCTGCTTCCAGTGCCTTTGCTACCTCTTCTTCCTCGAATCCACCCTCCGGTCCGATAAAGATACCGACAGACTGTCCAGGCTTAATCTCGCTGAGGATTTCTCTGGTTTCTTTCATTCCTTTGGCAAGTTCGTACGGGATCAGTTTTACATCTAACTGTTTCGCAAATTCCAGTGCCTGTTTGTAGGTCATTACTTCATGGATTTCCGGGATCAGCATTCGCTTGGACTGCTTTGCTGCACTCTCTGCGATCTGCTGCCAGCGAACCACCTTCTTTGCTGCCTTCTTAACATCCAGTTTCACCACACATCGCTTTGTCTCTACCGGGATTATAGAAAAAGCTCCCAACTCTACTGCTTTCTGGATGATCAGTTCCATCTTGTCTGCTTTCGGCAGTCCCTGGAAAAGATAAATTTTATTTGGCAGCTCATATTCCGGCTCCTGTGCATAGAGGATATGCAGCAGAACCTCATCCTCTCCCAGTTCTTCAATCTGGCAGTGGTATTCTTTATCTCCTCCGTCACTGATCCACACATCCTCCCCACATTTCATGCGGAGAACGTTTTTAATATGATTTACATCCGTCCCATTGATGTGGATACGGTGTGCCTCTTCCTCAATCTGATAAGGCTCCACAAAAAAACGCTGCATAGGATCAGTCCTTTCTTGCTGTTACGGAAACCCACTCGCCCTGATGTGTCACTTCTACGACCGTCAGGCCTGCTGCTTTTACTGCCTCCACTACAACTTCTTCTTTCACATCAAGAATACCGGAAGTAATGTAGTAAGCGCCTTTTTTCATCTGGTTTACAATTACCGGTGTCAGAGGGATCAGAACATCTGCAAGGATATTTGCTGTTACGATATCATATTTTTCATATCCTGCCTGATCCTGAATCGCTTTATCGTCAATGATGTTTCCGATCACCATATCAAAAGTTTCATCCACGATCTGGTTTGCTTCTTTATTCTCTGCAACTGCAGGAACTGCACATGGATCAAGGTCTGTTCCCAGTACATGTTTCGCACCAAGTTTCAGGGCAACGATACCAAGGATACCGCTTCCGGTTCCTACGTCAAGCATCTCTGTATCCGGTGTTACATATTTCTTTAACTGGCGAATCACAAGCTGAGTAGTCTCATGCATACCTGTACCGAAGGCTGTACCCGGATCAATGTGGAGGATCATCTTGTCTTTATCCTCTGCTTTTACTTCTTCCCATGACGGTACGATAAGGATATCATCTACATAGAACTGGTGGAAATACTGTTTCCAGTTATTAATCCAGTCCTTGTCCTCTGTCTGAGATTCTTCAATGGTAGCTTCCCCGATGTCCATAAAATTCTTCAGGTCATCTAATGCTTCACGAACATCTTTCAGGATTGCTTCTTTGTCTGCATCTTCTTCCAGATAAAAATTCAGATAGGCAACGCCGTCATCTGCAGGTCCTTCCGGCATAATATCTACAAACATCTGAGCCTTGTCTTCCTCAGTCAGAGGCTGTTTGTCCTGAATTTCCACGCCTTCAATGCCGACTTCTGCAAGTGTGCTGATAACGATATCTTCTGCTTCTGTTTTCGTTTTTACTGTAAAACGGTTCCACTTCATGTAATTGTCTCCATTTCTTTATGTTATATAATTAACTATTATCATCCAAAAATATGTCTGACCCATTCTCTGTTACTCTGCAGCTATTCCCATAATGCAGCATCTCACCACATCCAGTCAATTCTTATTTACCCACCGACTGCATGCTTCACTTATTTTTTCAAAAAAATGTCTGAATATCTCGTGGCGGTTTCCTTTGCTGTAAAATCTCCACGCCAATTCTACCAGTGCAACTCCGGCAATGGCATCCACCAGATAATGCTGTTTAAGCACCTGGGTAGAAATAATGATCAGTATTGCAAAAATCAGTGAAAAATGCTGATACCATTTTGGAATATTCTCTGATTTACTGACTCCGCGCCAGCTCAGCCAGCTTACATAACAATGGATTGACGGAAATAAGTTAGACGGACTGTTTCCACCATCCATGAGATAAACAAACTTAAGCATCTGCTGGGACCATGTAGTTCCTGCAATCTCAGGTCTGACATTGGTAGTTGGCAAAACCAGAAAAATAATAAAACATGTAATATGAACAGTCAGATCAGTTGCCACAAACCGATAAAATCCATCTTTTCCTCTCTGTGCAGCCAGAATATAATTCACTGCCCAAAAAGGAAATGCCAGAATATAAATCCAGATAAACTGTGGTATTAACGGCACTGCCCTGTCCAGTGACATGGTAAAATCAAAATGATATCTGTCTGCTGTCAGTACTCCGCTTCCCCAGTAAATAAGACAGTTTAATACAAAAATGCTTATCAGCGGCAAAATTACCCATACAGGGAGATACTTCTCCCGAAAAGCTGCGATCTTCTCTGTTTTTGTCAAATATCTCTCCATTTCTCAGGAAACTTTTATTCCTGTCTGTTCATCTGATTTTTACCGTTACTCTTCAATATACACGACTATACAAAAAAAGAAAAGAGGGTAAACCTCTTTTCTTTAATTTTCTTTTATAATTAATCCTCAAAAGTCTCTTTTAATTTATCCATGAAACTCTTTTTCTTCTTTTCCGGTTTTTCAAAATCATCAGAATCTTTTGATTTCGGACGGTTACCACACGCCTCATCGAATTTGCGCAGTGCTTCTTTTGCTTCTTCGTTGAGGTTTGTAGGAACCTGCACAACAAAAGTCACATAATGATCGCCACGTACATTCTTATTTCTCAGAGACGGTACACCTTTTCCCTTCAGACGGATCCTTGTGTCTGTCTGAGTTCCGGGTTTCACTTCATATTCAACCTCTCCATCCACTGTGTTGATACGTACAGTACCGCCCAGTGCTGCCTGCGCGTATGTAAGAGGCGCAGTAGAGAAGATATTCATATCCTGTCTCTGGAAGATCGGATGACGTGCAACATTTACTTCTACAAGCAGATCGCCTCTCGGACCTCCGTTTGTACCCGGTTCACCCTTCTCACGGATGCGGATGCTCTGACCATTGTCAATACCTGCAGGTACAGATACCTGAATCTTCTTTCTTGAAGATGTATATCCGGTTCCGCGGCAGGAAGTACATTTATCCTTGATGATCTTACCTGATCCATGACAATCCGGACAAGTCTGTACATTACGCACCATTCCAAACATGGACTGCTGTGTATAAACAACCTGACCTTCTCCATGACATTTCGGACAGGTTACCGGTGAAGTACCCGGCTTCGCACCTGTTCCATGACAGGTGGTACACTCGTCTTTCAGTACGATCTCCAGTTCCTTCTCACAGCCAAAGACAGCTTCTTCAAAAGTAATATTTACGCGTGCGCGGAGATTAGCTCCCTTCATCGGACCATTATTGGCACGTCTGCTTCTGCTGCCGCCGCCAAATAAATCGCCGAAAATATCGCCGAAGATATCACCCATATCAGCACCGTTAAAATCAAAACCTCCGAAGCCGCCGCCGGCACCTCCGCCACCGTTTTCAAAAGCCGCATGGCCAAACTGGTCATACTGTTTTCTCTTCTCCGGATCGCTTAAGATGGTGTAAGCCTCTGTTGCCTCTTTAAATTTCGCCTCAGCCTCTTTATCTCCTGGATTTACATCCGGGTGATACTTCTTGGCCAGCTTACGATATGCTTTTTTAAGTGTTGCGTCATCGGCGCTTTTGTCCACGCCTAAGACTTCATAATAATCTCTCTTATCAGCCATGATTTTAATCCTATACCCGTTTTATTTATAACACAACTATTCAGTGAGAGAGACTCTCCCACTGAACAGTTATTATTGATATTTCCGTTGCAAATCTCTGCTTTTACAGAAATGTCACATTATACTTCTTTGTAATCAGCATCTACAACATCATCGTTGTTTCCTGCATCTGTGCTGCCTGCTGCACCGCCGCCCATATTCATGTCCGGTCCTGCCTGGCCGCCTGCCTGCTGTGTCTGCTCATACATTTTAGCGAAAAGCTTCTGAGCACTTTCCATCATCTTCTCCTGAGCAGCTTTGATATCTGCTACCTGAGAATCTGTCATCTCTTCTGCATTTGCAGTCTGAGACAGTAAATCTTTCAGTGCGTTCAGGTCTGCTTCTACAGCAGCTTTATCATTAGCATCGATCTTGTCTCCGGCTTCTTTCAGTGCATTCTCAACCTGGAATACCATGGAATCAGCATTGTTTCTTGTATCGATTGCTTCTTTACGTTTCTTATCCTGTGCTTCAAACTCAGCAGCTTCTTTTACTGCCTTGTCGATATCGGAATCAGACATGTTAGAACCAGCTGTGATTGTGATGTGCTGTTCTTTACCTGTTCCAAGATCCTTAGCAGATACATTTACGATACCGTTTGCATCGATATCAAATGTAACTTCAATCTGCGGAACACCACGACGTGCTGGCGGGATTCCGTCCAGACGGAACTGGCCAAGGGATTTGTTGTCTTTTGCAAACTGACGCTCACCCTGTACAACGTTGATATCTACTGCTGTCTGGTTGTCTGCTGCTGTTGAGAAAATCTGGCTCTTTCTTGTAGGAATTGTAGTATTTCTCTCAATCAGTCTTGTTGCAATACCACCCATTGTCTCGATGGACAGTGACAGTGGAGTAACATCCAGAAGAAGGATATCACCTGCGCCTGCATCACCTGCAAGTTTACCACCCTGGATAGAAGCACCAAGTGCTACACACTCATCCGGGTTCAGGTTCTTGCTTGGCTCTTTGCCTGTTAACTGTCTTACTTTATCCTGAACAGCCGGGATACGGGAAGATCCACCAACCAGAAGTACCTGGCCAAGTTCAGATGCTGTGATACCTGCATCTGAAAGTGCACGACGTACCGGTTCTGCTGTCATTTCTACTAAGTCATGTGTTAATTCATCGAATTTAGCTCTTGTAAGGTTCATATCGAAGTGTTTCGGGCCTTCTGCTGTAGCTGTGATAAATGGCAGATTGATGTTTGTAGTTGTTGCGGAAGAAAGCTCTTTCTTTGCTTTCTCTGCAGCTTCTTTTAATCTCTGAAGTGCCATCTTATCATTGCTTAAGTCTACGCCTTCTGCTTTCTTAAACTCTGCAAGCATGTAATCTGTAACTTTCTGGTCGAAGTCATCACCACCAAGACGGTTGTTACCTGCTGTGGAAAGTACTTCGATAACGCCGTCACCGATTTCGATCACAGATACATCGAATGTACCGCCACCTAAATCGTATACCATGATCTTCTGTTCTTTTTCATTGTCAAGACCATATGCAAGAGCTGCTGCTGTTGGCTCGTTGATGATACGTTTTACATCAAGACCTGCGATTTTACCGGCATCTTTTGTTGCCTGACGCTGAGCATCATTGAAATATGCAGGAACTGTGATAACTGCTTCTGTAACTTTCTCACCAAGGTATCCTTCTGCATCTTTTTTCAGTTTCTGAAGAATCATAGCGGAAATTTCCTGTGGAGAATATTTCTTGTCGTCGATTGTTACACGATAGTCAGTACCCATCTCTCTTTTAATGGAAGAGATTGTTCTCTCTGCGTTTGTTACTGCCTGACGTTTTGCAGGTTCACCTACAAGACGTTCTCCTGTTTTTGTGAAAGCGACAACTGATGGTGTTGTTCTTGCGCCTTCTGTATTAGCGATAACTGTTGGCTGTCCGCCTTCCATTACGGCTACACAGCTGTTTGTTGTACCTAAGTCAATACCAATGATTTTTCCCATAATCTTGTTCCTCCTGTTTATTTTCAACTAGATTTGATATATTCTATATTTTCATGTAAATTAGTTGGCTACTTTTACCATACTGTGGCGGACTACGAAATCCTTGTAGGTGTAACCCTTCTGGAATTCTTCTACCACAATATTCTCACCAGCTTCTTCATCCTCCACATGCATTACTGCATTGTGGAAGTTCGGATCAAATTCCTTACCCACTGCTTCAATCGGTTTCACGCCCAGCTCATCTAATGTGGTGATCAGCTGTTTATAGATCATCTTCATGCCATCTGCAAAAGAATCTCCTTCAGGTGCCTGTGCAAGACCTCTCTCGAAGTTATCCACAACCGGAAGCATTTTCTCAACTATGTCCTTGGCTCCGATGATATACATGCTGGATTTCTCTTTCTCCGTTCTCTTACGGAAGTTATCGAATTCAGCCATGTTTCGTTTCAGCCTGTCTGTAAGTTCTTCAATCTGCTGTTCAAATTTATCTTTTTCTTTTTTCTTCTTGCCGAAGAAAGAAGTTTTTGATTTGCTGTCTTTCTTGTCATCCTGGGAAGCTTCCTCGTCTCCGTCCTCTACCGGGATTTCCTCTGTTTCTGCTTCGCCGTTCTCTACAACTTCAGGTTCATTCTCAACAGTTTCTTCTGTTACCGGAGTATCTGTTGTCTCTTCTTCCTGAGCTGTGTTCTTTGTTTCTTCTGACACTCTCTATTACCGCCTTTCTAACTCTCTTTCTTAATCAGTTCGTCCAGCTGGACTTTCAAAGCCTTCAGGCTGTCAACTACGTTTGCATAATCCATACGCTTGGGACCGATGATACCGATGGTACCATGCATTCCTTTTCCAAGTTCGTAAGTGGCTGTGACTACACTGCAGTCTTTCATGGTCTGCACCGGCATCTCATCACCAATGTACACCTGAATTCCTGTGTTCTCTGTATCAGACATTCTCTCTTTCACCAGGTCTACCAGATCCTGCTTCTCTTCAAATGCTGAAATCAGCTCGCTCGCTTTGCTTGTGTCTGCAAGCTCCGGATACTTGAAAATGTTGGTTGCTCCTGAAGTATATATCTGCATATCGTCTTCGTCTACCTGGATGGTGTCTGCCACTGCATCAAGGACTGTGCCAACCACAGAGCCATGTACACCTGCCTGTTCTTTCAGGCGGGCAATCATTCCCAGGTTGATATCCTGAATGGGCACCCCATTTAAGTTGGTGTTAAGAAGAAGATTTAATTTCAGGATTGTCTGATCGTCCATCTCCTCATCCAGATTGATGATCTGGTTTCGGATGACATTGTTATCACTCACTACTACTGCCACAAGCTGAAGGGGTGTCACACGGGAAAGCTGGATGAATTTAATCTTGCTTCCGCTGTACTGTGGAACAGAGATCATTGTTGCATAGTTGGTATTGGAGGCCAGTACCTTTGCTACCTGCTTCAGCATTTTATCCAGTTTGTCAGTTTTCTCTATCATGAGATCCTTGATTTCCTGAACCTCTGATTCCTTTTCTTTCATCAGCTCGTCTACGTAGAGGCGATAACCTTTATCAGAAGGAATTCTTCCGGCTGAGGTGTGGGGCTGTACGATATATCCCATATCTGTCAGGTCTGACATCTCATTCCGGATGGTGGCAGAGCTTACATTTAAATCTGCAAACTTGGAAATGGTCCGGGAACCCACCGGTTCGCCTGTTTCCATGTAGGTTTTGATGATGGCTTTTAGTATTTTCTTTTTACGATCATCTAATTCCTGATCCATGAAGTTCCACTCCTTTACTGCCTTTGTTTTTGGTTTGTTAGCACTCATGTTTTAGGAGTGCTAACACCTTATGCTCATAAGATAGCACTCTTGATTTGGTTTGTCAATATTATTTTGTGAATTTTTTGTTATTTTATGAACAATAGGGGTTATTAAGATTATGTTGTAGAAAGGGACGCGGGGAGAAATTATTGATATTGTGTGCGGTTTCGGACGCTAAGAGATACTAAGTCTGCAGAAATCTGCTAAAGGCATGAGCCGGCTTGTCAAACTCGCTCCGTCGCAGACTCCGCTCAGACAGGTGATGCAGCCGGCTCATAACGCAGATTTCTGCAGACTAAGTATCTCTAAGCATCCTGCAAATGCACACAATATCAATAATTTCTCCCCGCTGGCTGTTCAGGGCGATTATACAGACGGGGCTCTCGCCTGGGAGGCGAATCGCCTCTTCTATAGCAATCCTTGTAAATAATGCATTTAAGACAGTTCAGCAAAGTGCGAAAGACAAGGAAGATATCTGACGCAGGATTTCACACTCTGATGGACTGGATTAAGATACATTATTTTAGAGAATTGCTATAGAATAACTATATCACTTGCTTGTCTTCAAATTCGATTACACAGATGAAAAAGACTCAGTATAGCACTATTTATCTAAAATATCCAGATTCTTTTTCAGGTCGATCATTTTATCGCGGAGTTCTGCAGCTTGTTCGAAGTTGAGATCTGCGGCTGCGGCGCGCATTTGTTTTTCTACCTGGGCGATGAGTTTGGTGAGTTCTTTGCGGGTCATGGACTCTGGGTCTTTCTGGAGTCGGACTTCGGTTTCGGCTACTGCTTTGGATACGGCAATGAGGTCGCGGACTGCTTTTTTGATAGTAGTCGGAGTGATTCCGTGTTCTTTGTTATAGGCTTCCTGGATGGTTCGGCGGCGGTTGGTTTCGGTGATGGCTTTGTGCATGGAATCGGTCATGTTGTCTGCGTACATGATTACATGGCCTTCACTGTTTCGGGCAGCTCGTCCGATGGTCTGGATGAGAGAGGTTTCGGAACGGAGGAAGCCTTCTTTGTCTGCATCCAGGATTGCTACCAGGGTGATCTCCGGGATGTCCAGGCCTTCTCGAAGAAGGTTGATTCCTACCAGAACATCAAAAACATCCAGACGCATATCACGAATAATGCGGGCACGCTCTAAGGTATCGATATCGGAATGGAGGTAACGGACTCTGATTCCTACTTCTTTCATATATTCTGTCAGGTCTTCTGCCATTCGTTTGGTGAGAGTGGTAATCAGGATTTTGTGTTTCTTTGACACTTCTTTGTTTACTTCTCCGATCAGATCATCGATCTGGCCTTCAATGGGGCGGACTTCTACTTTCGGATCCAGAAGTCCGGTTGGACGGATGATCTGTTCTGCACGGAGGAGTTCATGATCATACTCATATTGTCCCGGAGTGGCAGATACAAACATGACCTGATCCAGTTTGGATTCGAATTCTTCGAAGCTTAAAGGACGGTTGTCCTTTGCCGAAGGAAGACGGAAACCATAGTCCACCAATGTCTGCTTCCGGCTCTGGTCACCGGCGTACATTCCTCCTACCTGAGGTACTGTGATATGAGATTCGTCTATAATAAGTAAGAAGTCATCTCCAAAATAGTCCAGCAGTGTGTATGGCGGCTGTCCGGGCTTTAATCCTGACAGATGTCTGGAATAATTTTCGATTCCTGAACAGAATCCGGTTTCTTTCATCATTTCAATGTCGAAATTGGTGCGTTCTGAGATTCGCTGGGCTTCCAGAAGCTTGTCTTCGCTTTTGAAATACTCTACACGTTCTTTTAATTCTTCTTCTATTGCTACAGCTGCTCTCTGAATCTGTTCTGCTGGCACTACATAGTGGGATGCAGGGAAGATGCTGATATGAGAACGCTGGCATTTGATTTCTCCTGTCAGTACATCAATTTCTGAAATACGGTCAATCTCATCTCCGAAAAATTCTACTCTCACGGCTGTATCGGAGCTGTTGGCAGGAAAAATTTCCAGGGTATCTCCACGGACACGGAAGGTGCTTCGGTGGAAGTCCATCTCATTTCTGGTGTACTGAATGTCAATCAGCTCCCGGATTACCTCATCCCTGTCTTTGGTCATTCCCGGACGCAGGGAAATCATCATGTCAAAGAATTCCTGAGGGGAACCCAGTCCGTAGATACAGGAAACGGAGGAAATGACCACTACGTCTTTCCGCTCTGACATTGCGGCTGTGGCAGAGAGACGGAGTTTGTCAATCTCGTCATTGATGGAGGAGTCTTTGGCAATATAGGTGTCTGAAGACGGGACATAAGCCTCCGGCTGATAGTAGTCATAATAGGAGACAAAATATTCCACTGCGTTCTCAGGGAAGAATTCTTTCATCTCACCGTAAAGCTGCGCCGCGAGAGTTTTGTTGTGGGCGAGGATGAGGGTTGGTTTATTAAGCTGGGCGATGACGTTCGCCATAGTGAAGGTCTTACCGGAGCCTGTGACCCCCAGTAAAGTCTCGAACTGGTTGCCTTGTTTAAAACCTTCGACCAGTTTCTCGATTGCCTGAGGCTGGTCACCGGTTGGTTTGTATTCGGAGTGCAATTTAAAATGATCCATAATATTCTCCTGTTTTAATCAAATTTCGCTTATCAAAAATTGAGATATGTTTTAGTATGGTTATGTTTTCAGTATATCATCCTATATAAAAAAAGTACAGAACAAGCGAATACCTGTTCTGCACTTTAGAACGTGTCGCTACTGTTCACACGCTACTATTCCGCGAGGTGTTTTGGCATGAATATGCCAAAATCCCGAGACATACAAGC
>ENA-ORUG01002504-ORUG01002504.1-human-gut-metagenome-genome-assembly--contig:-NODE-2504-length-12914-cov-2.654639_pt1 | contig 12914 bp, 9 predicted proteins | sample MGYA00242079_ERZ509207 | MGnify/ENA primary metagenome ERZ509207 (study PRJEB26280, sample SAMEA2338780) | human gut metagenome | biome: human gut; feature: human-associated habitat; material: faeces...
GACATAAAAGTTCGGAAGGAAGCAACAACTGAACGGTATAGTGTTCTTTGACGAAAGCGACTGCCTCGTCTCTGTACCAAATAAAACCCGGTTTGAAGAACTCTTGGTATTTGAATGAAAACGCCTGGCTCGATAGATCTTTTGAACTCATAAATAGTCTCCTATGAATGAGAAAAGGGTATCGGCAGGCGTTTCAATTTATGAGGTATTAAGGGAAAAATAGCGATCAACGTAAAGAATTACGTTGATCGGCAAAATTCTTTGGACTTAAAGGTACTTTTTGTTCATGCAGTTTAAAAGAGTGTTCACTTTATCCCAGACCATATCAGTTAATAAAGAGTCTTTTCCAGAAAGCATCATTTCTAACCATTTAACTGAATTAAGCTCTATAGGGAATGATTTAGTACTTGTTGGATTCTCTTCGCCCCATTTCCACCATGGCCAATACTTAGAATGTCTTTCGTTTCCAAATGCCTTTGTAGCTTCATTTTTTAACTCTTGATAAAGAACGGGCTCGATGACTTCGCGGTTGTTATAGCCAGAAATTCCCCAGCAGAACTGAGTCAAGTTTATTTTTTGAGCTTCAAAGTTTATGCACCAATTGAGCTGGTTGTTAGCCGGTTTAAACCAAAATCCGGCAAAGCCCGAATTGATTTCATCCGGTTCTGTATATTCCAGCTTCAAGGGAAAATTATTTATCTCTTCACATTGTTTTGAAAGAGTTTGGCAAAAGGTTTTCCATGCTTCTTTTCGTAGCTCGGGGAAGGCCTCATAGATTGCCATAGCAGCGGCAAGATTTTGCGGATCTTTTAATGTTTTTAAAAGGATTTTATCTGTCATGGGCGCTTCTCCCGCAACATTTTGTCTAAGAAAACGAACAAATAATTCCACAAAATACCGGACACTCGGAGCTAATGAAAATTTAGCCGCAGTTTCAAGTACCTTACTCAGTTGTAGAAAATCGACTTGAATAATTTTTGAGCGAAAAATGCTGTTTGAATTAATTGACCATTCTGTCGGTTCATGGTCAGAAAGGTAGACAATAGTCCAGTTTTTTATGTCTCTTTGAGTTTCAAGCCATTGAGCGTAAGTTTGAAGTTGATCTTTTCCATCATTGGCCCAAGGTTTATTTTCAATGCAAATAGCACTATCGGCATTTCGGATCAAAATATCCATTCGACCATTGGGAATCGTGTATTCAACAGCAATGAAGGTTGAATCTCCAAATTTGGGAATGCTAATAAAAGATTTACCGTTTTCCTGGCTAGATAGTACTGGTAACTTTCTGAGAAGTTGGCAAAACGCATCTAAAAATAATTCACCTTGCTCATGACGCTCCTTAGGGTTGAAAAGGAATGCCAAGACACGTGAAATATCTGTTTCACCAGGATTAAATAAGCTTATAGGGGCAAAGTTTTCTGCTAAGCGGCTGGCGTAATTTGCCTGATTTAACTTTTCAGCGTTAAGCAGCGCTTTGACCACTTGGAGTAATTGAGAAACGTTCCGTGTTTCTTCGCTCATAATTCAAATCTGCATCTAATGCTAAACGGGGACAGTATAAAACTTTACAAATCGAAAGTTGGGAGGCGTACAGATCCATATGAGCTATTTTTAGCAATAATTCCATCCCACCAATTGGCTTGAGCGATGGCAATTAGCATTTTGGACAAACCAACGAGAGTTTCATCGTCATCGCCGTCATCAATGCAAAGTAATTCGATTTCTTCGATAATTTTATCGACTGCATCCTGCCGGGACCAAGCGATGTCACAATAATTGTCTTCAACCAGTTCCGTGATTCTATCTTCGTCACTTTTGTAGTCTTCGGGATCAAGCGCTTCCGCTTTATAGGCGGCAATAAATTCTTCTTCGTCATAGAGATCCACTTTAAAGTTTTCGATATCGATAGCGATGAAGTTCATCATGTTTTTCTGCTCCTTATGAGGGCATTCGTTAACTTTTTATCTATTAAAATAATACTCACGATAGCTTCATTTTATGAAGCATTTGTTGTCTCAATGGTTTCTGATTTTTGATTGTTTAATGAGAAATTCTCCGTTGGATTTTTCTTTACCAAAAAGATCAACGATGTAATCACCAACAACCCTACGCATGGTTGACTCCTAGTTGAGTTTCTATCTTTATTCTGAGGTTAGGATAATGCTTATAGCTTCATTTTATGAAGGTTCTATACTTAAAAAATGATGTTTTCAACTTTGGGTGTTGGCCTTTATTTTTAAAAACTCACTAGGAAAATGTTAGATATCTCGAAAAACTCGCTGGGAAAATGTAAGATTTTTGGAAAAAGTCGATAGGAAAACGTAATTTTTCGTGTTAAAGTGACTAAAAAAAGTGTAATTAGAGCGACGAAATCTATGCTTAAGCGAAAAATTGAAAAGACACTCTTGAATTGGCTCAATACGGAAAATCGGAATCCGTTGATTTTGAAAGGCTGCAGGCAATGCGGAAAAACATTTTCTGTGTTGCAATTCGCTCAACAACACTACAAACACGTTGTGTACTTGAATTTCTTCGAAAATCCTGATTACAGAACGATTTTTGAAGGATCGCTTAAAGTTGACGATGTCGTTTTAATGATGAGTGCGTTTGTTGGTGCAAACGTTCGCTTTATACCCCACGAGACAGTCATTGTCTTAGATGAAATTCAAGAATGCCCCAGAGCTCGTGCGGCTCTGAAATTTTTCAAGCTGGATGGTCGTTTTGACGTTTTAGCAACGGGTTCGTTATTGGGTATCAGCGGCTATCGTTCGGAAGACTATTCTGTGCCGGTAGGCTATGAAACCATTATTGATATGTTTCCGTTGGATTTTGAGGAATTCCTTTGGGCCAATGGGATTGAGGATGCTTTGATAGCTCTTCTAAAGCAGTGTCTGGAAGAGGAAAGGTCCGTTCCTGAAGCGTTGCACCAACGGATGAGAGACTTATTGCTGCAATATGTTGTTGTGGGCGGAATGCCTCATATTGTTGATCAGTTCATTAAAGAAAAGAATGTCGCCTTCGTTCGTGAAGAGCAAAAGCTTTTGATCCGCTCCTTTGAGGACGATATGGTCAAATATGCACAAGGTGCAGATAAATCACGAATTCGTGAGTGTTTTGAATCGATTCCGAAGCAGCTTGCTCGAGACAACAAGAAATTCCAATTTTCTTTGATTAAAAAGACAGCGCGTTCTAACCAGTATGTTGGAAGCCTTCAATGGCTGGAAGATACCGGGTTAATCCGCCGCTGCTACAACCTGACGCTGCCGGAATTGCCGCTTGAAGGCAATGCTTGTCAGGATAAGTTCAAAGTCTATATGTCTGACACCGGTCTTTTTGTCGGGATGTTGGAAGACGGTACGGAGCGTGATATTTTGCAAGGCGATCTTTTTGGGTATAAAGGAGCGATTTTTGAAAATTTAGTGGCGGATTTCTTCATCAAAATGAAAAGGCCTTTGTATTACTTCCAAAAGGATACAGGGCTAGAGGTCGATTTTGTTATGCGTTACAAGGGTGAGGCAGTTTTGCTGGAAGTGAAAGCAACTTCTGGTAATACGAAAAGCACTCGCACCATTTTGAAGCATCCGGAGAAGTATCACGTGCATTCGGCCATAAAACTCGGGGACTACAACGTGGGCCGTCGTGAACAGCTTTTGACTTTGCCTTTATATATGGGATTTTTGCTTACTGAGCGGTGAGGTCAAGAGGATCGAAATAATCTCTTTAAGACAAAGAGCGTCTGAATTAATGGCACATAGAGGTATTCATATGGACGAACAAAAGGTCAGACAGGGTGAGATTGCTGAGTTAATTGTGAAGAAAAAATTGGAAGATTTGCCACCGGGATATTCTGTAATCGCCAACGTGGATATTGCGGCTGAAGGTAAAAGTTCTGAACTGGATACCGTTGTGGTTACACCGACCGGCGTTATTGTTGTCTTAGAAATTAAAGCGGGTGATCTAATAGCGGATGAATCTGGGCACGTGGTACGTGACTATGGAACCGGAGGTCAAAAGGATATTGTTAAACAGTTAAATAGGCAGGGAGGAATTGCCAGAAATCGTTTGGCTGCTCTTGCGAAGAATCTGACTATTCGCTCATTTCTCGTTTTACCAACCGGGAAACTAGATGGATACGGAATAGGGATTGATTCGACCAGAGTCATTGATGCGGATCGTATGGATGAACTCTGCAATATCATTTTGGACTGCGACCGGTTGCCGCATAATCATGACGTCTCTAAAGATACAATCGTCGAGTTTTTAGAAAATCATTGTGTTGTCAAACAAAGTTTGAGCTCCATTTCTGAAACGCTGGATATACGATGCCGGGAATTGTCTTCAGGATTGGCTACTTGGATTCCTAGAATTGAATCGCCTTTGGCTGTTGTAGAAGTTAATGCACCGGCTGGTGCCGGTAAAACGCAGCTTGCGTTGTCGCTTTTACAAAAAGCCCATCAAGAAAAAAGAAGCGCTTGGTACATCAACACGACCCGCAACATCGCTCAAAAGCTTCAGGATCACCCCATTAATCAGCATGTTGAATTCATTGGTACATGGCATGAATTGGCGATTGAGAAAACCCGAGCTGAAGATCCTGCAGATATTGATTCACTGAAATTAAGCCAGTATTTCAATGACGTGTCTGAGGCGTTTGTTCAGAAATTAGAAGAAGGTAACTATTCCATTGATTGCATCGTGTTGGATGATGCTCAGGATTTAAAATCCGATTGGGTGGAGGCGTTAACGCAGGCTCTATCATCCGATGGAACACTTTACGTTTTGTCAGATCCCAATTTCAAAACTGGTGAAACTGTTGAATTTACTGAATCTGTCCGAGTGAATTCCTCAGAAACCGCTCGCATACCGCAGAGGGTAACGCAGGTCATAAATGAACTGGCGCTTACCTCTAGCCCTCTGGTCTCTACGAGTCCCTATCAAGGGGATGTTCCTGCTTTTTTCACCTATAGCGGTCCAGCGCAACTTTTAAAAGAAACGAGAAGGGCAGTTGATGAAGCTCGAAAAGAGGGCTTTTCTGATGATCAAATCGCCATCTTGACGATGAAGGGACGTCATTCGTCAGAGATTTTATGTTCACCAACACTAGGATCAGACAAATATTCGCTTAAGCAACCGTTGGATGAGTTTAAAAACGGTCGTCAGCTCTTTAGTGACGGAATGCTCTTTAACGATACGGTGAGACGTTTTAAAGGACTTCAGGCGCCGTGCATTATCTTGACAGAAGTGGATTTTGACGACGTCGATGATCTGGCACGGTCAGTTCTTTACTTGGGGATGACACGTGCATCGATGAGTTTGAAGTTAGTGATTTCTGAAGGGTTTTCAGGTAGATTAGCCGCCTTGTTATAAGAAGATAGGGTTTCCTTATGGCTAAGCGGCTAATCAGTGGTTAGGACTCAGAGTCAGGAACTATCCTAACTTTCGATCTACCTTTTGCGATGTCGGTGATGCCGAATTCTTTGAAAACTGGTTGAATCACTTTAAACCATTGGTGAAATCGATCAAAAGTCATGTTTTTTTGTAGACTGCCCGCGTCCCAGGTCAATATGAAGCAATGCAAACCATGAACTTCTTCCAATGATGAGTACTCTTTGAAATCAATATCTACACAAGGTTCGTACTCTTCTTCTTTGAGTTTTTTAGCCAAAGCCTCCAGTAGTCGGTTGTATTTACTAGATCTTTTACCTTCTGGATAAAGGAATATAAAGTTCAAAGATCGGTACGGCCACTTACTTTTTTGAATGGCACGGATTTTAATAATGTCTTTAAAAACTTCTTGAATCTCTTTACAGGAGTTCCCCTGTTTTAGCTCCACACCGATAAACTTACCTTTCGTGGCGTCTTTCATTCTGAAGATGAGATCAAGATGAGCTGTTGTGAAGTTGTGCTCTGTACGGAAATTGGTATTTTTCTTTCGAGAATCAAGAGGACTATCATATTCTAACCAAACGTCCCGAGCTTCGTTACGAACTAATTCTGTTGCGAGCTCAACTTGGAACCATTTTTCCCAGCGATTAGGGTGTTGCAACAGAAAATCAAGTTCATCTTTGTTTTTTCTGACAGTTTTTTTAACTATAGAGCTTAAAAATTTTGTGACTTCAGATTGAGTAATAGCCATAGAACACCTTACTTGATGGTTTTGTCTTTGTTAACCCGAACAATTTGTGCTTCTTGTTCCCACATTTTGATCCAACCGTCAAGCAAAATGCTATCAACCAGATCGGCTTCTAAGCGGTATAAACCTTTCTCTGGCTCAGTGATCTTTTGAGAGCGGTTAAAAGGAGACTCTTCCAGATATGTCTTTGTCTGAGGATTTTTAAAGTCCAAAATCAGATGAATTAGTCTCGTCTTATCACCCGTGTAATTAAAGTGACGGCTCTTAATGTAATCCTTAACTTTAAAACCCAAGACGCCCTGAGCGTTGTCTTTTAATTGCTTGACAGAGTCAATGCGGTGGAGGGCTAAATGACGGTAATTATTGTAGCCGTCAAATTGGCAAACTAAATACAAACGACCATCCTGCTGAACTAAGCCCAGTGGACTCAAAATAGCTTCTTTCTTTTCGCCTTCGGCATTACGATACTTCACCTGAATTTTCTTTTCTTCGTAAAGGGCATTGGTGACATCGTCGAAAATTCTGGGTAGCACCTGAGGCGGAATGCGGGGAAGCGTGTCTGAGACAACCGCGATCTTATCTAACCAATGGCGTTCTTTAGTTACGTGGCCCAGCGGAGTGTCGAGCTTATCCATGGCTGCGTTAAAGAACGGGTCAAGAGTTTTGGCAAGCTTTCCGGGTAATTGATATTTCAAATATTCCTGAATCAATTTCAGCAACAGAGATTCTTGCGGTGATGGGGACAAGAAAGAAAAGGTGTTGCTGAAAGAGGCGAGGCGATAGCCGTAGGGGCGAGAGCGTGTATCACGTTCGACCGGAATTTCATCGGATTCAGCAAGCTCTTTGAGATAACGTTGCAAAGTGAGCGTTTCAATTTCAATACCGGCAGATTTCAAGCTTTGCATGATTTCTGTCGAGGTTACCCAGTGTCTAGGGAGACGTTTGATGATTTCAAGGTAAATTAAAGCTTGAGAGAAACCAGATGATGTACGAGCCATAAGAAAATACCCAAAAATAATGTTGTAGTGCTATTTTAATGGTATGGCTTAAATAGAGACATCTTAAGATTGTTGAGCGACAAAAACCATGATTTTGGTTTCAAATTCCTTATGAAGAAGCAACCATCCATTTGATTGCCTAAGTTTCGATGGATACTACACAACAATGTGAGACAACTACGGTGAGGTATGTCATAGAGTTTGAACTATTTGCAGGCATCGTTCTTAGTCAGAAGCCGATAGTAACTTGGTCACAGATTCTGCCACGGGAGCCTCTTCGGACGCATTGGTTGATCGGTTGCTGCACTACAGTCATCATATCCAACTGATGGAGCCCAAGTCGCTAAGGGAATTTGTTCAGTAGTGCCCTAAACCCGCAAGATTCAGCCTTGCCTACAGCCAACTTTTGAGGGTTAGCGGCTTCGGCAGGATCTTGCTTTCTGCGTACTCTTTTAAACGGAACGTATTGCCTTAATTTTGAAAAACGTTTGCGGTACCTGATGTGTCCGTTTATTTAAGATTAGTCTCAGTTTATTTCGAGATTCTGCAGCCCGTTCGATGCCGTCCACTATTGTTCGATTTCTGGAGAATCGTTATTCGATTTTCGAAGATTTATGCAATTAATTTATCTGAAGCTCTTGCTTGGGAACAGTGTAAGTTACAAAACGTTCTTAATGTTAACAGCGGGCGCGACTACAAAGGCATAGGTTTAGGCAATATTCCTGTTTATGGAACTGGAGGATATATGCTGAGTATCGCTCAAGCACTCTCTTATGATCGAGATGCCATCGGAATTGGAAGAAAGGGAACAATTAATAAACCTTATGTTTTAAAAGCCCCTTTTTGGACCGTAGATACCTTGTTTTATGCAGTTCCGTGTAATCCCAACAGTCTTAACTTTTTATATGCTTTTTTTCAAACCGTAGATTGGACTAAAAAAGATGAATCTACTGGAGTTCCCAGCTTATCGAAAGACGCTATTAATGAAACTCTATTGAAAATTCCAGTAAAAGAAGAACAAGAAGAAATAGGCAATTTTTTCCAAAAGCTTACTGGGCTTATTACCCTTCATCAGCGTGAGCCAAACCTTGTTAAATAGGAGACTCCTATGTTAGATGATTTCAAAAAGAACGATTTTTTCCACAGGTACTACGAGCAATGGATAAATGTATACAAAAAAGGGGCAATTCGAGACGTTACCCTAAATAAGTACCTTCTGACTCTTGCATGGCTAAGAAAAAATGCTCCTGAAATGGAAATTCAGCAGCTTAACCGAATTACTTATCAAGGGCTACTTAATAAGTATGCAGAGAACCATGAGCGTCAAACTACTATGGACTTTCACCATCAAGTTAAAAGCAGTGTGCTTGATGCTGTAGATGATGGACTTATTGAAAGAGATCCAACTAGGAAAGTTATTATCAAAGGCAAATCTCCTAGACCTAAAAAAATTAAATTTTTAAATCAATTTGAACTTCACACCTTATTAGCTAATTTGGATTTACAAAAAGATCTTTCTTGGGAGTGGTTTATTTTGTTGGTAGCTAAAACTGGTATGAGATTTTCAGAAGCATTGGCGTTAACTCCTAATGATTTTGATTTTGCGCACCAAACAGTATGTGTTAATAAAACATGGTGCTACAAAAATAAGAATGGAGGATTTTTACCAACAAAAAATAAATCATCCAACAGAAAAATCCAAATAGACTGGCAAACCGTCGTTCAGTTTTCAGAATTGACAAAAGGTTTAGATGCTGAAAAGCCAATTTTTATTCACGAAGGTCGGCAAACATACAATTCAACGGTCAATGGGATACTTGAAAGGTATTGTAAAAATAGCAAAATTCCCATCATTTCCATTCATGGCCTTCGTCATACACATGCATCATTACTACTATTTGCTGGTGTATCTATTGCTAGTGTTGCTCGTCGTTTAGGGCATGCAAGTATGACAACAACACAAAAAATTTATCTACACATCATTCACGAACTGGAGAATAAAGACACCGACATTGTGATGAGATCCTTGGCTGGCTTATAGCCCTCTTTATAAATGCTCACGCTGATGAAGGGTGATAAGACTGTCAATAGAGTGAAAAAAGCTCCCAATTTTCTGTTGCTCTGAGACTGTTGGGATAACAATGTTTTGATTATCTAAATCTTGTTTCTTTAAATTACCAATTGCACCATTACCGCCAGCAACGTATTGACCAATAAAAGATGTGTACCATGACGAACTCATCAATGCATTTAAAAAATAGGGGACTTTAGCAGTTGCTAAAAGCATAAAACCTCCATGAACTGCTGATTTTAAAGCGATTTTTGTTATTAAGGCATGTTTTCCTACCAACTTCGTTGATCCATTAGCTGCAGTTATCAAGATGTCATTTTCTTTCGCGTACTCAATATTGATTGCTGCTGCTTTAACAAAAACATCGTCCTGTCTTAATAAAAAATATTCACCCTCAATATTTGATGATCGCAACACACGTACCCCTTGTTCACAAAGGTCTGTCGGCTTATATGTCAAACCTCGTCGAGTTGTCGCTACATCTGAAAACTTACACTGTTCCCAAGAATTCGTAAGAAATCTGGAATGGTAGCTCTTAACTATGTTGCTAACAGTTCACGATGTTTCTATTGAGGAGTTTTAATTTCAAAACCACCTGACAAAATAAAGTCGCGGAGCAATTTATCGACCTTATTTGAAACTTTGGGAGGAATTATGCTTCGTTGCTCAAGCCACTCAAAATACTCTTTGGCTTTTTTCTTGTTTACTGTTGATTTGAGCGCTTCATAACGACCATATTCGTTCAAATTTCTTTCCTCAACTTGAGAAGACATCAATGCACGTAGTTGTACTTCGTCTAGACCAAGTACTGTAGCTAAACGATGTACGTTATCGTCCTTGGCTTTTTGCATATATTCCACAACGTAGTCTTGTAATGTTTTCCCTTCTACAGGGATAACATCTCCGCTTTGTATGTCATGTAGAAAGATCTTTGCGAACTTTTGTTTTTCTTTTGATAATGTTGCAAATGTTTTGTGCAGTTCTTCTTCGGCCTGTTTGATCATTTCAGCTGAAGCTCCCTTTTGATTCAACAACTTTAAATATTTTTCAAATCGGGAGTTCATATAGTCAATATCAATATCATCTGTATCTATAGTTGTAAGGTAGCCAACAATGTCATACGGAATATCATTACTTGGATTGGGACCAGTTCCCGTGCCAAAGAGTTCTTTGTAGCGCAAAGCTAATGTTTTATATGTCTTCTCGTTTATAAGAACTAAAATTGAATACTTAGTTTCACTTTCAGAAATTACAAAATCATAATCTTGTTTATCCCAATCAAATCCCTGCACTTTCGCTGCTTCAAGGTATTCATTTAATTTCTTAAAAAGGCTTGAAAATTTTCGTCTTTCTGGTACTCCGCTAGGTAATTTGGAAAAATTCTCAATTTTTTCACCTTCAAATAAGTTTTTAATTTCGGAATAGGTGTGATTGAGGTTTTCAAGATTTTTATTTAACCTATCCACGAACAGGCCTAAAGGCTTATCACCGGAATACAACTTCACAGCAGCCTCAATATTTTTTTCCATGGTGTGAGGTCTTCTGTAATACCGAATAGTTCCGAATGGTTTTTCAGGTCCAAAAAGTCGATTTGTGCGGGAAAAGGCCTGAATGATGTTTTCATAAATTAGAACCTTATCCATGTACAACGTATTGATCCACTTAGAATCAAACCCAGTAAGCATTTGATCAACAACAATTAGAAGATCTATTTGTTTTTCCGGTGTACGATCAATGCGTTCATAAGGTTTTTTATGAGCTAAACGAGCTGAAATATCCTTCTTCATCTTCTGGAAGGTTGGAATTGTGAAGCTTTGTTCGAATCTATCGTTGTAGTCAGTGATGATTTCTTTCAAAGCCTCTTCTTTGTTTAGCCCTTTACCATTATTATCAATATTCGGATCAAATAACGCTGTAATTTTGAGCTGAGGAGTCTTTTCTTTTAACAAACGATAATATTGAATTGCCTCAGAAATGCTACTTGTGGCTAATATTGCGTGAAATTTCCCATTTTTACTTAAAACTTCCCAATTTTCATTGATATCTTTTACAACCATGTCACGATGTTCTTTTCGTTCATATTGGCTGTTCGGTAAATAATCTTCAATTCCTTTGACGTAGTCACCATTTGAGTCAAAACTCCCTGACATTGGTAAGTTTAAATATTCATAAAATACTTCACTTTTATCTGGATCGTTTAGAGATTCCTTTACACTTTTAGCCTTTACTTTTTCTAAGGCTACCGCTTCACGTAGATCCTTATCACGATAGGTTAATACTTTATAGGGGTCAAATCCTAGAACATTTTTATCTCTAATTCCGTCAGCAATGCTGTACCGGTGCAACTCGTTACCAAATACTGTTGCAGTAGTATTCATTTTTTTCTGATTTTCCTCATGAATCGGCGTGCCGGTAAAACCAAAAAATATTGCCCTCGGGAACGTTTTCTTTATGGTTAAAAGCATGTCTCCAAATGTGGATCGATGACATTCGTCAATGATGAAGACAATTCGCTTTGAGTTCATTGAAGCAATATCAGCCGCCTTCAGTTTTCCTTCATCCTCATTTTTAATATTGCTCATTTTTTGTATTGAAGTAACAATGAGGGTATCTGAAGGATTATTACTTTTAAGTTTTGCGATTAAAACATCAGTGTTCTCGGTAGCTTGCACCTCAATACTATCAGCAGCAAACCCCTTATATTGTCTTAAACTTTGAGTGCCAAGCTCTATGCGATCCATTAGGAAAACAACTTTATCCGCATCTTTTGACGCAGCAATAAGCTGAGCAGATTTAAAAGACGTCACTGTCTTTCCTGAACCTGTTGTGTGCCATATGTAGCCCCCCAGTTGATTCTTGTCATCCCAATTGGTTTTAGATACTTTATCTGATATTGCATTGGCAGCATAGTATTGATAGCTACGCATCACCTTTAAAATTCCATCAGAACCATCAGCAATGGTGTAAAACCCGATCAGTTCGTGGGCCATAGGAATTGACAATAAGGTAGATGCAATCTTCTCCCAATCATTTATGGGTTCATTATTAAAATCAGCCCAGTGAAAGTAATAATCAGGATTAAATTTGCCTTCAGGTCCCGGATTGGCAAAATACACCGACTCTTCTGGATTCATTGCCACAAATACTTGTATTAGGGAAAAAAGACCAGAGAAAATGCCTTCGGCGGCATATTTTTCAATTTGATGGCAGGCTTGACTAACTGGGATGCCGCTTTTTTTGAGTTCTATATGAATCACTGGCATGCCATTTATAAGCAGCATCAAATCTCCACGTCTGTTGTTGAGAATTTCAGACTTTGCAGAGAATCTAGGCTGTTGTGCAATTTGATACCGACTTTGTCCTGCCGCAATTTCTTTACGATCATATATCTTTAGAGAGACTTCCTTTCCAAAGTGAAGCTGATCCTCAACATTATCTCGAGTTATTGAAATGTTTTTACCATTTATGAAACTATTTAATTTGGCCGGTGTTTTTAATGTTTTAATTTGATTGATAATTTGTTGCATTTCTCCTTCAGTAAGGGGATAGTCATTCAACTGGTCTATACCTCTATTATTTTCAAAGAGGATATTGGCCCAATTCTGTTTTAGGTCTTCTTCGGAGTAATTTTTTAAAACGTCTTTTTCCCAACCGCTTTCTGCAAGTTTTTTGATTAAGGCGTTTTCAAATGCGCTTTCTTCGCTGAATGACA
>ENA-ORUG01002506-ORUG01002506.1-human-gut-metagenome-genome-assembly--contig:-NODE-2506-length-12903-cov-2.737469_pt1 | contig 12903 bp, 11 predicted proteins | sample MGYA00242079_ERZ509207 | MGnify/ENA primary metagenome ERZ509207 (study PRJEB26280, sample SAMEA2338780) | human gut metagenome | biome: human gut; feature: human-associated habitat; material: faeces...
AATGTTTCTAGACAATCAAAAGATATTGTAGAAAAATATCATGCATATAGGAGATACTTACAATGATTACTTTTTTATATTTTTGTTGTATTGAAATTGCGTTGATTTATCTTTTGGATGTTCCAAAAGAATTTTTTAAGAAATATTTAATTGTTTGTCTGTTATCAAATAGTTTAATAAACGCTATTGCATCAACCTTATTGTTACAAGATGTTTTGTTTTTAGAAGTTATATGTTTTTTTCTTTTTTATTTTCTAGATAGGAATATAACAGAAATTTTATTTTATCTTTCATTTTCATTGGTTATAAAAGATATAGTGCTTTTATTACCATTTTATGAAGCTATTTCATTTATTGTTTTCATGATTATTATTGCCTTGATGATATATATAAAACATTTTTATCCTATAGATAATCAAAATATGTATTGGGGATTATTAATGCTTATTTCGATAAGCACGTTATGTGTATATCACATCCTTTATTATGATTTTTTAGATGTGTTGGGCGTAAATCGAAATCTAATCATTCTAGCAACTTTAGTACTAACAATTATTTTTTCTTATTATCTATTTTTTAGGTATACAAAACTTTATCATGAACAACAGTTACTCAATCAAGCCGTAAACTATTTTAAGAATGACCAACAAAATTATGCATTTATTGAAAAGAAAAATAATGAATTAAATAAATTAAAACATGATTTAAAATATGAATATTTACAAATGAAAGAATATGTCAAAAGGAAAGAATTTGAAACAGTAAATCAAATGATTGATCAAAAGGTAGCATCTCTTAATCAAGAAGAAATGATAATTACTTCAGGAAATAAATTATTTGATTCATTTGTAAACATGAAATTAGAACAATTAAAACTAGAACATATTACGCCAACAATGATTGTTTCAATTCAGGATATTTCTTTTATTGATGATGAACATTTAAATATTATCATTAGTTATCTTTTTGATATAGCAATGAATTGTATTCAAAATAATGAGTTAGAAATAAAAGCTATTCAAGATGAATGTGTATTTGAAATTGCGATATTTATTAGTCAGGGAATTGAAAATATTGATCGTATGAAATACGATACATTAAAATTAATTCTAAAAAAATATCAGGGAAGTATAAAAATTATTCATGAAAATCAAAATATAAACATTTCACTATTAATACCTGTTAGCAGATAACAGGTATTTTTTATGTCAATTATCCTCATAAAATGGTCAAACGTCCTAAAAGCATTATCATTTTTTTAAAGCTTGTTACAATGTAATCAGAAGGAAATAATCATAGTAGAACGGAGGAAAGTTATTATTAAAAACAAAAAAGTCATTACATCAATTTTAAGTTTAGCATTTATTTTTATGTTTTCTTTAGGATGTGTAAGTGCAGCTACACAAACAAGAAATGTTGTTGTTTATACAACTAGTGATACATCAGGAATAGTTATTTGTATAAATGAACATAAAGCAACTTGTACAAATTCTAAAGCGAAAAGTACCGTTTCGACTAAATATTTAGTGACTGGTGGAACGCAAAGTATAAAAAATTTAGATTCTGGAAAAACCGCACAAATAAAAGTTATTGGAAGACTTGGAAATGCAGAACAAAAAAAATATTCAAAAATTACATTTTAAATAATATAAAGAAAGAGGCGAAATACTATGATTGAAATGAAGCATTTAGATATCAGATTTGATAACCAAATAATATTTAAGAATGCCAATTTTAAAACATGTCCAGGAAAAATAACAGGTATCATAGGAAAAAGTGGATGTGGAAAAACAACATTCTTAAAAGCGTTAATCTATCAATACAGTAATCAAACACTTTCTATAGATAAGCAAACAATCACTGAAAAAAACAAGGAAGATTATTTATTGAATTGTGTCAGCTATATTGATCAATTTGGTACATTCTTCGAAAATATGAAAATACGTGAACATTTTGAATTTATAAGTCAATTAAGAAAACAAGAGTTTGATCAAGATAAAATGTTAGAAGTGCTTCATTTAGTAGGATTAGATACCATTGATTTAAAAAATTATCCTTCGTCTTTATCTATAGGGCAAAGAAAAAGATTTTTAATAGCACTTGCAATGTTTAAAGATGCTTCCATCATTATCATTGATGAACCAACAGCATCTTTAGATCAAGAAAATAAAGAAATTATTTTAAATCTGCTACAAAAGTTAAAGAATGACAATAAATATATTATTATTACGACACATGATGATTTCCTTATTGAACATTTGGATATTGTTTATGAAATAGAAAATAAGCAGCTTTACTGTCATCAGGAAATAAAAGAAGTTCAACAGGATTTAAAAATAGAAAATGCAAAACATCAAAGAATCAAAAAATATTTTTTCTATAAAAATCAAAGACAATGGTTTCAATTTATATTGGTAATGTTACTAGGATTTATGATGACAGTTTCTATTTCTACTAATATAAGTGACAGTATTTTACAGGAAAATCAACTTGCAAACGGTATAGAAAGAGCAAATAAAGCAGAAGTCTATACAGGAAAAGTGAATGATGCTTTTTTAGGAAATGATGGTTATTATATAGCTAATCAAGAAGATAATCTTGATATTAGTGATGATGAACTCGCACAAATGAAAGCAATCAAACATGTTAAAGGTGTTTATCCTTTCGATGTTTTTGATACGATCAATCAGATGCAAAATGTTACAACGACAAGTGTCTATTGTGAGGAGGATAAAGTAAATTTTGATTATTTTAAAAGTGGCAGTCCACTGGTAGCTCCTTATTATTCTTTTCAAAATATCAAATCAAATGGTAAAAAGCTTAAAGGAAATGCTATCAGTCAGTCATTGGCTAATAAGCTAGGAATAGATAAGGATGAAAAGAATTTTAAGATTTCTGTAGAGGTCTATATACCTGTCCAACAATACAGTTATCAAGGAGAAATGAATGAATCAGGGCTAAAGGCAGAGATGTCGCAAGTCCTTACTAAAAAAGTAAAACTTGATTTAGAAGTAGATCATATCATTTCTGTCGATGATTACTATAATGAATTTTTGAGTGCAGGATATACTATTTTAATGCCAGAAAAATCATTTTATAGTTTATTGAATCAATACAATAATCAGACACCAGATAGTTTATTAGACGCTAAAGAATTAAATGCAACAATTACACCTTATCATAGTAAAAACTATGTTATAGAAGTAGATCGTATAAGTAATTTAAAAACAGTAGAGAAAGAAATAACAAAGATTTCTAAAAATCTTGTAACATATGATCAATATAATTCAGTCATTGATACAACGGATGTCTATAAAGAAGAAAGAAAAGGTAGATATATTTACATGATTATGGTGGTTCTTGTCGCCATTGTGCTTTATGCAATGGTACAAATCAATGCGCTTGATGATCGTAAAAATGAAGTGAAACTATTAAAACTTTACGGACTAAATGATAAGGATATTCATTCATTGGTTAATGAAAATGGCCTTGTTCAATTATTATTGTCACTTGTATTAGGTATACCGGGCTTCTTTGTCGCAAGAAAGATGGGATTTTTTGCAGTCAATGATCAAAGTTTAATCATCAGCTTATTACTTTTCTTTAGTATTCAAATAGCTGTTTCTATCATTATTTACATCTTGTATTTATTCTACAGTAAGTATTTTGTTAGGAAGGTGAAACTATGATTGAAATGAAACATATCAATTTATCTTTTAAAGATAAAGCTTTATTTGTTGATCAAGAAATTAAAATTGATTCAGGAAAAATTACATTGATTACAGGAGAGAGTGGCTCGGGTAAATCGACTCTATTATTTGAACTTGCACGACTTACAGATTATGCAGATAAGGAATATATTTATGAAAATGAAAAAATGTCTGATTTAGATGAAGAATCATTTAGAAGAAAAATCGCATTTGTTTTTCAAGACTGTCGACTTTTTAATGATCTATCAGTCATTCAAAATATTGAATTCTTTAGTCAATTAGGAGAAGTTGAATTTAAGAAAGACAAAATGATGAATTTGTTAGATGAACTTGATTTAAATATTGATTTAAATGGTGAAGTAAAAGTTTTATCAGGAGGACAAAAACAAAGATTGTTGATTTTATGCTGTATGATGAAAGATCCGAAAATCATTTTTCTAGATGAACCAACAGCATATTTAGACGATGTAAATAGAAGACGTATGAGAAAAATCATTTATGACCTATGCTATAAATATCATAAGACAGTTGTCATTGCTTCTCATGATTTAGATATGTTAGATATTGCAGATAAACACTATCATATTGAAAGTCAAAAAATTCTATTAAAGAAAAATACCATTAAAGAAAATAAGAATTTAATTGCAAGAAAAACAATTCAAACATTTCCACTTAATTATTATTTACATGCACAAAAATCAAATAAAGTACATTATAAAAGAAATATCATCATTTCCTTTTTGATGATCATTATGACCTATATGATGTGTTTTCAAGCCTATTATCAAAAAGAAACAGAAAGAATGATTAATAAAGCAATCGATAATGAATTAAGGATTTCTTATAAGGATGGTGGAAATGCTTATGATATGGCTGGAACGCCTGTTTCTAGAACACTTGTACAAGATTTATCACAAAATAATATGATTCAAAATATTTCTCCCTTTTTTGAATGGAATGTGGCTCATATGACGGTTAATGATTCGTCTTTTAAAGAAACAGTGGTCATACAACCCTATTATAAGAAAATGAAAACAGTTAAAAGAAGTAATGATCCTGTATTTTCAATTGATAAACAAAAAATAAATACAGACAAGATTTATATTTCTTATTCACTTTATCAAAAAATAAAAGGACATATTCATTTGACTGGAACAATGCAGGTGCTAAAAAACAATGAATTTGAATTTGTTGAAATTCCTTTTGAACTTTCAAATGCAGATATTGTTGATAAAGATATTGGTAATCGCTATACGAAATCAACTGAAAATATCATTTATATTTCACAAAATCTCTATCAAAAAATCATCAATCAATGTATACCTGATGCCTCATATCAATCAAATGTCTATATCTTAAAAATAAATTCATATAAGAATATCCAGGCAGTGACAGATTTTATTAAAAAACACGATCAACAAATTAAAGTTTACAATCCAGTATCTTCTTCAATTCTAAGTCAAACAACATCATTTGGTTTTGAAATGATTTACAATTTTTCAAAGATCATATTTATACTCTTTGTACTTTCATGTTTTATTATAGGAATATTTGATGTTGTCACAAGGCGTTATCAATATGCATTGTTGCTTGTCAATGGTTTCAATAAAAAGCAATGTTTAAAACTTATTTTAAAAGAAAGGATTAATTATTGTTTACTATCTATTGTTTTAGCGCAAGTTTCAGTAATTAGTATTTTCTACTTACAATACCATACATTGGCAAGTATAATTATAGAAAGAGCGTTTAGTGTTTTGACGATTGTGAATTTAATTATTCTTTTTGTACCATGTGTTACATTTATCATTTTAATGAAAATAAACAATGAAGGAAATATGTTAAAAACAAGTGAGGGGTGATTACTATGAAAAAAGTTCCAGTATTTGTTGTACTCATAGGATGTGTATTCAGTTGGCTAATAGCAAGTATGAATCCTGTTACAAAGATTATTGATCAATCAACATATTCATATTTTAATTATCAATTGATGGCGATTGGATTCGCAATTAGTTTATTAGTAGGAATTATATTGTTGTGGGTCATAAAGAGAAATAACAAGTAAAGTGAAATTTTATTATAGGCAGGTCAATAAGATCTGCCTTTTATTTATAAAGGATTGGAAGAATTTTAGAGAAGTAGTAATTCTTGCGATATACTTAAACAAAGAACATGACTTAAATAAAAAGTATGAAGAACATGATGAATTATTGACACCATTGATGGTCCTTCTAAATAATGTATTAGATTATAAGGGAAAGCAAAGAATTATAGAAGAATATGGATTGAATACAAAGAAAATAGAAAGTGAGGTTAAAGATATGTGAGATTTAGGTGAAAGTATTGCATTAGAAGCAAGAAATGAAGGCAAACAAATAGAACGTAAAGAAAAGAATATAGCGCATGTAAAAAAACTAATGATAGGATTACAAATGTCATTTAAAGAAGCCATTAACTTATTAGAAATACCTGAAAAGGAAGTAAAAGAAATAGAAAAGTATTTTCAATCATAGAAAGAGAGTAAAATCTCTTTTTTCTTATACTAAAAAAATGTTAATAAAATAAAATTACATATTAATAAAAAATTATAAATTGGTGTTGAAAAATGTTATCAAATCTACTATACTATTCAAGAACAAAAGGAGATGAGGGCTATGTTACAACAAAGTGTCAAATATGATTGCTTACAATTGAATACGAGTACCTCATTTTTATATTCTCATTGTTTCTAACATATCATTTTTAATTGATATGTTTTTTTATAACAAAAAAAGGAGGAAAATATATGAAAGCCTATTTAATCTTAGAAGATGGAAACGTATTTGAAGGTGAAAGCGTAGGAGCTGACAAAGAAGTTGTCAGTGAATTTGTATTTAATACTTCGATGACAGGATATGTAGAAGTACTGACAGATCCTTCCTATGCAGGACAATCAGTTGTTATGACATATCCATTGATTGGAAACTATGGAGTATGTTTAGAAGATCAAGAATCTACAAAACCTTATGTTGAAGGATTTGTTGTAAATGAACTTGCAAGACTTGGAAGTAACTTTAGAAAAAATGTTGATTTAAAAGATTATTTAATTGAACATGATATTCCTTGTATTCAAGGAATTGATACAAGACATTTAACTAAAATTATTAGAAATAAAGGTTGTATGAATGGAATGATTACAACAACAAAATATGATGATTTAAGTGAAGTGATGGAAAAAATACATAACTTTAAAGTAACTGGTGTCGTTGAAAGAACAACATGTGACAAACCTTATACAGTAGGTAGTGGAGATCGAAAAGTTGCTTTATTAGATTTTGGTGCTAAGAAGAATATTGCTAAATCACTTGCAAAGAGAAATATAGAAGTCACAGTTTATCCAGCATCTACTCCTGCAAGTACAATCATTGAAGGAAACTATGATGGAGTGATGTTATCAAATGGTCCTGGAGATCCAAGCGAAAATGTTGAAATCATTAAAGAAGTTAAAAAACTATCTGAAAGTGGTTTACCAATCTTTGCAATCTGTTTAGGACATCAATTGATGGCTTTAGCTCATGGTTTTAAAACAGAAAAATTAAAATATGGACATCATGGTGCAAATCATCCTGTTAAAGATTTAAATACAGGTCGTGTTTATATTTCTACACAAAATCATAACTATGTAATTTGTGATGATTCTATTGATCGAAATATCGCAAAACCTTGGTTTATTAATGTAAATGACCAAACAATTGAAGGTGTTGAATATATTGGTAAAAATATTAAAACAGTACAATTTCATCCAGAAGCATGTGCTGGTCCATTAGATACAGATGCTTTATTTGATGAATTTGAAAAAATGATGGAGGGTAAATAAGATGGCAAGAGATTTAAGTATAAAAAAAGTATTAGTTATCGGTTCAGGACCTATCATCATTGGTCAAGCAGCAGAATTCGATTATGCTGGAACACAAGCATGTCGTGCTTTAAGAGAAGAAGGGGTAGAAGTTGTTTTAATTAACTCAAACCCAGCAACTATCATGACAGATGCTGATATCGCAGATAAAGTTTATATCGAACCATTAACTGTACCTGTTGTTAAAAAATTAATCATGGAAGAAAAACCAGATAGCATTTTACCAACATTAGGTGGACAAAATGCATTAAACATCGCTATGGCTTTAGCGGATGAAGGATTCTTAGAAGAACACAATGTTCGTACAATTGGGACAAATACAGATACCATCAAACTTGCAGAAGATCGTTTAGAATTTAAAAACTTAATGGAAAGAATTAACGAACCATGTGCTGCATCCATCGTTGTTAACCATGTTAATGACGCTTTAGAATTTGCAGAAAAAATTGGTTATCCAGTTGTTGTAAGACCTGCTTATACTTTAGGTGGTACTGGTGGAGGTATTGCAAATAATGAAAAAGAACTTCATGATATTTGTTCAAATGGTTTACGTCTATCAAGAGTAAGTCAATGTTTAATTGAAAGATGTATTGCTGGATGGAAAGAAATCGAGTATGAAGTAATGAGAGATAGTGTAGGAAACTGCATTACTGTATGTAACATGGAAAACTTAGATCCTGTTGGTGTTCATACAGGAGATAGTATTGTTGTGGCACCAAGCCAAACTTTATCAGATAAAGAATATCAAATGTTACGTTCATCAGCTTTAAATATCATTACAGCATTAAATATTGAAGGTGGATGTAACGTTCAATATGCATTAAATCCAAATAGCTTTGAATATTGTGTTATCGAAGTAAACCCACGTGTTTCTCGTTCATCAGCTTTAGCTTCTAAAGCAACAGGTTATCCAATTGCTAAATTAGCGGCTAAAATTGCTTTAGGATATACCTTAGATGAAATCAAAAATGCCGTTACAGGTAAAACATACGCTTCTTATGAACCAACATTAGACTATGTTGTATGTAAAATTCCTAAATGGCCATTTGATAAATTCGTTGATGCTTCAAGAAAATTAGGAACACAAATGAAAGCAACCGGAGAAGTTATGTCAATCTGTAATAACTTTGAAGGAGCTTTAATGAAAGCTTTACGTTCTCTTGAACAAAATGTTTTCTACTTACATTTAGATGCCTTTACAAAATTAACACATGATGAATTAAAACAAAAATTAAAAGATGTTGATGATCAACGTATCTTTGCAGTAGCTGAATCCTTAAGAAAAGGAATTACTGAACAAGAAATCCATGAAATTACTAAAATTGATGTTTGGTTCATTGATAAAATCAAACATTTAGTAGAAATGGAAGAAAGAATTAAAACAGAAGAATTAACAGTTGATTTATTAAAACAAGCAAAAAGATTACAATTCCCAGATAGAGTCATTGCTGAATTAACTGGAAAAACAGAACAAGAAATTCATCAAATGCGTAAAGAAAATAATATTGTTTCAGCTTATAAAGTTGTTGATACATGTGCGGCAGAATTTGATGCACAAACACCTTATTACTATTCAATTCAAGGTGGAGTGAACGAAGTAGAACCTCAAAGAAAAAAGAAAAAAATCATGGTTTTAGGATCAGGACCAATTCGTATAGGACAAGGTATCGAATTCGATTACTGTTCGGTACATTGTGTATGGGCCTTAAAAGCAGCAGGATACGATACAATTATTGTTAATAACAACCCTGAAACAGTATCAACTGACTTTGATATTGCAGATCGTTTATATTTTGAACCATTAACTGCTGAAGATGTAGAAAGCATTGTTGATATTGAAAAACCAGATGGAGCCATCGTGCAATTTGGGGGACAAACAGCCATTAAACTTACAAAAGCTTTAACAGATATGGGTGTTAAAATCTTAGGAACAGATGCTGATGATGTAGATGCAGCTGAAGATAGAGAAAGATTTGATGAAATTCTTGAAAAATGTCATATTGACCGTCCAAGAGGTTCAACAGTCTTTACAACAGAAGAAGCCATTGAAGTTGCTAATAAATTAGGATATCCAGTTTTAGTAAGACCATCTTATGTATTAGGTGGTGCTGGTATGGAAATTGCCTTAAATGATGGTGATATTAAAAAGTTCATGAAAATCATTAATAGACAATACCAAGAACATCCAATCTTAATTGATAAATACTTATCTGGTAAAGAAGTTGAAGTTGATGCAGTTTGTGATGGACATGGTATCTTAATTCCAGGTATTATGGAACACGTTGAACGTGCGGGAGTTCACTCTGGAGATAGTATTTCTGTTTACCCACCACAAAAAATCAAACAAGAAATTAAAGATGTTATCGTTGATTATACAAAACGTCTTGCTAAAGCATTACACGTTGTGGGATTAATCAATATTCAATTCATTGTTTATGAAGATCAAGTTTATGTTATTGAAGTTAACCCAAGATCTTCAAGAACAATTCCTTATATTTCAAAAGTTACAGATATCCCAATTGTTGCCATTGCTACAAAAGCAATTATGGGACATACAATTGAAGAACAAGGATATTCTTATGGAATTGTTCCGGAAAAAGAAACAATTGCAGTTAAAATGCCAGTGTTCTCATTTGAAAAAATCAAAGGTGCAGAAATTTCTTTAGGACCTGAAATGAAATCAACAGGTGAAGTTTTAGGTATTTCTAAAAACTTAGATGAAGCTATTTATAAAGCATTCATGGGAACAGGTATTCAATTACCTAAGAGAAAGAATATCATTTGTACAATTAAAGATTCTTCTAAAGAAGAATTCTTACCAATCGCTAAACAATATTATATGTTTGGTTATGATTTATATGCAACAGAAGGAACATATAAATTCTTAAAAGAACATGATGTACCTGTACATTTTGTCAATCGTATCTGTGAAAAAACAAATACAATCTTTGACTTAATGTTTACGGATACAGTTGATTTAGTAATCGATATTCCAACAAGAAATGATAACTTAAAAGATGGCTTCTTAATTAGACGTTTTGCCGTAGAAGCAGGTATTCCAATTTATACGTCACTTGATACAGCAAAAGCACTTATTGATTCACTTGAAAAACGTAAACAAGGTGTACCATCATTAATTGATATTACAAAATTAAGATAAAACTAAAAAGAACAATGTAGTAATACTAAAGCATTGTTCTTTTTTATATGAAAAATTAGGTTATATCTTATTGGATATAACCTAATTCTTTACATGCGTAATAAATACCATCTTCATCAATAGAAGTTGTCACAAAATCACTTAATCTCTTTAAATCACTATTTCCTTGTCCCATACAAATAGAAAACGATGCATGCTTAAACATTTCAACATCATTTAAAGAATCACCAAAAGCGACATAATTATCTATATTCCATAACTTCATAAAATAAGCAATACCTGTTGCTTTAGAAATGCCTTTGATTGTAATATCTGCATAACTACTTTCACCAACCATTACATCTAATTCATCAATAGCTTTAAATTCTTGATAATCATATCCTAAAGGACTATAGGCAATCATGGCACCTACTTCTTGATTTGTATATGTACCTACAGTTGGAATAGGATTATTGAAATAATTACATGAGCGAATGACATCTTCATTTGGTTCCATATTAATAATTCTTGGTGTACATTTAAGTGCTAAAGGAATGTTATGTTTTTTAGAAGCTTCTAGAGCTTTTAAAACCACTTCTCGAGAAAGATTTTCTTTGTGAATTAAATTTAAATCTTTATCTAATAAAGCTTGTCCACTATTACATACATAGCCATCAAAAGAAAAAGTATCATAAATATGTGTATTTTTTAAAGAATCCACACTTCTTCCTGTTGAAACTAGTAAAAGATGTCCTTTTTCTCTTAATAAGTTTAAAGCTTTAACAGTGCTTTCTGGTACTTGATGATCTGTGGTTGTTCTTAAAGTACCATCAATATCAAAACAAAACAATTTCTTCATTATTTACCTTGAGGGAAAAATCTTGCAAGTGAATTTGCGACTGCTGAAATAGGCATTGTTTGAACCACAATTTTACCAGGGCCAGTAACCACTGTATTAAATAATCCCTCTCCTCCTAAAAATTTATTTTTTAAACCAGGAACTGATTGGATATCCATTTTACAAGTAGCATCCATCATTGCAAGATAACCGGTATCAATAACCATTTGTTGACCTGGTAGTAAATTATATTCTACGGTACTTCCATCAATTTCAATAAAACATGTTCCGTGTCCTGAAATCTTTGTTAAAATAAAACCTTCACCACCAAATATACCAGAAGAAAATTTTTTATTAAAGAAAACCGATGTTTCTACATTTTCTTCACTAGCTAGAAAAGCAGATTTTTGAATGATGACTTCTTTTCCAGGTTCTACATCAATAGCGACAATTTTTCCAGGGAAACTTGAGGCAAAGGCAATCAAACCATCTTTATTTGCCGTATAACTATTTCTAAATAAAGTTTCACCAGAAAATATTCTACCGATGATTTTACCAGCACCACCACCATTTGTTTCCATTTTCATACATGGATCCATCCAAGCCATAGCACCACTATCACTAATCATTTTTTCACCTTTATTTAAATGACAAATAACAACAGGGAGAGTATCTCCAACAATTTCGTATTTCATAATTTTTCTCCTTTTATAAAGCCACACAAACAGGTTGAATAATATCTAAGGTATTTCCTGTAGGCTTAATTTCTTCTTTTTCTTCATCAAATGTGTAAAGCTCCAAACGATCATCTTCTTGACTAGCAACAACAATATAACGATCATCAATAATATTAAAATCACGAGGTCCTTTTCCAGTATGCACCATATAAAGTAAAGTGATTTTTCCAGTTTCTTGATTCACACGATAAAGGACAATACTATCATGACCTCTATTAGAAACAATAATATGTTTACCACTTGATGTCATATGAATAGCAGCAGCACTTGAAAAGCCATGGAAATGACGAGGTACACAATGAATAACTTGAATCAAAGTAAAGTGTCCATCTTCATATTGATAAACCATAATACTATTTGCAATTTCGTTAACAAGATAACAATATTTACCATCATGAGAAAAAATCATATGACGAGGCCCACTACCAGGAATCACAGATTGACTTAATGATGTTTCTTGTAATTTTTCATTAATAAATTCATACATAATAATTTTATCAGCACCTAGGTCAACACTGTAAAGATATTTATGATCAGGAGTAATTCCTACATAATGAGCATGAGGACTTGTTTGTCTTTTAAGTAAA
>ENA-ORUG01002514-ORUG01002514.1-human-gut-metagenome-genome-assembly--contig:-NODE-2514-length-12852-cov-7.189888_pt1 | contig 12852 bp, 13 predicted proteins | sample MGYA00242079_ERZ509207 | MGnify/ENA primary metagenome ERZ509207 (study PRJEB26280, sample SAMEA2338780) | human gut metagenome | biome: human gut; feature: human-associated habitat; material: faeces...
TTTTGACCCCAAATTTCTGAAAAATGACGATTTTTGATGAACAGCTACAAATTTTTAAAATCCGTGAAACCCTTGTAACTAGGGCGTTACGGGACTATATGAAGCTAGACAAAACCAACGTCACAATAACAAGAGGTGAGTGCTAATTTTTTTATTTTCCAATTATAAAATCCCGCAACCCCAGTATTTACATGGGATTGCGGAATTATAAAATATTTATAAACTATATTTTTTCAGTCGTTTCAAAAGAAAATTATATAATTCTTTATTAAGTTCTCCGTTCTTTTCCTCATCTTCCATATATTCAGGAAGCGGCATATTTGTATCACATTCTCCACATATATCAATACCTAAAACCTTCTGGTTTCTTATAATTATCCCAAGTATATGCTCTAATGTCCCAAGCTTCATATGTCCCTGACTCCAATTGGTTTCACTTATGCTTTCATCAAGAACATCCTTATCAATAGATATGTATACAGGAACTGATAAATCAATCTGGTTTGTTTTAGATTCCATTGCTTCGGCTCTTATCTCCTGTGCTGAATATGTTATAAGTTTATTACTTCTTAACCCAATCGCATTAATATCTTTCTTCTCTGGTCCCACCAGAATAAGCTGGCAAATATACGGATTGTCTTTAATCACCTTTCCTGCCCAGTCTCCGCAGCTTGTTAATCCTTCAATCATAGGTTTTTGCATATCGGTATGGTGATCAAATACAACTAAAGAAAACGGTTCCTTAATTCTGTCAGTCATTATCTTAGTAACATAATGGTAGTTACCCGAATCAATAAAATGTATTCCATGAATTCCAACAGAATCAACTCTTTCACCTATCTGTTTTTCAGCTTCGTCTGATACATACATATCACATCCTGTAATATCAGTGCAGTCTATCCATGTAAGTGATGTTTTTTCCTTAGCAAATTCATCATCATATACACCTGTGAAATCAAGAATAAAATTGTTGTTTTTCTCTCTTTGCATTATTCAATCACCTCAATGGATGTTACTTTTTCTCAAATTCCTCGCTTATCTTCTCCACAAGATTATTCTTTGCAAGTCCATAAGCAATCTTAACTGTATTATACACTGTTTTGTCCGTTGCCGCTCCATGTCCTTTGACAACCGGTTTCTTAACACCAAGAAGAATTGCTCCGCCTTCATTGTTGTAATCAAACTTTGGCTCAAGTCTGCCAATAAGTGCCTCAAGCTGTACCTTTTGGGTATCAGATGCATCTGCTGCCGCCCTTCTTATATCATCAAACACAACCTTTGCTGTTCCCTCGATTGATTTAAGAAGCACATTTCCTGCAAATCCATCACATACAACAACATCTGCATTGCCGTCTAACACTTCTTTGCCTTCAATATTACCTGTGAAATTAAAACCACATTTTTCTAAAAGCTCATGAGCTTCCTTAATAACATCACTTCCCTTTCCAGCTTCAATGCCATTAGAAAGTGTTGCAACTGTCGGATTCTCAATTCCGAGTGTCTTCATGTAAGCTACACCGAGTCTTGCAAAATCGACAAAACGGTCTGCCTTGCAGTCAATATTGGCGCCGCAGTCAACTATACAGAATGGCTTGTCGTTACGGCCATTAAGAACTACTGAAAGTGCCGGTCTTGTCGCATTTAACTTGCCAAGTATAAGGATAGAACTTATAAGCACAACTCCTGTTGCACCACATGTCACGAATCCACCGATATCCTCATTCATGCGGCACATTTTAAGTCCCTTGATTAAGGACGAATCAGTCTTATCATGGTAAGCATCAACCGGATCATCATAATTAGTTATCTCCTGTGTGCAGTCCACTATCTCAAGCTGCGATTCATCATAAGTTACATTGGCAAGGAAATCCTCCAGCTCGGTCTTCCTTCCCATCAGATATACATACAAATCTTTATTCTCACTGATTGCCCTGATTGCACCCAAAACAAGCTCTGTCTGCGGCTTGTCAGCACCAAGCAAATCTACAACTATCTTTATCAAATCTCATCCTCCTTGTTTTACGAAGTAAAATCCGAGTCCATTGATGAGGAGAGGATTTAGCCCTCCTTCTGCTCCCTCCAGAAATTATCAAGCAGATTCTTATACACTGCCTCTGAAAATGGAGCTTTTGACAGCTTCTGCTTTGTCTCCTCTGACAAATGCTTTGTCGCAGCAAACTCTTTTCCAGCCGCCTCATACTTTGACAAATATCTGTCAAGTCTTGAACTTGCACCCAGTTCAATTAATGTCTTTAACTGTGGACATAGAATTGCTGTAAATCCATTTTTACCACATATGCACTCATATTCCTTAAGAAGCGAATCATAGACTGACTCTGACTCCGAATAAGCACATCCCGATATAAGAACCAATTTCTGTCCCGTCTTTGGATTTCTTATGCCGTGAAATGACTCGCCATTTTCAGGTGGCTTCTGTCCCCTGTAAGTACACATCATGCTTAAAAGTCTGTCTGTGAAAAGCTTCATCTGTCCCGGCATGCCAAAAAAATACAACGGATAACTTTCAATTATAATGTCTGCTTCTTCTATTCTTTTCTTAACTGCCGGCATGTCATCATTTTTGATAACACACTCGCCCTCAGTCCTTGCCCAGCATGAAAGACAGCCCATGCATGGAGTAACATTTAAGTCGGAGATATTAATTATCTCCGACTCGTATTCACCACCTTCGCACATTCCCTTTACAAATGCGTTGGTTACCGCCATTGTAGTGCTGGCACTCTTATGTGGACTTCCGTTTAAAACTAATATCTTAGCCACGTCCAAATAATCCTCTTCTCTTTCTTGCAGGAGCCTGTGATACACCAAGTAACTGTGCTGCTCCAGGAACCTCTCCTACTGCCTCACTATATTCGCTGTAACGGCCTATTTTTCTGTATTTCTCATATCTGTCATCAAGAAGCTTACCAACCGGCTTCTTCTCTAACTGCTTTATTTCTTTTGAAAGGTCGTCAGCAAGCTTTTTCATAAAATGTGATGTTTCTTTCTCTTCTGAAAAATCTTCCGGTTCTTCAACAACCTTTTCTACGATACCCATTTTATTGAGGTCTGATGCTGTAAGCTTGAGATGTTCTGCTGCCTCTGGCGCTCTCTTAGGATCTTTAAATAGAATACTTGCACATGACTCAGGTGTGATTACTGAATAATATGCATTTTCAAGCATCCATACTTCATCCGCAACAGCAAGTGCAAGTGCGCCGCCGCTCCCGCCTTCACCAATCATTACTGATATAATAGGTGTCTTAACATCTGTAAGCTCATACAGGTTGTTGGCGATTGCCTGTCCCTGTCCTCTTTCTTCTGCGCCCTTACCGCAGTTAGCACCCTGTGTATCAACAAAACAGATAACAGGTCTGTGGAACTTTTCAGCCTGCTTTATAAGTCTTAATGCTTTTCTGTATCCTTCTGGAAGAACGCAGCCAAAATTCCTTAAAAGTCTTTCGTTTAAATCTCTTCCTTTTTCAATTCCGATTACAGTTACAGGCTTTCCGTTAAGTCGTCCGATACCTCCAACAATGGCATGGTCGTCTGCAAAGCATCTGTCACCGTGAAGTTCTACAAAATCAGTTATTGTAGCATTTATATAATCCGATGCAGTTGCTCTGCCGCTCTTTCTTGTACGGCAGATTCTGTCATAAACACTTAAATTCTCGTTTGTCATGATTAATCTTTCTCCTTATATTGCAATGCAATACTGTTATGCACTTACTGTTTCTACATGTATTGCAAGAATGTTAGCAAGATATGCCCTCTGTTCCTGTCTTGGCACGATATCATCTATAAATCCGTTCTTTAACTGGAACTCTGCGCTCTGGAAATTATCCGGAAGCACTTCACCTGTAACCTGCTCTACTACTCGCTTTCCTGCAAATCCAATCATTGCACCCGGTTCAGATATGATTATATCTCCAAGCATTGCAAAGCTTGCTGTAGCACCGCCCATTGTAGGGTCTGTTGTACATACAACATATAAGAGTCCTGCGTCACTATGTCTCTTGGCTGCTGCTGAAACCTTTGCCATCTGCATAAGTGACAGTGCACCCTCCTGCATTCTTGCACCACCTGAAACTGTATATCCGATAACCGGAAGTCTGTTCTTTGTAGCATATTCAAAAAGTGCTGTAATTCTGTCCCCAACAACTGTTCCCATAGAACCCATCATGAAGTTAGGCTCCATAATGAATATACATGTATCATTCCCACCGATAGTTCCTCTGCCGCATACAACGCCCTCTGTCTCACCGCTCTTTTCTCTGGCAGACTCATACTTTTCCTTGTATGATGGAAAATCAATAGGATCTGTAAATTCCTGATCATTAAACATTACATCAAACTTTTCTGTAAGCATCTGAAGTCTGTTCTTTGCCGGCATACGATTTAGCTTCCCGCATAACGGGCATATGTAGTAATTCTTCTCCAAATCCTCTTTATTGATTTCTTCTTTACATTTGTTACATTTGACTGTCATTATTATTCTCCTGCCTTGATGTTCTCAATTGTTTCATTCAACGCATCAACTGTTGTAACTGTGTACATCTTTGCTTCTGGAAGTGTCTTCTTAACAAATCCTGTAAGTGTCTTTCCTGCTCCTACCTCGATAAATGTGTCTATTCCGTCAGCCCACATATTCTTTAATGTATCCTCAAACCTTACACTTGAAGAAGCCTGAAGTGCTATTGTTTCTATAATCTGTGCTGTATCCTGTGGATAAGGCTTTCCTGTTCTGTTGGCATATATCTCTGTCTGTGGAGCATTAATTGTCATTACCTTAAGTGCCTTCTCAAGTTCTTCACTTGCATCCTTCATATAAGGAGTATGGAATGCACCGCTTACTGCAAGCTTAACTGCCCTGCCGCCTTTTTCCTTGATTGCTTCACAAAATGCGTCTATCTCGTCAGCACTTCCTGCACATGAAATCTGTCCCGGGCAATTATAATTAACTGGCCAGATTTCCTTGAATTCCTTACATGTCTCTTCAACAACTTCTGGAGCAAGCTTAAGTGCTGCTGCCATTCCGCCTGCATACTTTGTAGAAAGCTCACCCATCTTGGTTCCTCTGATAACTACCAGTTTAAATGCGTCCTCTATTGATAAAACTCCTGCATAAGCAAGCGCAGGAATCTCTCCAAGTGAAAATCCTGCTACAGCATCAGCCTTAATTCCGGCATCCTTAAGCGCATTGGCAAATGCAAGGTCTGTAAGGAAAAGTGCCGGCTGTGTATTCTCTGTCTTGGTAAGCTCCTCGCCTTCTCCTTCAAAGCACACCTTAACTGTTCCCGGGCGGAGCGACTCCCCCAAATCATATAATTTCTTTGCATCAGAATCTGAATCGTATAGGTCTTTGCCCATTCCTACATACTGTGCACCCTGACCTGAAAATAATACTGCTATTTTTCCCATTACTTTATTCCTCCGTTCCATATATATCCTTGCGGTCTACTGTTGTAAATGTCATGCTTCCCTTTGCGTACACATTGCCATCTACCTTAACTACTGCGTCAAATGATGCGAGAACCTTGTTGATTCTTGTAGCTGTAACTGTAATATCAAGTGTATCTCCTGGAATAACAGGCTTTACAAACTTGAATCCGTCTACTTTAAGAAGCACATATAACTTGCCCTCTTCCCTGCTCTTTCCTCCATCATCGATTACAAGTGAGCAGAGCTGGGCGCAGCTTTCAATTATAAGTACGCCCGGCATTATAGGTGCGTCGGGAAAATGTCCCATAAAATATGGTTCATTAATTGATACATTTTTAATACCTCTGGCACTTACATTAGGCTCAAGCTCTAACACCTTCTCAATCATCTGGAAAGGTGGGCGCTGTCCGATTCTTTTATTAATCTCAAATATGTTCATCATAATGATAATCCTCCATCAAGCACGATAACCTGACCTGTTACATATGAAAATGCGTCTGAGCAAAGTGATGATACAACATTTGCAACATCTTCTGCCTTTCCTAACTTATGCATTGGGATTGCGTCTAAATACTCTTTCTTCTTCTCTTCTGGAATTGCATCCAGCATCTCTGTCTCTATAAATCCCGGTGCTACTGCATTTACACGGATTCCGTAACCCGCAAGCTCCTTAGCCATTGTCTGTGTCATTGAATTAACAGCACCCTTTGTTGCACTGTATACAGACTGTCCCGGAAGTGCAAATTTCGAGCTGACTGATGACATGTTGATGATGACACCGCTCTTCTTTCTGAACATTTTAAGTACTGCCTGCTGTGCGCAGTAGAAGTAACCCTTAACATTTAAGTCCATGCATGTATCAAGTGTATCCTTGTTGAGCATGAGAAGGTACTCATCTCTTACAATTCCCGCGTTGTTTACGAGTACATCTATTCCGCCAAGCTCCTTGCTTACATCTTTAACCATCTGCTTAACCTGATTAAGGTCTGAAACATCTGCTTTATATGTTATGGCTGTTCCGCCTGCTGCCACGATTTCATCAAGAACCTTCTGTGCCTGTTCCTCTGAATGGCTGTAATTGATGACTACGGCATATCCGTCTTTTGCCAGACGTATAGCACAAGCCTTTCCAATACCACGGGAAGCTCCTGTAACTAATGCTACTTTCATATATGTGTGTCCTTTCTTTAAGAAAATGTCAGTTCTTTGTCATGGGCATCTGCCCCTGCTTCATTACTTGCTGAGTACGATTGCTGTGTATGAACCGCCTGCACCATATGCAACTACAAGTACATTGTTTAACTTAGAAGCTTCAACATTAGTCTTAGAAACGCTTCCGTCTGCTGCAATGCTGTATGCTTCCTGTGAAGGTATCTTTCCAGCAAACATAAGTGCTGCGTGTGCTGCTGCTGTTGTTGCTGCTGCTGCTCTTGACTCACCAAGAACTTCCTTTAATTCCACAACCGGTTTTTCTGCCAGTTTGTCACCAAATACTGCTGTCAATCCCTTGATTTCTACATCATCGACAGCCTTCATTCCGTTTGCGAAACCAAATACTGCATCTATATCATCAATTGTCATTCCTGCGTCTGCTAATGCGTTATTAACTGCATTTGTAAGGCCTGCCTCTGAACCTGTAAGTGTTCCGAACTTAACATTTGAATGAGCCATTCCGTATCCTGCTGCATGGCAGTAGATTCTTGCACCACGCTCCCTGGCTGCCTTCTCGTCCTCAATAAGAACTGAAGCACTGCCATCGCTTAATACGAATCCGTCATTTCCTGCAAATGGAGCTACAACTTTTTCAGATGTGACACCTAACTTACCGAAAAGCTCTGTCATTATGTCGCTGTTCTCATCAGAACCTGTGGCTAACATAGCATTTTCCTGACCTGAACGGAGTACGCTCATTGCATATGCCATGCTTGCAAGACCAGACTGTGCACCGTTAGTAACTGTTACATTGTAGCCCTTGATTCCTGAGCAGATTGAAAGATATCCACCTGCTGCATTGTATACAGTGTTAGGAAATTTGAATGCACTTCCTGAAGCATTGCCCTTCTCTGTAATCATACTCTGGAAATCACAACATGTTCCAAGTGCACCCTCTGACGTTCCCACAATTATTCCAATATCTGTTGCATTATCGTCTGTTACTGCATAATCAGCGTCCTTAAGTGCTTCCATACCTGATACTGCCTGAAGCTGACTGAAATTATCAAGCTTTCTATAGAATGACATCTTAAGTCCAAGTGCATCATAATCTTCCTTGCCGACTGAACTTCTTAAATTAGCTTCTGTCAGAGCTTCGTTTTTTACTGCATTTGCAACATATGAATCTACACCGTTGCCGCTTGGTGTGACCACACCAATACCTGTGATAACAAGGGGCTTCTTCTCTTCCTTAACTGTCACATTGCCAGCCTCTTTGCTAAAGATAATACTTGCGTTATTACCGCCGAATGCAAATGAATTGTTCATTACGCTTGTAAGCTCTTTTTCATGTGCCTTATTAGGGCAGAAATCTATCTTTCCGGCCTTTTCGGCAAGCTTATCCATATCCTCGTCCTTAAATCCGAGTGTTGGAACTACTGTATTAGTTGTAAGTGCCTTGATTGAAAATACTGCTTCAATTGCTCCTGCTGCACCTAGGCAGTGTCCTGTCATAGCCTTTGTTGAGCTTACTGAAAGATTATTGTTCTCGCCGTCAAATATTGTATGTAATGATAAGAATTCTGCATCATCATTCTTAGCTGTTCCTGTTCCATGTGCATTAACATATCCGATGTCCGATTTCTTCAATCCCGAATTCTTAATTGCTCTGTTGATAGCTTCCATCTGACCTTCTCCATCCGGTCTTGGAGCTGTGATATGATGTGCGTCACTGCTGACACCAGCACCTAATACTTCACAATACATTTTTGCATTTCTTGCCTTAGCATGCTCGTAGCTTTCTACTACTACGACACCTGAACCTTCACCAAGTGTAATTCCTGTACATCTGTTGAATGGTGAGCAGCCATCTGCGTCAAGTGCATGAAGTGATAAGAATCCGGCATATGGTACTGCTGCAAATGTGTCTGAACCACCTGCAAGTACTACATCTGCCTTGCCTGCTCTGATAAGCTCGCATGCGTATGCGATACTGATTGTTCCGGCTGCGCATGCATTTGCAATATTAGTAACAACACCGCCTGCATGGCACTGACCTGCAACCTGAGGTGCTATTGATGAGATTGGCATCTTAGTTACATCACTTGCTTTCTTGCCATGCTCATAATAATCAGATATGCTGACTGCACCACCGACACAGCTTCCGATGATAACCGAAGCCTTAGGGTCTCCTGCAAAATCATCAAGTCCTGCGTCCTTCATTGCCTCGCCAGCTGCCTTAATACAAAGCTGTGCTGAACGGTCAGCATCTTCGCTTCCCTCAAAATCTCCAAGTGTGTCGCACTTAACTTCTGCTGCAAGGTCTGCGTAACAGTCTGTTGTATCAAGTGTTGTTGTTTTATGTATTCCTGAAACCGAATTAATGGCATTATTCCATGCTTCATCTACTGAATTACCGATAGCACATATCATTCCAAGACCTGTAATGACTGCGCGGTTATTATTCTCTGTCATAATTGCTCCTTTATTGTTATTTTCATAATTTCTTATAATACTTTTTTTGGGGGGAGTGTGTAGTTGTCTTTGTTTTGGACTTTGTGAGGCATGTTCTTGCTTGTTATGTCCAATCTTCCAGCTCTGGTGCGTCGGTTTGGACTTTCCAAGTCCTGTTTCTGCTTCTAACGTCCAATCTGCTCGCTCTGGTGCGTCGGTTTGGACTTTCCAAGTCTTGTTTCTGCCCACAACATCCAATCTGTCAATCTCGTCACGCTGTTTTGGACTTTCAGCAATCCAATTTCTCCACAAAGTCCATTCTGTCAATCTCGTCACACTGTTTTGGACTTTCAGGAATCCAATTCCACCAAAAAGTCCAATCCATCGACTCTAGCATTCCCGTTTGGACTTTGTAAGCAATATTCCAGCCTAAAAGTCCAATCCGTCAGCAACATCCAAGCAATCAACCACAACTTATATCCGTAACTAATACGGGTGCCAGAAAAGTCATCTGACACCCGCCACATTTTATATATTATGCATTTTCTTCGATATACTTAGCGATTGTCTCAATGCTGTAGAAGTGTTCTTTGCCAACACCTGTCATCTGAACACCGAATTCATCATCAACATAAGCAATGATTTCAAGCGAATCGATTGAATCAAGTCCGATTTCACCATCTCCGAAAAGCTGTGTATCAAACTCTAAAACATCTGCGTCAATTCCTAAATTCTCACATAAAAAGTCTTTTAACTTTGGCATAATTTCGTTAGTGCTCATTATAATATTCCATCCTTTTTCTTTAATCATATTGTGCGTCCACTAAAAAAAGCACCTATACATTATATATTTTTTTGTAAAAATTTGTCATAACAAAACCCGTGTAGTGTTTGAAAACGCTACACGGGTTCTATAATTGTACTAATTTCGGACATTTTCGTTAAAGTGTCCAAATATTGTCACAAAAATATCCAGACATCATTCCCACCTTCCAAAATATCATCAACACCCTGCCCCACAATTCCACAACATTATCAGAACTTCCTAAGATACTCCACCATCATATCAATAACCGCACTGCTCTCTGGCAGAAACGGCTCAAACACACTGAATGCATGTGTCAGCTTTTTATTCTTAGGAAAAGCTACAAGTTCATGCTCTCTTTCTGCTCTTGTCAGTGCCTTCTCAAAATCTGTTGTATATCGTCGCAAGAAATCATTATGGCTTGTCACGAGCCAGACTGGTGCAAGTGAGTTCAGCAGTTCCCTGTTTTCAGGATTAACATACTTTGCAAATGAAGTTTTCTTGTAATCCCTGCCATACAGATACTTTGGAAGAAAAAGTCCAATCTTATCAAATCTTGATGTATAGAACATTCCACTTATAAGCCCAAGCGCATTAATGCGAAGTCCTGAAGGAGTGACATTTGCTGCCCTCGCTATATTAGTGCTGTTCTGGATAGCATTCGCATATGTGATAAGGCACGCGCCACCGCTGTCACCTGCCATATATACATGTGACGAATCGCCGCCATCTGCTGCCAGCCTCTCCTTTATATAATCCATTGCCATAAAAACATCTGATATCTGGTCATACATAAGACAGTCTGGAATCAGCCTGTATTCTATACAGTATACAAGAAATCCCTTCTTGCAAAGCAGTGCGCAGAAATATCTGTTGAACTCCTTATTTCCAATAATAAGTCCTCCACCATGAACATTAATAATTACCGGAAGAATCTTTTCCTGTGAATCTTCCGGTCTGTATATGTCAAGCATGTGTGCTTTAATTCCATCATCGGCATATGCAATGTCAGTACTGCATATTACGCCTTCTGGAAATGTTAATCCTGCATCTCTTCCCACACATGAATCTTCAAAATCTTTTCTCTGCCTATAAAACTGTTTTGTTAAAATATTCCACATTGATGTACTCCTGGCAATTACTTCTTCATATTAGATATAATAAGGTCAAGCTGACCCTCAAATAATTTCTCGATTCTTTCAACGGTATCCTTGATTTCATCAACAGTCTTGGCCTTTTCTTCTTTAATAATCCATCTTATAAGCAATCCAAATATAGCTTCCTCATAGAAACTACATATAATCTCGACATCCTTAATAGAAAGTATGTATCCTTCAGACATTTTTCTAATCTGCAAAAGCGCCAGATAATGAATTCGTGTCTTAACATATTTTTCCAGCCACTCTCTTCCTCTTGCATCAAAAAGATTAGCCCATACTTTCCTATGTATTATACTATATTCTATAAATTTCATAAGAACCTTGTCCATTTCACCATTGTACTCTTCATTGAATTCATCAATCTTTGCCTGGACAACACCATCCAGTACATCATATATATCGGAAAAATGATAGTAAAATGTGCTCCTCGTAATACCACATTCATCGGCTATATCTTTAATTGTGATTTTCTTCAGTGATTTTTTTTCAGCAAGTTCAAGTGTACACTTCATTATTGCTTTTCTTGTCAACTGCGACATGTAAATCTCCCCGTTCACTTATATTTGCCTGCATATTGTAACACATTTCACTACTAAAGTCACATATCTTTTAAAAGCCTAGTGCTGTTTATCAGATAACTGTCATTTACATAAATTTCATGCATTATTTTCCATAATGTGCTAGACAAATGTATTAAAAGGTGTTACTTTCTTATAGGACTAAAGGACTATTTATATTCGGATTTATTATTCGGATATAAAGCATTTATGAAAGGAAAATTAATGAACAAGTACGGACATGTAACCGTAACCAAAAGACTTACCCCTAAGCTTAAGAAAAGACATGATTTTGCTTTAAGACTTGGAAGTATTATGCCGGATATTCTTCTGCATACATATATTAAGGGACATACATGGGATTCTTCCTACAATAAAGTTTCAAGAAGGCTGCAGCGTCTTGAAAGACATGGCAGAATGAACTGTTTTTCTTTTTTATCTTTAGGCTATGCCTTACATTACATAGAAGATTACTTTACATTTCCACATAACTCATGGTATCCAGAACCGATGTCTGAGCATGTGTTATATGAAATTAAGTTCATGAATTATATAAGAGAAGCTAAGAATGATATTAACAAACCTCTGATATCTAATAATGGACGTGGTGTGTCTGCTGACAGAATGTTAGATTATCTCATAACTAACCACAAAAAGTATGCTGCTAACGAGCAGGGCTTTGATAATGACTATAGTTTCATCACTTCCGTTGGATATGCATTTGTTACCAACTATGTTAAGCTGTTCATGATTAACAGCGGCAAGGATATCGTTATTGATATGAATGAAGATTATGTAGCACTTAATTCTAATATTTAATACCTTTTTCTTTATAACTCAAACTTCGCACATAAATTTTAGCTATTCACCTTTAAAATTCAATATCCGGCAGTTATTCAGTTGTCAATATGCAGCTTGCAGTCGTATTTTCATAATAGTAGGAAGTGCATCCGGCAAATCTTGATGTATTGATCCAGAATTTTGACTGTACATTGTCTCACCCTGATACCAATGACCTGGAAAAACTGAAAGAAGCCGTTATGGATTCATCCTTCTGATAAGACCATAAAATAAGGCAGCCTCACATAGCTGAGTCTGCCTTACTTTCTTTATTTAATGTTGATGCCACTGGCATATTGCTGCAGAAACTGTTTCTTTCCACATGGTCTTCCCAAATAATATCCCTGCAGATAATCAACCTTCATTTCTTTCATTTTCAGAAGCCATTCTTTTTCCTCGATGCCTTCTGCGCATATCCTGACGTTAATACTATGTACCATGG
>ENA-ORUG01002522-ORUG01002522.1-human-gut-metagenome-genome-assembly--contig:-NODE-2522-length-12822-cov-2.498159_pt1 | contig 12822 bp, 9 predicted proteins | sample MGYA00242079_ERZ509207 | MGnify/ENA primary metagenome ERZ509207 (study PRJEB26280, sample SAMEA2338780) | human gut metagenome | biome: human gut; feature: human-associated habitat; material: faeces...
TATCCGGTTTTATATTCCGGGGATGATGAGAAGTATCTTCGCACGGATATTTACGGAAATCAGACGATTGCCGGATGTATTTTTATGGAGGGGATGAACACACCGGATTTTCAGGATTACCATACGATTTTATATGGACATAACATGAAAAACTTAAGCATGTTTGGCAGCCTGAAAAAATATAAAACAGAGGATTTTTATAAAGATCATCAGTTTTTTACAATCTATGCATCAGAGTGTGCGTACCGTTATCAGATTTTTGCCTACTATGATGTGCCGGAAACCGACGAAGTTTATACGGTTGGCTTTGCGCCGGATGAGACTTTTCAAAAATTTATTGATAAGATGAAGCAAAAGTCCTATGATGATACAGGAGTGAACGTGACGAAAGACGATCATATTATGACACTGTCGACCTGTTCCACCACGGGAAAACGTTTTGTAGTGCATGCAGTGCGCATCGGGGAACATGCGTTGGAGAAATAGAAAAGAACAACATAAGGAGAAAAACAATGAAAAGACCAGAAGAATTGAGTCATATGCTGACAGAGATGTACAATGATACGAAGGATGGAAAAATCCGCTGGAACCTCAGTGTGCAGACAACGGAAAATAATGAAGTATCCGAGAAACCGGTCGAAGTGGAGGATGGTGTTTCATGGACGATCGATGAATGTTATGTTTCCTATTATTGCAAATATAAGGGACAGGATTTTCTGATGATCACCTATGAGATGATCAAAACCGCCGGAGATAAGGTACATACGACCAACATGATCTTCCTTCCACCGCTTGGAATCCGTGTGTTCCAGCTGCCAATGCTGCTGCCGTATGCGGTTCAGGCGTCCGGTGTACTGGCAAATCAGATCCACAATCTGTGGGAATTACTGCTTGCGATGAAAAAGGCAGACCCGGAGAGTGTATTTATGGAAGTGTCAGCAGGAAAACTTGTGATCGAGGATGAAAAATAACCCTTGAGAGATTGATATCTATAAGCTTGTACAAATGGATAATATAAGGAAAAAGATGTTTGTGGAACTGGTTGTACCACAGAACATCTTTTTTGATGCAAAATCAGGTAAAATAAGAATATCCTTGAGAACATTATGGAAGAGTTTTTCCGGAAATCCAGAAATAAGGGAAATAATCAATTGGAAATAATATACAATTTTGTCAAAAAGTATATGAAAATGTAAATAATGTTGAAACTTTATAAAAAAAGTGTTAAAATCATAACATTCACTGGTATGACCAGAAATAATAATTTTATAAGGGAGGAAACAATATGTTAAATCATGGACTGTTGTTTCAGGTTTACGGCGAGGGAGCTGCATGGCAGTTTCTTGGCTGGATTTTAGTTTTTACCTGTCTCGTACTTGCAAATGAATTTGCCAGACGTACAAAAGCCGGCGGAATGTTATGTTTCGTTGTTCTTCCGATCATTCTGACAGTTTACTTTATTGCAATTTACGTTTCAGCAGCAGCGGGGGCTGAATGGGCGCTCAATAACAATACATATGTACATATGACAAGCTGGTTCCACTATGCGAAGTTATATGCAGCTACAGCTGGATGTATTGGTTTTATGATGCTCAAATACAAATGGGGTATTGGAAAAACACAGTGGTTTAAGGCTTTCCCATTTGTCATCGTAGCAATCAACATTTTGATTGCAGTATGCAGCGATTTCGAATCTGCCATCAGAGGTGCACAGGCACTTGCAGAGACAGGAACAAGCTGGTGGTTATCATCTGAAGGCGTATGGTTATATGGTGGATGGTGGAACGTTCTCAACGGTCTTGCAGGTATTATCAATATCTTATGTATGACAGGCTGGTGGGGAATCTACACATCTAAGAAAAAAGATGATATGTTATGGCCGGATATGACATGGATGTTCATCTTAGCTTATGATGTATGGAACTTCCAGTATACTTACTTAAACCTTCCGACTCATTCATGGTACTGTGGTGTTGCATTATTACTTGCACCTACATTTGCTGCAGCATTCTGGAACAAAGGTGGCTGGATTCAGAACCGTGCTAACACATTAGCATTATGGTGTATGTTTGCCCAGGTATTCCCATTATTCCAGGATCAGGGTAAATTTGCAGTTATCCCAAGGCTCTACGCAGATGGATTCATGGATGCAGCTACACATCCAACAGCAGTAGATCCTACAGCACAGGGTGTGATCTCTGTTCTTTCAATTGTAGTCAACGTTGTTGTATTCGCTGCAATTATCAAACGTTCTATGAAGTTAAAGAAGAATCCTTACAAAGATGAGATCTGGAAAGGCACAAAAGATTACGAAGAAGCTATGTCCCGTGCGGAATAATCTTCATCAGATCTGTAATGAAAAATGAGCACTGTATGGTGCATGAAAAAAGTCTGCTGGCAGGTAGTACCTGTCGGCAGACTTTTTTACTATAGAACAAAATAAAAAGCGATGTTTTATTTACACATCTCCGCAATATCATAAATCAGTTTTTTGGAATCTTCCCATCCAAGGCAAGGATCTGTGATAGATTTTCCATAAATATGATCGTGGATCTTCTGAGATCCCTCTTCGATATAACTCTCAATCATCACACCTTTTACCATGTTATGGATGTCTTGCGATAACTGACGGTTATGCATGACTTCCTTAACAATACGGATCTGTTCTTTGAACTGCTTGCCGGAATTGGAGTGGTTTGCATCAATAATGGCAGCCGGGTTTACAAGATCCATTTTGGCATACATATCACAGAGACGGATCAGATCCTCATAGTGATAGTTCTGCGTGCTGTTGCCGTGTTTGCTGACGGCACCGCGGAGTACAACGTGGGTTAATGGATTTCCGGTTGTCTCCACTTCATAGCCACGGTAAACAAAATGGTGTGGATGTTGGGCAGCATAAACGGAGTTGAGCATAACGGCAAAGTCACCGCTGGTTGGATTTTTCATCCCGGATGCAACATCAAAACCGCTGACGGTAAGACGGTGCTGTTGGTCTTCAACCGAACGTGCACCGATCGCAACGTAGGAGAGCAGGTCTTCTACATATCCCCAGTTTTCCGGGTAAAGCATTTCGTCTGCACAGGTGAGACCGCTTTCTTCAATTGCACGGATGTGCATTTTGCGCATGGCGATCAGACCTTCCACCATATCCGGTGCTTTTTCAGGGTCAGGCTGGGATGCAATTCCTTTGTAGCCTTCACCGGTGGTACGTGGTTTGTTTGTATACACACGTGGGATGATGATCAGCTTGTCTTTGACATTTTCCTGAATGGAAGTGAGACGGCTGACATAATCGCATACAGAATCTTCGTTGTCTGCAGAACAAGGTCCGATGATGACAAGAAAACGGTTGTCAAGACCTTTGATCACATTGCTGATCTCTGCGTCACGCTGTTTTTTTAACTCCTGCAATTTCTCTGACAGAGGATATCTTTCTTGAATCTGGGCAGGAGAAGGTAATTCGTTTAAAAATGTGAAACTCATGTGAAACTCTCCTTTAGTAGATTATACTAACAGTCATTCTAATAGATTGTGAATAAATTGTCAAATTCACAGACGTTCCAATTTTTTATAGTCTCCATGAATACTATTTATATTGCATGCATTGAATATTAGAGTCTGGTGTTTTAAAATAGAAATGATCGTGGAACATAAATCAGGCAGAGTTTCGCAAATCCGGTTTAGGATGGATAGAAAAGGAGCAGGAGAGGCATATGGAGATTAAGGGAAAAACAATTGGAACAGGAAAACCACTTTTATGCGTTCCGGTTATGGAAAGCAATACAGAAGAGATCATAGACGAATTACGGACACTTGCAAAAAGTGAAGCAGATATAGTGGAATGGCGTATAGATACTTTCGTGGATTATAAGAATTACAACGCAGTGCGCGAAGTGTTTGCGGCTGCGGCAGAGTGCATGAAAGAGAAGATCTTCTTATATACATTCCGAACCAAAAAACAGGGCGGTATGGGAGAACTCGCACCGGATGAACTGAACGACCTTCATGATCTTGCGGCAGAGTCAGGATGCGTGGATCTGCTTGATCTGGAATTTTTTGAGGAGGAGCATCCGGCAAGAAAAATCAGAAAGCTTCATAAGCAGGGCTTGAAAGTCATTGCCTCCCACCATGATTTTTATGAGACGCCGGACAGAGAAGTTATGAAGATGCTGTTAGAACAGATGTGTGCAGGAGATGCAGATATTGTAAAACTTGCAGTTATGCCACAGAATATGGAGGATGTTTTAAAACTTTTATCTGTGACGAATGAGTTCAAGGAAGAGAATCCGGACACGCCGGTCATCACAATGTCCATGGGAAAGATGGGGATGATCAGCAGGCTGTGCGGCGAGAGTTTTGGCGCAGCGGTCACTTTTGCGGCACACAAAAAAGCGAGTGCACCAGGTCAGATGGAGATGCATGAGGTGGCTGATATTTTGGAGAAAATGCATAAAATTATTAAATAAGTATAAACAAAAGAGAAAATAAATGGAAACACCGGCAAATTTCTTGACATAGATATTTGCCGGTGTTATTATTTGACACATGCAATATATAACAATGTTAAATAATAGCAGGTGGTGAGTGAATTATGGATAAATTATATGAAGAACTGTTCCGCGCGATGAATCAGTTCCGCAAGCTGAAATTTGCGGAGATGTTTCCGATGATCAACAGGACAGATTTTTTCGTAATGTGTACGATTATGGATAAAGGGGAGAATGGAAAGATTACCATTTCGGAACTTGCATCCAGAGCGAAAATGCTTCCATCCGCGATTTCCAGAACTTTAAAAGGGTTAGAAGAGCGCGGATATGTGGAGCGGAATATCAATAAAAATGACAGACGGAATACGTATGTGGAACTGACTGCAGAGGGAGAACGTCTGACAGAGGAAGCAAGGCAGATCATGGCGGACTTCGGCAAATCTGTGATGTCACAGGTGGATGAGGCAGATATGAAACACCTGATTTCTTATTTGGATAACATTTATCATATTGCGGAAAAAGAGATTGAAGCTAGAAAAGGGCAAGGCAGAAGAAAGGAAAGGGAACATGAGTAAGATTTTTAAAAATATGATTCCATATTGGAAATCAATTGTGATTATCATTGCGTTACTCTTTGTGCAGGCATGGTGTGATCTGTCACTACCGTCTTACACATCGGATATCATTGATGTTGGTATCCAGAACTATGGTGTGGAACATGTAGTGCCGGAGGCATTGACTGCGGATGAGTTTGAAACGGCAGAGTTATTCATGACGGATGAGGAGGCAGATCTCTGGGAGAGTATCTATGAGAAAGACGGTGATATTTACCGGCTGCAGGTGACATCCAGATCAGAATTAAACGAGATCGATGACACACTGGCAGTTCCGCTCATTATGAATTATCAGATGAGTGCGATGGAAGACTCTGCAGTAAAAGAGCATGTTGCAAAACCGACCGGGGCAGATGCCGGTACTCTGGAAAAAGACACCTTACTTTCCATGAGAGACAGCATGGAAGAGACCATTGATACAATGGGAAGTTCCCTTGTGAAATCCATGGGCGCAGCCTATGCGGTATCCTGCGATAAAGCGGCAGGAATTGACGTGGAAAAGATTCAGAAAAGTTATCTTGTCACAGCCGGACTGAAAATGGTCGGCATGGCGCTGATGATCGGAATCGTGACGGTTTTAGTGGGCTTCTTTGCCTCCCGTGTCGGTGCAGGCATCGGAAGAACATTAAGAGAGAAAGTATTTAAACAGGTTGTTGGATTTTCTAATGCGGAGATGGATAAATTTTCCACAGCTTCCCTGATTACAAGAAGCACGAATGATATCCAGCAGATCCAGATGGTTTCGGTTATGCTGCTTCGTATGGTAGCGTATGCACCGATCTTAGGCATTGGCGGTGTGTTAAAAGTCGTGCAGACCGGAGCCGGAATGGGATGGATCATTGTCCTTGCGATCCTTGTGATCCTTGGTTATGTGATGGTGCTGATGGCAGTTGCCATGCCAAAGTTCCAGTTGATGCAGAAGCTGGTGGATAATATCAATCTGGTATCCAGAGAGATTCTGACCGGTCTTTCGGTCATCCGTGCTTTCGGTAGGGAGAAAAAAGAGGAAGAACGTTTTGATGTGGCAAACAAAGACCTGACAAAAACAATGCTGTTTACCAACCGTGTCATGACTTTTATGATGCCGGGAATGATGATGATCATGAATGTTCTTTCCGTTGGTATCGTTTGGGTGGGTGCCCACAAAATTGATGCAGGAACGATGCAGGTCGGCGCAATGACAGCGTTTATCACTTATTCGATGATGATCGTTATGTCATTCTTAATGCTCACGATGATGTCGATCATGCTTCCTCGTGCAGCCGTTGCAGCAGACCGTATTGATGAGGTCATTCAGACAGAATCCTCGATCCATGACGCAAAAGAGCCGGAAAAAGTGACAACACACAATGGAGTTGTGAAATTCTCCCATGTGAATTTCAAATATCCGGGTGCGGAGGAAGATGTGCTTCATGACATTGATTTTACAGCGGAACCGGGACAGACCACTGCGATCATTGGAAGCACCGGATGTGGCAAATCCACACTGGTCAATCTGATCCCGCGTTTATATGATGTGACAGACGGAAGTATCACACTCGACGGAAAAGATATCCGAAACATTACGATGTCTGATCTTCGTGACGAGATCGGTTTCGTTCCACAGAAAGGTGTATTATTTTCCGGAACGATCGCTTCGAATCTTCGTTTTGGAAAAGATGATGCGACAGACGAGGAGATTAAGAAAGCAGCAGAGATTGCACAGGCAACAGAGTTTATTGAGGCGAAGGATGACAAGTATGAGAGTGCGATCGCACAGGGCGGAAGCAATGTTTCCGGTGGACAAAAACAGCGTCTTGCGATTGCAAGGGCGATTGCAAAAGATCCGAAAATCTTTATTTTCGATGACAGTTTCTCTGCGCTCGATCTAAAGACTGATGCGGCGTTGCGGAAAGCGCTTGCTGAAAATGTAAAAGACAGAACGGTGATCACCTTTGCGCAGCGTATCAGCACCATTTTACATGCAGAGCAGATTCTGGTACTCGATGATGGAAAAATTGTCGGCAAGGGTACACATGAAGAACTGTTAAAATCATGCGAGGTTTACCGGCAGATTGCAAAATCACAGTTATCCGCGAAAGAACTTGGACTTGAGGAAAGTGAGGTGGCTTTGAATGAGTAGAGAACAGGAAGTTAAAACACATCAGCCACGGAGAAGAGGTTCGATGGGACATGGCATGCAGCCGGGTGAGAAACCGAAGGACTTCAAAAAATCCATCAAAAAGCTGATGAGTTATATCGGAAAATATAAAGTCGCAATTTTTGTTGTCATGTTTTTTGCAGCGTGTTCTACCATATTTAATGTTGCAGGACCGAAAATTTTAGGAAAAGCGACCACCGCATTATCGGAAGGTCTGATGGCGAAAATTCAGGGAACCGGAAGCATTGATTTTGGAAAGATCGGAAGCATTCTTTTGTTTGTGCTTGGTCTGTATCTGTGCAGTGCGGTTTTCAACTTTATCCAGGGATGGATCATGACCGGGATCACACAGAAAGTGTGCTACCAGCTCAGAAAAGAAATCTCGGAAAAAATCAACCGCATGCCGATGAAATATTTCGAGAGCCGCACTTACGGCGAAGTATTGTCCCGCATTACGAATGATGTAGATACGTTGGGACAGGGATTAAATCAGAGTATTACCACAATCATTACATCCGTTGCAACACTGATCGGCGTGCTTGTGATGATGCTCAGTATTTCGCCGCTTATGACACTTATTGCACTTGTGATCTTACCGATCTCCATGGGTCTGATCGGATTTGTGACAAAAAAATCACAGAAATATTTCCGTGCGCAGCAGGAGTATTTAGGACACATCAATGGACAGGTGGAAGAGGTATACGGTGGTCATCTCGTCATCAAGGCATTTAACCGCGAGAAAGATACGATTGAAGAGTTCGAGAAAACGAATGATATTCTCTATGATTCCGCATGGAAATCACAGTTTTTGTCCGGTATGATGCAGCCAATCATGATGTTTGTGGGAAACTTAGGTTATGCCTGTGTTGCCCTGACTGGTGGACTGCTTGCAATCCGTGGCACGATCACGATCGGTGATATCCAGGCGTTCATCCAGTATGTGAAAAATTTCACACAGCCGATCCAGCAGATCGCACAGGTGATCAATCAGGTACAGTCTATGTCTGCAGCATCCGAGCGTGTGTTTGAGTTTTTGGAGGAAGAGGAAGAAGAACAGATCGTAGAACATCCGGCGGACGTTTCAAAAATTACAGGTGCGGTGACATTCGATCATGTTCATTTTGGATACGATCCAGAACAGATCATCATCAATGATTTCAGTGCCAGCGTAAAACCGGGACAGAAAATTGCGATCGTAGGACCAACCGGAGCCGGAAAGACGACAATGGTAAAACTGCTTATGCGTTTCTACGACGTAAACAGTGGTGCAATCTGCCTCGACGGACAGAATATCAAGGATTTCAACCGCAGGGAACTGCGTGATGCATTCGGAATGGTATTGCAGGATACCTGGCTGTTCAAGGGAACAATCATGGAAAATATCCGGTACGGCCGACTTGACGCAACGGATGAGGAAGTGATCACGGCAGCGAAGGCAGCGAGAGCAGATCATTTCATCAAGACGCTGCCGGGTGGTTACCAGATGGAATTAAACGAGGATGCAAGCAATGTATCGCAGGGACAGAAACAGCTTCTGACCATTGCGCGAGCAATCCTTGCAGACAATAAGATCCTGATTTTAGATGAGGCAACTTCTTCGGTAGATACAAGAACCGAGATTGAGATCCAGAAGGCAATGGATAACCTGATGAAGGGAAGAACCAGCTTTGTCATTGCACACAGACTTTCCACGATTCGTGACGCAGATTTGATTCTTGTCATGAAGGATGGAGATATCATTGAGCAGGGAAGACATGAGGAACTTCTCACAGCAGGAGGTTTCTATGCGAACCTTTATAATTCCCAGTTTGAGGATGTTGTAGCTTAATTTTTATGCGTTTCCGCAAAACAGGCACGCACGATTGCATCATCTCCATACTTATCACGGATTTTATCGATGGCAGAATTTAATTTGGACAACCGCTCAAACTTATCCTGATCGAAAAGATTATATTGCTCATAGTTCTCGTCGGTTGCTTTGCTCGTAGAGACGCCAAGCAGCCGGATGGGAGCGTGATCCCAGCCCTGGTCAAATGCATTGCAGGCTGCCTCATAAATCTTTTCGGTCACGTTGGTGGCAGAGGGCAGGGATAACTGCCTGCAGCGGTGATGAAAGTCATTGTCCACAATCTGAACCTGCACCACGCTGATGTAGGCTTTATCATAACGGATGCGCGCACCCACAGTCTCACAGAGAGATAACAGAATGTGGTGCGCGTTTTCTGTATCTGTGACATCGTAAGGCAGAGTGACCGAGTTGCCATAACCCTTGTTGGCAGGAGATTCTGCAGTCACGGCAGAGGAGGAGATACCATTGGCGGATTCCCACAGATAATCGCCCTGGGATTTAAAATTGGAGAGTAACATCTGGCGGTCAGCTTTTGCAAGTGCGCCGATGGTTGTGATTCCAAGAGAGCGCAGTCTTTTTGCAGTGGTTTTTCCACAGCCGTATAACGATTCCACCGGGAGCGGCCAGAACTTTTCTGCCATCTCTTCCGGGAAAAGAGTATGCACACGGTTTGGCTTCTCAAAATCAGATGCCATCTTTGCTAAAAGCTTATTTGTAGAGATACCGATATTGACGGTAAAGCCAAGCTCCTTATAAATCCGGTCTTTTAATTTTGTTGCGAAAGCAATGGGATCGCCGTAGAGTTTTTCCGTTCCGGTCATATCGCAGAAAGCCTCATCAATACTGCACTGTTCGATCACCGGGGCAACCTCTTCCAGAATGCCGATAAACTTTCGGGAGGAAGCAGCGTACAGTTCATGATCCGGCGGAACAACGACAAGTTCCGGGCATTTTTGTCTGGCATGGGATAATGGTTCGCCGGTCATAATGCCGTATTTCTTCGCAGAAGGAGATTTTGCAAGGACCACTCCGTGGCGCATCATCGCCGCCGATTACGGCGTTGATGGTTCTTAAATCTAGTGCATCCGGGTTATCACGCAGGCGTTTCGCCGATTCCCAGCTCAAAAAGGCAGAGTTCACATCGACATGAAAAATGAGAGAGTGCATACAGATTCCTCCTGGTATCATAATGGTTTGTGCGAAACGCGTTCTACATTATGTACGAGTTTCGAGCTTTACATTACATCAATTATAGCAAACTCGAGGAAATCTGTAAACTAAAAACGAATATATGTTCGAATGTCATATCCCATACCAAGCCTGTGTGTTGTGACACATAAAATTCACCGAATCGGGCATGATAGTAGCGAATAAGATGATTTTTGAGAGGTTTCAATATGTATATGATATGAGGGAATGCAATCAAAAGAGAAGGAGACACTGTGGAGCCGCCGGTTCTTAGAAGTCAGATTCTGCGTTTTATTCTGATTTATCAGAAATAAAATGCAGGATGTGAGTTCTTAGTACCGCTGCGAGCGACGCGTAGCGGGAGCGTGTCTCCGAAAGTTTGATTGCATTTCCTCATATTTCAGTGCGTAGATTTACCTCTCAAAAATTATCGTAAACATTATAAACAACGATAAGGTGATTTTATTATGGTAAATATTCGAAAAGCCGCCATGATCGGCTGTGGATTTGTAGGTTCGTCCTCTGCGTTTGCATTAATGCAGAGCGGCATTTTTTCCGAGATGGTAATGATTGATGTAAACAGGGAAAAAGCGGAAGGTGAGGCGATGGATATCGCACATGGACTTCCGTTTGCAAGGCCGATCCGGCTGTATGCCGGAACTTACGATGACATTGTCGATGCGGCAATCATTATCATTACGGCGGGGGCAAATCAGAAGCCGGACGAGACGAGGCTTGATCTCATCCACAAAAATGTGGAAATTTATAAAACAATCATCCCGGAAATCGCAAAGCGAAACTGCGAGGGCATGCTTCTTATCGTTTCAAATCCGGTGGATATTCTCACTTACACAGCGTTAAAACTGTCCGGTTTCCCGGAGAACAGAGTGCTTGGTTCTGGAACGGTGCTTGACACGGCAAGATTAAAATATCTGATCGGGGAACATTTGAAGGTCGACAACCGCAGTGTGCATGCGTTTATCATCGGTGAACACGGGGACAGCGAGCTGGCAGCTTGGTCAAATGCAAACGTTTCCGGTGTGCGGCTCGATGCGTTCTGTGAGATGCGCGGACATTATTTTCACGAGGAATCCGAGGATAAAATTTATGAGGAAGTGAAAAACAGTGCCTATGAGATCATTCAGAGAAAACAGGCAACTTACTACGGAATTGCGATGGCGGTAAAAAGAATCTGCGAGTGTATCATAAGAAACGAGCAGTCCATTCTCCCAGTGTCTTCCATGATGCACGGAATTTATGGTATGGAAGATGTGGTCATCAGTATGCCTGCAATCGTCGGAAAAGATGGTGTGGAGGCAGTTGTGCCGATCGAACTCGATGAGGAGGAACAGGAGCAGTTAAAAAAATCAGCCACGCTTTTAAAAGAATTAAACACTATGATAAAAACCGAACATGGTGTAAAATGAGTGTCGGAAGTTTTCGATAACATGCTTTAAAGACAGGTGTTTCACATGAAGATAAAAATTTTTGCACTGACACATAAAAAATTTGAAGTACCACAAGATAAAATGTACCAGCCGCTTCAGGTGGGCAGGGAGGAAAAAGAGGATCTTGGTTACCTCTGTGACAACACGGGAGACAACATTTCTGCGGAAAACTGTTATTACAGTGAACTGACCGGATTGTATTGGATATGGAAAAATGTACACACATATAAATATGTAGGAACCTGTCACTACAGAAGGTATCTTTTGAATGAGCAGGAGAAAATTTTTACAGAGGCGGAGTATCTGGAGCTTTTAAAGGACTATGATCTGATCACGACCAAAAGGGTGGTGCTGAACAACTCCTATCATTATGGTTTTGCGACAAATCATAATATTCATGCTCTCGATATGACAGGAGAGGTGATAAAAGAACTCTACCCGGAATATTACGATACATTTGTACAGCTCGAGAACGGAACGGAAACGTATTTTGGCAATATGATCGTCACATCGAAAAAATGGTTTGATACATACTGTGAATGGCTGTTTCACATTTTTTTTGAGGTGCAGAAGCGGATCTGTCTGGAAAATGGAGAGGACGATTATCACAAACGGGTGTTTGGATTTATTTCTGAGTTCCTGCTGCTTGTGTGGGTGCGCGTAAATCATCTGAAGGTTTATGAGTGCAAAGTGGGCATGTTAGGAGAAAAGGCAGAGACACGCGAGATGAAAGAACAGCTTGCGAGTTACTTCTTTTCTATGGATGTTTTTGGTGCAAAAACGTATTTTGCGGAAATGTTAAAAAAGCGGCCGGATGTTCTGATGGAGGCATCCGACATCACAGGCGAGCTGAAACTTTCCATGCAGATCATTGCAACCATGGATCAGGAATTACAACGGACGGGGCATTGCTATCTGAGAAAAGAAAACCGTTTTCGGGAACTTATCACTTTATTTACGAGATTGAATGCAGTGATACGTGCATACATGAGCGGACAGGTCACAGAGGAGGACAGGCGCTTTTTGATAGAGCAGAGTGTTAGCGAGACAGCAGTAAAAGTCGGTGTTTTTATTCTGCCAATTTCAGCGGAGC
>ENA-ORUG01002524-ORUG01002524.1-human-gut-metagenome-genome-assembly--contig:-NODE-2524-length-12816-cov-2.937309_pt1 | contig 12816 bp, 9 predicted proteins | sample MGYA00242079_ERZ509207 | MGnify/ENA primary metagenome ERZ509207 (study PRJEB26280, sample SAMEA2338780) | human gut metagenome | biome: human gut; feature: human-associated habitat; material: faeces...
CATATTTTTGTAAGAAAACTCAAGTGGAACAGAGAGTTAACTCATTGCTTAAAAAAGTGGCAATTGTGGGAAATTTCCCGTGTCTAACGAATTTGTCCCTGATAACGACCGGTGTTGTCATAAAAGCGACCGTTGGCGTCTTCTCGACCTAAATATCTGCCGGAGTGGTCATAGTGGCGACCGTTGGCATCAATTCGTCCCAGGTAGCGTCCAGAGCTGTCGTAAATTCGTCCGGAAGAATCCATACGTCCCTGATAGCGACCACTGCTGTCAAAGCGGCGGCCATTAGCATCCACTCTTCCTTGATATCGACCGCTATGATCATAAATGCGACCGTTATCGATACGTCCTTCGTAACGGCCGCTATCGTCGTAATAACGACCGTTATGATGGTTGTAACCATAGTGGTGGGCAAAGGCGACACCTGTCAAAAATGAACTGATAAAAACAAAGGCAAATAGAAAAATCTTTCGCATATAGTCCTCTTGGCTGTTTTGAGCAGGTTACTCCGATACAGTTGTTTTTGCATGACGAAAAAAGCCGAAAAACATTTCAGTCTTTCGGCTTAATAAAAGAGGAAAAAGAAATTTAAATACTGGCCACTTTTTCAAAGGCCACCTTAGCTGCTTTAACGGTTTCGTCAATCACCTCATCACTATGGGTGATGGAAACAAAACCTGCTTCAAAAACAGAAGGTGCGAAATAAACCCCTTGATCCAACATGCTATGGAAGAACACATTGAAGCGTTTGGTGTCAGACTTCATTACGTCTGCAAAACCTTCGGGACACTTATCCAAGAAATAAAGTCCGAACATACCACCGACACTTCGAGCCGAGAAGGTTACGCCGACTTGGTTGGCAGCAGCTTTCAAACCTTCAATTAAACGAGATGTCTGAGCAGAGAGCCGATCGTGGAAACCCGGCTGTTGAATAAGTTTCAAAGTGGCTAGACCGCACGCAACTGCAACAGGGTTCCCGGAGAGTGTGCCAGCCTGATAGACGGGACCGCAGGGGGCAATCTTTTCCATGACATCGCGTCTGCCGCCAAAGGCTGCCACGGGCATGCCGCCGCCAATGACTTTACCAAACATTGTGATATCAGGAGTCACGTTGTAGAGACTTTGAGCTCCGCCCAATGCGACTCTAAAGCCAGTCATGACCTCATCGACAATCAAGAGCGCACCGTATTGAGTACAAAGCTTCCGCATGGTTTGAATGAATTCCGGTTTGCCCGGAACCATATTCATATTGCCGGCTACCGCCTCCACGATTACACAGGCGATGTCGTCTCCGTAACGCTTAAAAGCATCTTCAAGCTGAGAGGGATTGTTGTATTCGAGAACAAGCGTGTGTTCCGTTACACCGGTGGGAACGCCCGCAGAACTCGGGTTGCCGAACGTGAGCATACCGGAGCCGGCTTTTACCAAAAGGCTATCGCTGTGGCCGTGGTAGCAGCCCTCAAATTTAATAATCTTATTGCGTCCCGTAAAGCCGCGTGCAAGGCGAATGGCGCTCATGCCCGCTTCAGTGCCAGAACTTACTAAACGCACTTCCTCAATAGAGGGAATTAATTTTTTAATTTCTTCGGCAATTAAAATTTCTCGTTGGGTAGCGCAGCCGAATGTCAGGCCCATATCGACGGCTTCGTGTACGGCTTTAATGACTTCGGGGTTGTTGTGTCCCAAAATCATGGGGCCCCATGATCCGATGTAATCAATGTAGCGTTTGCCGTCCTCGTCCCACATGTAGGGCCCCTGGGCTTTTTTCATAAATCGGGGAGAACCGCCGACTGAGCCAAAGGCTCTGACGGGAGAATTCACGCCGCCCGGAATGCTTTGACGGGCGCGTTCAAATAATGAATCATTCGTATCCATTTTTAATCCTTAAAAGGCGTAACCCACACCTAAGTTAAAGCTCGTGTTGGCGGGCTTGAAACGTCCGTCAAGGGCTTCGTTTTCATTAATTTCCACATTGTGGAAGTGCGGGAAGTTAACGGTCATGTCACCCATTACACGCAGATGATCCGTAACCGCCCAGGTAAAGCCCGTTTGAACAACGGGATTAATGCTGTGTTCTTTGTAGTCACCGCCGTCTTTTGCTTTCAATTCAGAGTAAGCAGCGCCGGCGCCGACATGCATGCGCATGGCATCCAACACTTCAAAGTGGTACTGAAGCATTAAGTTGGTGTTGGTCAGGCGGTATTTATTAACCGTTTTACCCGGAGCATTTAAATCATGTTCGCTTCTTTGATAGCTTAAATCCCAAGCCCAGTGGCGGTCCATGAAATGGCGAATACCAAATTTATAGCCGGAGTCGGAGTCTAATGTGAATCCGCCCGGTACGTCGCCGCCTCCGTCAGAGAGGTCCGTTTTTACCCAAGAGCCCTGTGCGTAAAGTTCGGTTGTGTTAGACCACGCCGATGCAACACTATCGGGCCACGGGGAGAAGCGTCGAGACTGATCGTCAAATTCAATCTTGGAGAAGAAGAAAAAGACGTTAGAAACCGGAATGTATGTGGCGTACACATTAAACCAATCAGTGCCGGCACTGACAAGAGGAAGGGGAACCGGAATCGGCAACCAGCTGTAGTCTTGACGGAAGGTTAGACCGGCAGTGTAACCCGCTCCCAAATGAAAGCCGGAATTGGCAATAGGAAAACGGGCGACCCAAGCGTAACCCATAATGGGTTCAAGCTCATAGTGGGAATCACGGAAAAGCATCATATACACCAAGCGTTCATTGCCTCGTTCATCAATGATGCCTCGGGAAATGCCAGCCCCAAACGGATAGGCGTTTTCTTCATCACGGTTGTCGTAGTCCCAACGGGGATGATTGGTATAGGCCGGAACTAAAAGACCAGTACGACCGTGTTCGATAATGTCATGCATGCCATTTAACTGATTGCCGACAAAGCCTGCGTCCGGATAGGGGGAGACAGCACCGGGAAGGGTTTCGACGAAACTGTCGATAAAGCCGGCATGAGCGGCAACAGCGGCCAGGGAGAGTGAAGTGGCCAATGCAATTTTTTTCAATGAGGGCACTGTGTGCTCCTTTGTACTTTGTTTGTTAAGTTTTGGAAAATGTTCAATTATTTCATGTTTTTCCCTCTTTCTCCACCTCTTTGTTTTTGCTCCAATGCTTGGGGACTTTTCTGATACAATCAGAACTCCATCTGACGTTTGCCGGATCGTCCCTATGCTTCTTGCTTTACTTTGTTTGTACATCTTTTTGTTAATTGTTTTGAGTGTGTATCGCTCTAAACAAACAAAAGAACAAAATGCTCGAAATTTTTTAACGGCAAGTGGCAGCGCCAGCGCCATACTCTGTGCCTTATCTTTGGTTAGTACCATCATCGGCGGCTCTGCCACGCTCGGTATTGGTGCTTTGGCTCAAAAGATCGGAACAGCTGCTTTTTGGTGGCTGGGGGTCGGTGCAATTGGGCTCTTTTTGCACGGTTTGTGGATCGCCCGTGCGATTCGTTCAACAGGAGCTTGTACTTTACCCGATGTATTGGGGCGTCTTGTGGGCAACGGTGCCAAGCGTTGGAGTGCTTTTATTATCGTGGTGAGTTGGGTAGGGGTGGTTGCCGCTCAATTCACGGCGCTTCGGACTTTATTGACAGATATTCTGCCCTCATCACAAGGGGAAGTGCTTTATTTACTTCTGACGGTGGCCATCGTGTTACACACGGCTTTTGGCGGACAAAAAGCTGTTCTTCGTACAGATGCCATGCAGACAGCTCTTTTAACCGGTGGGTTTGTCTCGGCAGCCCTTTGGTGCCTGACAAGCTCCAGTGTCAACTGGGGCGCAATTGATCCGATTCCTTTTAATGATTCGTTTGGTGCTTGGGATTGGCTGAAGCTTGCTCTTTTGGTGGGCGTCACTTATATGGTCGGGCCTGATATTTTTTCAAGAACATTTGCTGCATCCTCTAGCCGCTCGGCCTCATTGGGAGCATGGGTGGGATCCGCACTTTTATTGGTTTTTGCCGTCATTATTACGTTTTTGGCAATGAGCAATTTGTCGGCAGCCAACCCCTTGTCTGGGTGGCTTTCCGATGCCTCTGTTATGCCTTCTTTTATTAAAGTGGCTCTGGCGCTGGGGCTGGTAAGCGCTTTAGCGGGATCGGCTGACACGGTTTTATTGTCTGCAGCGGGTATTGTAGAAAAGGATCTTCTTGATGGGGACCAATCATCACGGTTGCGCCGCTTGATCGCATTGTTTGGTTTTGGAGCGGTTTTACTGACTTATCAATCCTCGGACATCATCGGCTGGCTCTTATATGCGTACGCTCTATTTGTGCCGGGGGTTGCAGTGCCCCTTTTGGTACTGCTCTTAAAGAAACAGGGTTCGGTCAATAAACGTATCTGGCTTGTCGGAGCTATTATTGGCGGCGCTTTGGGGCTTGCAGGGAATTTAACGGGCTGGCCACTCGCCATCGTGGGCGTGGTTTTGTCTGCCATGTTTGCCTGGTTTTCCAAGACGAGTCAGATGGAAAATCCATCTGTGATCCCGAAAAGAGAAAATTCGTTAAAATGAGCGCCTGGCAAAGTCCGCCACGACGATCGCGGGAACCATTGGTTCACGAGGAAAGTCCGGACTCCATAGAGCACCGTAGCAGCTAACGGCTGCCTGCCGCAAGGTACGGATTAGAGCAACAGAGACGAGCCGGCGTTAGGGTCGGGTGAAACGGGCAATCTCTACGGGGAGCAACATCAAATAGGCAACCGCTGATCCTGCTCGGGGAGGTTGCGGGTAGATGGCTTGAGGCAAGGCGCGAGTTTTGTCCTAGATGAATGATTGTCGGTCGAGGATGCTTTTTCTCGAAACATAATCCGGCTTATCGGTGGGCTTTGTCTTTCCTGTCTTTTTTCAAAAACGCATTCTTTTGCCTTTAGGCTAAAAAATCTTTCCCGTTCTTATACCGTCCGTTGTTGGGGGGAGTAGGATTATCGACGCTAAAAACGTTTGATTCAATCAAACCTAAAAGATCAACGATCTCTCGTTAGGTCGCACGCGGATGAAGGTATCGGTCAATGCTTTCATCCGCGTTTTTTTGAAAAAATCCCCGAAAGGTGAAACCTTCCGGGGCAAGTGGCGGCAAGGTGCCCATCGCCGCCTTTTTCAGAGAAAGAAAATAATTAGGCTACAGGAATGATCGGAATAATTTTCGGACCTTTCCCGGCATCTTTTTTAGCCATGCGCTTCATCCAGCAATACATACCGTAGAGAATGCCAAGAGCAATCACAATGCAGACGATTGAATAGACTGGTGCAGCGGCAAAGTTAGCCACACGGTAAAAGATGGTGGCGGCAGAGTAGCCGAGCGCCAATGTCCAAGCGCAAGCGAAAATTGTCCATTTTGTCCCCACTTCACGATAGATCGCAGCAACAGCGGCTACACACGGGACGTAAAGCAAGACCATCAGGAGGTAGGCAAAGACTGCGGAACTAGAACCAAACAAAGTTTTGATCGTGTCAATTGTGCCAAGGGATACGCCTTGCTCTTCGGCAGCAGAAGCTTGATCCGAGAGATCATCAACGTGGATACCTAAGGGATCCGATAACGCTCCGGCTAAACCGGCGAAGTTTTCACCGATTGTGCCGACCGCTTCAGAGAAGGTATCCGAGAGAGAGAATCCTCCTTCTTCAGTGGGCTCATCTCCGGTTGCGGCAGCTTCTTCGTGAGCCTTATCAACGGCTAATGTGTCGTAGAGCGAATTAAGCGTACCGACTACCGCTTCTTTGGCGAAAATGCCGGTAAACACACCGACGGCAGCCGGCCAGTTCTCTTCCTGAATGCCCATAGGTTCAAAAACCGGAACAATGGTTTTGCCGACTTGCGAGAGAACCGATTTTTCACTGTCTTCATTACCGAAGGAGCCGTCCGTACCCATGGAATTTAAGAATGCCAGACATGCCACGATGACAACAATCACCTTACCGGCACGGAACATAAAGGTGCGGACACGATCCCAGGTGCGAAGCATTACGCCCTTGAGAGTCGGAATGTGGTACGGCGGCATTTCCATGACAAAAGCGCTTGCAGCGCCGGGAAGAGCCGTACGTTTTAAGAGATAACCCGTCAAGATGGCAGCGGCAATGCCGATGAGATAGAGACCAAAGACCAGGTTTTGACCGTTTGTCGGCCAGAAAGCTGTGGCAAAGAGAACGTATACCGGAAGGCGTGCACCGCAGCTCATAAACGGCGTCATCATGACGGTGATAATGCGGTCACTGGCGCGGTCCATTGTGCGTGTGGCCATGATGGCGGGCACGTTGCAGCCAAAGCCGACTAAAAGCGGAACAAAGGCTTTGCCCGGAAGTCCGAGTGCACGCATGAGGCGGTCCATAACGAATGCGGCACGAGCCATGTATCCGGATTCTTCCAAAATGGCTAAGAATAGGAACATGAAAAAGACCACCGGAATGAAGGTGGAAATGGTTTGCAGACCACCACCGATACCGTTAGACAGAAAGACCGTGAGCCACTCAGGCGTTCCCCAAGAGGCAAGAAGTTGTCCCAGACCGTCCACAAAGATGCCGCCCACTAAAATATCGAAAAAGTCGATGAAGACAGCGCCGAAATTTTGGGTAAAGAGGAAGGTCAGGTACATGATCAACAAAAAGATCGGCAACCCCATCCAACGGTTCAGGATGATGCGGTCGATACGGTCGGTCAAGGTACCCGTGACATCGCCTTCGCGGATGACCACTTTTTCAGTGATTTGGGAGACTAACTCGTAGCGGGCATTAGTGATTTCAATATCGGTGTTGCCTTCAAAATGCTGATCCGTTTCTTGCACAACCTGATGCACTTTTTCGAGGTTAATGCCTTCGAACTTCTCCTCAATACCCGGAGCATGTTCAAGAAACTGTATGGCAAACCAGCGGCCGTTTTCTTTAAGTCCCAATTGAGCGGAAATGAGATCGGCTGCCTTTTCAATCACTTCGTCATACTGAACGGTGACTTGTGTTGTGACGGGCGCATCGAGAAACTTCACCAGAGCTTTCTTAAGTTCCTCTACGCCTTTGTTGCGGTTGGCAACCAGACCAATAACTGGGCACCCCAGTTGTTTTTCCAAAGCACCTAAATCCAGTTTGATTTTGTGTTGTTTAGCAATATCGAGCATGTTGACGACAACGATCATCGGTACATGCATTTCGATTAATTGACTGGTCAAATAGAGGTTACGCTCCAAGTTGGAGGCGTCAATAATATTGACAACTACCTGTGCTTCGCCGCTTAAGAGATAATCGCGGGCGACAATTTCATCTTCGCCAGAGACGGATGTCGGGGTCACTGAATAAATACCGGGCAAGTCCACAACTTCAATATCGTGGTCTTCGAAGGAGAAATTCCCGGTCTTTTTATCAACGGTGACGCCCGGCCAGTTACCGACACGCTGTCGAGAACCAGTGAGAGCATTAAATAACGTTGTTTTGCCGCAATTGGGATTGCCGATAAGGCTGATGATATGTTGACTCATTACTGCAAACTCCTTCATTAACCGATCGGGTCGATATCAAGGATTTCAGCCTCGTCTTTGCGAACGGTGATGAGGCAGCCGCGAATGCGGATTTCAATAGGGTCGCCTAGCGGAGCAACGCGGACGACTTCAAGAACGCTACCCGGCGTAACACCGAGCATCAGTAAGCGTCTTCGGTATTCGGGGGACGATGTAGTCATTGTTTTCACACGACCCTTCGTTCCGATCACCATGTCTTTCAGTTGCATATCAGATTCCTTTTAGTAGACAAATATCTTTTGGGCCGTTTCGTAGTTGACACCGACTCGGGTGTCACCGATTGCCAAGAGAAGGGGTTCGTTTAATGCGCGTTGTAAAACACGTATCGTTCCGCCCTGATGCAGTCCCAATTGCGACAGTTTTTCCTGTTCGGAAACATCAAGCTTCATTCGAACAACTGTCACATTGGTCATCAGGTCCGATTCGGTTAGAGGATGAATTCGAGACATAGTTTTTTTCATGATCATGGCACCTGCGTCCGGGATTGGACGCCAGATCTAAGTCGCAATCGTAATAGGAATTAATCTCAATATCAAGAGTGAATTAGGTTATTTTATCTATGAATTAACTGAAGTTTTTTCTTTAGAAATTTGTATAAATCTATGTAAAACAAATAGATAAATTAAATAGAAATAATTATTAATAGTGTTTTAATGAAATTAATTATTGTCCTATCTGACGATTTTTAAAAATTAAAAATATAGTAAGAAAGTGATAACTATATTGATAAATAAAGAAATCATTCTTGGATGTAAGCAGAAATAGTTATTGAATTGAATCTTAAATAAGAATAAGATTGCGAAATAAGAATTATTCTCATTAAAGGAAATAATATGAGCTCATTTAAAAAATCTTCTTTTGTTATGGCTTTGATGGTGGCAGTGGGTTCAGCCCAAGCGGCTTCTGTTGAAGTATATGGTACGGTTGATACCGGTCTGCTCTATACGCATGAGTCAAGCGATTCAAAAGTTAATAATGAAAAAAAACACGAAAGTGCGGACAACTGGGGTGTGGCGAGTGGAACGAATACGGCCAGTGTGATCGGGATCCGTGGTATGGAAAATATCTCCGATGATCTTTCTGTCGGTTTTGTGTTGGAAAACAGTTTCAATTCCGATGACGGCTCTTTTGCTGAAGAAAATACGCTTTTTGACAAAGAGGCTCAGTTATTTGTTACTTCGTCTTTTGGAACGGTGAGCCTTGGGCGTATGGGAGCGCTGACAGCCGGTGAAGGAACCTATGACATCTTTATGGTCAACGGGGATGCCATGGACGGTGGCTATGCTGACTACATAGGTGCTGGTTACTGGATGGATCGCGGTATTTATGACAACATGATCTCTTTCCAATCACCTGAGTTCGCCGGTATTACTGCCTTCGCCCAATATTCTTTCGGTACCTCGGGCGACGATATGGTGCCATCACGTGATAAAGAACGTTATGCGGCTTTGGGAGCCACGTTTAGCACCGGAAATTTTTCGGCGGTGGCTGTCGTGGATACCGTGATGAAAAACCGTCAGACAGTTACCGGTTACGACAAGGCGATTGATGATGCGATGGCTTTCAGCATTGGTGCCAATTATGACATGGGCTTCATGAAGCCTTTCATTGGTTTCCAATACGGGCAGCATGAACAACTGATCGGTGGCGTTTCCGGGTTTGAAACGGACGAAACAGAAAGCTATGTGGGTGATCTTGACGGTTATGCAGTGGCTGTGGGCTCCGCCTTCCCTATTTGGGGCGGTGAATTGCAGGTTTCTGTTTACTACGCCGATGGAGACGGGAAAGCTTACGGCTACTCCCAAGGCGAGACGACTCAATCGCCTGAAGTTTCCAAGATGAATGTGAAGCGGTATGGTGTGGCACTATTCCACAATTATGAATTGAGCAAACGCACGAGTCTGTATGCTGGCATCGGTTACGACTATCAGGAGTACGACGAAAGCGATGTGAATTCAAGCGAAAAAGAACACTTTGAGCAAGACAGCGTTCAAGTAGGTGTCGGTCTCGTTCATAACTTCTAATTCGGTCACCTCGAACGAGGCTAAAAATAAAAATGCCACTCGAAATCAAAAATCCGAGTGGCATTTTCCGTTAATGAGCTGAATCATTGGCGGCTTTAATTTTCAATTCGCCCCTCAAAGTCACATCACGAATTGTGTAGGGGATTGAAATATTTTCCTGATTAAAGCGTTCAAGGATTTCCTTCATAATCGTTGAACGTAAAACAGATGTGCCGTTTTCTGGATCTTTTACCCAGAAACTTAATTTCAGATTGATTCCGTCATTGCCGAAACCGGAAACCACAGCCCACGGTTGGGGCGTTTCCAAAATTCGAGCTTGTTTTTTGGCGATATCAACCAAAATTGCCAATGCGCGGTTAACGTCACATTCGTAACCGATACTTGTTTCAACGGTCGCAACAGAGGCTCTGTCTGTGAACGTGAAATTTTTTACGTTTTGGGTGACAAAGGTTTCATTCGGAATAATCATCTCTTCTCCTGAAAAATTTCTCAGGACTGAGTAACGAGTTTTAATTTGAGTGATTTTTCCATTAAAACCACCGACTTCCACTGTATCGCCAATTTTGACCGAATGGTCGAAAAGAATAATGAAACCAGAAATGTAGTTGGAGGCGATTTTTTGCAACCCAAAGCCCAGGCCAACGCCGATTGCACCACCGAAGACACTCAAAATGGTTAAATCCAAGCCTACGGAAGATAGCGATATCAAAATGGCGATGGCTATGAAAGCGATGTGGATGAGGCGTGATAAGACAATTTTGAGATTGTTGTCGATATCTTTTGCTGAATAAAGGGCGCTATCGCATAGGCCTGAGAGCCACTGAGCAATCAAAACAGACACAATGACAGTGATAATGCCCACAACAAGAGCCCAAAGGGTCAGAGAATCAGGGCCGACGGGCAGATTGATTTCTCGCATGGCTTGGATAAATTTCGGCAATACACCGACAATTTCCAAGACCGCCAGAATCCAAAAGAGGATATAAAGCGGTTTTTTAATTTGCAGCAAAACGCTATCGGGCGCAATAAAAGCGCCGAATACCTGAATTAAAAATACCAACAGTGCCCAGGCGTAAAAGATTTGGTAACCGACATGAATGAGATTGAAGTTATTATCTGTTAACAATCCCATATCAGAGATTGTGCTGGCACCAAGAGAGAGAAATAGCGCTGCAAAAATAGAGAAGAAAAGTTTTCGTGTCAGTTCTAAAGAAAATCGGCAAAGTTTGTGACTGATCGTTTCTTTGGAGAAGTTTTCTTCCCAAGTAGCCACTTTTTGACTGCAAACTCGTGCGACAAAATAAGACAACAAGACTGCAACGACAATAGCCAACACTTGATACCAAAAAGCGCTTTGGGTTAATTCTCGGGCTAAAAAATCAATGATGCTGCCCACAAAGACCATCATGTGTTGCATAGATACTTCTTGCATTTTGTTTACTCTCAAAACAGTCACTATGAGCCTAGTCTAGCGAAGCTTTTAATTAATTCAAGGAAAATGTGAACCGTTTGGTGACAGAGTGTAGCTGTAGTCAAAAGGCTATTTTTGGGGGTTATTTTTTTGTTTTGGCCCCTGTATCATAAGGGAGGAATTTTTAGCGCTTATGCTTTAAACAAAGGATTGGTTATGCAAAATCTTGACAAAATCATGAAACCTCGCGCTATTGCGGTCATTGGCGCATCGACCAAGGCACACACGATTGGTTCGGACATTATGAAAAGGCTGCAGGAGTACGGCTTTAAAGGCAAGATCTATCCCGTCAATCCAAAGGGTGGGGTCATCGAAGGTTTGCAAGCTTATCCAACCGTATTGGATGTGCCGGGAGAAGTGGACTTGGCCATCGTGGTGGTTAACGCCAAATTTGTCCTCTCCACTATCGACCAGTGCCACGAAAAAGGAGTGGGCGGCTTATGTGTGATTAGTGCCGGTTTTAAGGAAACAGGAAAAGACGGGGCGGAACTGGAAAAGGCTCTGTTGGAGAAAGTTCGTGCCTATGGCATGCGCTGTGTCGGCCCGAATTGCTTAGGCGTGGTTAATACCCATCCGGATATTCGGATGGATGGTTGTTTTGCTGAAAGTTTGCCTGAGCGTGGTGGCATTGGTTTTGTGTCCCAATCCGGTGCGTTGGGCGGAGGTATTTTAAATATCCTCAAAGATTTGAATTTAGGTTTTGCCCAATTTATTTCCATTGGCAATCAGGCTGATGTCAACGCTGAAACCGCTATTGAATATTGGGAAAATGAAGACGATGTGAAGCAGATTTTGCTTTATATGGAATCCATTCAAAATCCTGCCAATTTCAGAACACTGGCAAGCCGCGTATCCAAGAAAAAACCGATTTTGGCGTTAAAAGCTGGTCGCAGTGCGGCTGGCGCCAGTGCCGCTTCTTCTCACACCGGTTCTTTGGCCGGAGCCGATAAGGCGGCTCACGCACTTTTAACGCAGTCTGGGGTGATCCGTGAATACTCATTGGAAAATCTCTTTGCAACGGCCAAGGTATTTGCCAATTGCCCGATTCCCAAAGGAGATCGAGTAGCCATTATTACCAATTCCGGCGGTCCCGGCATTATGGCAACAGATGCTGTTTGCGAATACGGTATGAAGATGGCGCCATTGTCGGAAGAAACGAAGGCTAAGTTGCGCGCATTCCTGCCGGCTGCCGCTTCGGTTAAAAACCCTGTCGACATGATTGCTTCGGCACCGATTGAACACTACAAGCAAACGCTTGAGACCGTTTTGGCTGATGACAATGTTGACATGGTCATCGTCATCTATTTGCCGTTCTTGGGCTTAAAGGATATTGATGTGGCTCGAGCGGTCATGGAAATTAAGGCTCAGCATCCTGAAAAGCCGATTGTCGGGGTCTTCATGACAAAGAGTGAGTTCTTCTCGCAATTGTCTGACATGCAGGTAAATGTTCCGTTCTTTATGTATGCCGAGCAGGCAGCCGACGGTTTAAATCGACTCAATCAACAGCGTATTTGGGTTCAAAAGCCCTTGGGAACATGTCCTGAATTTACCGTGAATCGTGAACGCGCCCGCGAAATCATTATGCAAAGCGCCTCTCAGGGGCGTGAGCAATTAACGACTCGTGAAAGTATCGATGTGTTGGATGCGTACGGTATCCGTGTTTGTCGTTCAGGTTTTGCGGTCAATGAAGAGGAAGCCGTCGCCATCGCTGACAAAGTGGGCTACCCCGTTGTGATGAAGATGACCTCCAAGACGACCTCTCACAAGACGGATGTGGGCGGTGTTCGCGTC
>ENA-ORUG01002525-ORUG01002525.1-human-gut-metagenome-genome-assembly--contig:-NODE-2525-length-12813-cov-2.576579_pt1 | contig 12813 bp, 18 predicted proteins | sample MGYA00242079_ERZ509207 | MGnify/ENA primary metagenome ERZ509207 (study PRJEB26280, sample SAMEA2338780) | human gut metagenome | biome: human gut; feature: human-associated habitat; material: faeces...
GGACAGCGTAGTAAGCAGCATGAAATCACCCATAATTTAACATAATGAATATATTGCGCTGATTATCAGCGACTTAAGGGATTTTCATGCTGCCCGGAAGAGAGTAGAGTAGGGGGGGGCAGTATGTCAAAGAACGAATGTCGAGAACCGACATACAAATATATATAAATATTTTACAACTACAAAAAAAAGAGTAATTATTTTACAATTATTTTCGATAGCATTATTGCGCGCACGCGTGAAACACGCACGCACGCATTAGCATATCGGAGACACTTCGTATCTCGGTGCAGCGAGATACTACGTTAGTAGTAGGGTAGTGAAAAGAAGTAGCCCGGCGCGCCAATGTCTCGAGCTCCGTGGGAGGGCTCAAGACAAAGGCGGCCGTGCCATCAGTAAGCACGCATGCGCTAAAGACTGGCTATCAGCATTTTACATATGTAAATTACGGTTGTAAAATACTAATGGCGATTAAGCCAGCGGATGATAGCGCGAATTAGCAGCAAAAGCGGAATTAAGAAGAATAAAAATACAACTACCACTTGCCCATAACCTATGGCAAGAGGCCAATAAAGAAAACTAATCATCATAAGATTTTAAAAGTTTGCGTAAATTTTTAGAAAGGCGAGCCTTGGCTTCCCATTTTGCATCCTGATCGGAACCTCCAATTTGTTCGGCAATCTTATCAAGATAAGCGGGAATACTCGAAGGCCGATCCGTGGCTGTCATCAATCGAGCGATTTCCTCGATCTGACGAGCATTCGAAAGATCTTGCCCGAAAGTTTCGTACACAACTTTCATAATTTCGCGGGTCTGAAGTTTGTGTTTTCCCGATCGCAAAAGATTTTCCGTCTCGCGAATAGCCTCTTTATATTCCGCATCAGCATCAAGATTACGCTGCTTCGACTTCTCGGTATCGACTTGCGCCTGGATCAAATCTCGCTGCTCTTTAAGGTTAGCTTTCATCTCCTCGGAAACTTCCTTGTCAGCCAGCAATTTATCAATTTTCGCCATAGTTTCAAACAAAATCTGCCGTTTTATTTGCAAATCCACTTCATTTATAGCTCTTTGATACTCACTATTAATCTCATCAACAAGCTTTTGAACCTCCTCGCGCTGCTTCTTAACGAGCGACCAATCGAAATCAAGTTTCTGCTGTCGCTTCGTAATATCAGGATCTTTCGTATCGCCGCGAGCCTTATCGGCAAGAGCTGTATTAAGATCAGCCTGCGAATCAGCGACCTTTTTCTCATTTTGCGCACGTATCATTTCAACAGGAGTAAGAGTAGGGTGATAAGCCGAAGTATCAACATTACCGCCAGCAGAAGGATTCGAAACATCGGGAGTACCGGCAGAACCAGCGACACCAGCGCCACCAGGAGAATTACCAAAAACTGCGTTAGGGGAAATACCAGCAAGACGCCAACGGGCAGAAGCATTGCGAGGATCATTGTAACGGTTTTCGCGATTCCAAGCATCCTGCTGATACTCGAACTGCTTTTGCATATTCTCAAGGTTGTATTTCTGCTGAAGAGCCATTTCCTTCTTCTTATACTTCCAATTGCGACGGGCTTGAATACCTCCAAAAAGAGCATTTGTAGCACCGGAAGCAATATTACCAACAGCACCAGCGGCAGTTGACCCCATCAGACTACCAAGAGAGCCAAAAGCTTTACTGAAATCTGACATATTGTTCTATTTTTCTTATGAAAAGTAGGGGAGGGACGTGCTTCCGCACTCCGCAATATATATCAAGTATATTGCGGCCCTCCCCAGTTTTCACTGTTCAATTAGTCGGAATTAGCAACAGGAGTATCAATAAATTTTTCAGCCGCACGCTTCGCAGCAGCATTGGCATACTGCATTGATGCATATTCAGCAATATCGAGCTTTGAAACAGTAGGATCAGACGTAATATCAAGGGTATCCGACGAAATATCCTCTGGGCTATCAAAATGACCTTCAACCGGAGGACGGTTCGAGATACCTTCAAGGTCGACGCCACCCTTAATATAGTACGAAAGGCGACGCGCAACACACTGGCGATCAACGCAAGGAGCGAACGAACCGGAAGCGACGCGACCGGAATTGATTAAACGTTTTTTGGGATACATACCTACAAGAATTAACGTCCAAGGAAAGGCATATAATTAGCCGGGACAGATGAAACTACGCGTAAGTTATAATCAGCCATCAAAATAAAATTAGGATCAGTCAGAGATGTAGAGGCAAACAAATACTGCCAAGAAAGCGGATTAATGTACGTGCCATAATAATTGTAATCAAAATACTCGATAGGCGAATCGGGCTTTGCTTCCGAGACGTAGTACTCCGAGAAACGGCGAACGAGAGTCCAGTATTGAAAAACACCATTTTGAGCAAATTCGCCATGCAGACGGCGGTAATCAGTACGAAGCCACGACCAAGCGACTTCCTCACCGACAGAAATTTGGTTAGGATCATTTTTTGCATCCGCTTGATACGCCACATATGGACTTTTTGTCGGATTAGAAAAGCCCGTGGGCATCATACTAAAGCGATGGCGCGGAACAGACTGAAAACCAATACCTGTAAGCTCGGGGTTAAAGTCATCCGCAAAAGAATCGCCATACAAATCGGGGTGCAAACCCTGGCAATAAGCAGGCTGCGGAACAAGCATGGTAATAAGCATGAAGGTCCCCGGTTCTTTGGCATAGTAATCAATCTTGCCGTTACGGCCGTAATCAGAATAACTGTCAACACGAGCAGCCATTTGGCCGACGTTTGATTCAGTACTGGCCGTAGTGCCATCCGCAGAAGCTACGACATTAGACGGATTGATCGACGATTGCCAAACGCCAAGAAAATCGGGCTTATTGACGTATGGGGAAGAATCTTTACCCCAAACAGTACGAAACACGTCACCAATACGACCGCCAGAGACAAACAGCCGATCCATCCAGTTCTGAATTTTCGTCCACAAGCGAAGATCGGGAACCGCGACAACAGACTGACCCGTGCCATCATCAGTAACGGGAATATCAACAGAAGGAGAGCTACCTTGCCTAATAATATTACCGAACAAATCGGGCGAATACGGAACAGAAAGAAGACCGCCGTGCGCGCCAAGTCCGGCGGTGATCATAGACTTAAGGGGGTCGTATTTACTCGGATAATCCTTAAAGAAATCGCCACCAGAACCAGTCATTGAAGTAGAAAACAAGTCCTGCACGAAATCGATAATCATATCGGGGTTAAGACTGTTAAACACCTTATTAAAAGGAAGCTCTGCAAGCGAATGTGAATAGTTTCTACTGGCCGTCTCATAAAACTCCCATGCAATTTCGCGAGCACCACGAGTAAAATAAACATAATCCTCCTGCATATTCGCAATATAATAATAATGCGAAAGAAGATAGGTTACAAAGGGGGCGAGGTTCCACTTAAAAGAATCAGATTCAAAAGGCTGCGGCTGCGAACCACCAAAACCCGGATAAACAGCACCAGCGGGGACACCGAGCCAATCCCAGAGGCCGCCACGGCCAATGTGATCATAAGCCTGCGTATCCGTATTGGCGTTCATCAAATCGTCAGCCCAAACATCATAATAAGTAGCATCCGGTTCGGTGGGAGCAGATATATAGCGCTTCATCGTCCAAATTTTACGCTTATCACCGAAAGCGGGATCCGCATAAGAAGTAGGAAAATTAACACCGAGAGGATTGAAATATTGTTTAGAAAAATTCTTATACTGATCGGGCGAATAGCGCTTACCGCTACGCAGCCAACCGTAGATAACGCCATCAGGCATAAAAGTAGCAATAGTAACAAGTCGGAACCCGTTAAGCAAGGGGCCTTGCATAGGATTCGACTGCACAAGCGTATTAATTTCGCCGCGAATGCGATCACCGACATTCAAATGACGATGATGCGTAGGGTACGCCAGCCCTAAATGAATGGGAGAGCCAGCGCCCGAGGGCCACGCGTGAGTGGCTTTAGAAACATCGTTCTTGTAATCCGATGGAATGCGATATTTTGCCATTATTCAAATTCTTTAATTTCGTCTATAAGTTGTTTAAATCTATCAAAAGAAGAAACACGAGGCGAAGAGGGTAGGGGAGAGGTAGGAGTAAGACCAATAGATTTATTCAGCTCTAAAGTAGAGCGGCGCTGCGCGACCTGGTCGAACTTACTCGAAAACTTCTGACCCTGCCAACTAAATTCAGTAAGAGGATGAATATAACGATCGAGAACCATATTTTGCTTATCAACTTCCGTGAACACCTTGTTATAATAATAACGCGGCATAGCCTGCGGGAAGCCGTTAAGCAACATAGAGGGTTGATACTTATCGCCAACCTTGTGCAAACGAGCTTCGTCGGTATCAAGATAATTTTCGCCTATACCAAACGAAGTAATAACACGGGGGCGAACTTTATCGCCGTTAATGGATTTAGTTACATACTTAGCAATATAACCGCACGTCTCATCCGAAACGTAACCAACAAAAACAAAACCATACCGCCAACGGGACGCAAGAAGAGGATGATGACCGGGAACATCCGGAGAATAACCATCGATCAACTCCTGCGGAACATTAAAAAGGATACCATGGTAGTGAGGGCGACCATGTAGCGTGCCAAATTCGCAAACAAACCAATGCCGGATTTGTTTACCATAATCTTTGCGCAAGCGATCAAGGAATAAACGGACAGCCTTATTCGTGTCCTTCGAAAACTTCTTTAGGTTATCGTCGTCAAAGGTTAAGGTAACAAACAGACAGGAATTCGGAGGCCAACGACGGACCTCGTACATAAGTCGGATACGATACTGGTTGTTATACGACTTTTGGCAAGAATGACAGTATCCGCAGGGGACCTCTAAAACATAGTCCGGAGGCCAAAAAGTGCCGTAGTTAACTTTCGCGTAGTCAACGACTTCGTTGTAGGTCATATCGACATAGCGACGATTAACTATGCTTTTCGGTTGTTCACACGCCATTTTGAGGGGTTAACCACCGAACGAAAAAAAGGCCCGACGGGAACGGTAATAATAACGCGATCGTCTACGGTACGGGTATAGCAATAGGGTAGAGCAGAATCAACTACCCAGTCTTTCCAACGAAAAAACTCATCGGACTTATCAAAAACAACAACCAGGCAGGGGTCCTTGCCACGAACAGCTTCGTAGCGCACTTCGTCGGACCACGAAAGGAGGGCCTCAAAGGCCCTCCATGTATTTGTAGCCATAAGGTGATAATAAACATTACTTGCTATCGTCAGTAGCGGCACTCGGCTCATAAGGCTCGGTAGTTTGTACGAAAGCCTCAATTACAGCCTGCTCGCCGAAAGCGGCACGAGCCTCATCTATAATTGCCGGAACAGTACAAGGGTTGGCAACAGAGAAAAAAGGCTGACCATTTGCAACAATAACGTAAATTTTACAAGGAGGCTTAAAAGAATATTTCATGATTAAAATTCAGTTATATTCCGACTTCGAATAATATAGTCAACGCGCACGGTATCGATGTGAACGCCGGATCTTGAAACTTTAGCAGAAGCGGAACACGAAGAGGTAAAGAAGGCCGCAAAAGCGGCCACGAGGGCCGCAATCAGCGTCCAGAACTTTTTACTCTTTAGCAGGTTTTCGAACTTCTCCATCTTTGATAAGGGATTCAAGGCCAAGGCCGATGATAAGATATTTAGCAGACTTTGCGGTACACTCAATCTTCGTACCACTGGGAAGAACGATTACAACATCGGGAGTTTCCATAACTAATGAATTTAAGTGTTTTACAAATGTAAATTAAAGTACTACTGCACGTTTTCCAAGACTTCACGAATCGTTTTAACGGCAAGATCAAGGCGGTCTGCAAGACACGCAGGAACGTCGTTACGAATAGTCTCGGTTATAGCAACGAGATCAGCAACAACAAGACACAATTTGAATGAATCATCAAACATAATATTAATACTAACAATCGTAAATTGTAGGTGTAAAGTCCTAAAGGACAGCGTAGTAAGCAGCATGAAATCACCCATAATTTAACATAATGAATATATTAATTCAATTACCTTTGTACTGTAAGGATGCTTTTTTTATGGTCGCCGGTCGGACGATTGGCCGGCGGGTTAAATTCATTTTGGATTTTAAGCTTCGGCCGGCGGCGGATTATCTTCCTGTGCGTGCAACATTCACAAAAATATTCCGGGCGATGGCTTTTAGCGCTTTGTCGGCGTGAAACTCTCGAAGGTAAGGTCATCGTACAATATTACGATCCGCCGGACAGCGACGTCTGTTCGTGTGCCGGAAAATGGAGTCGTTGCCGGCGGCGCCGGATTTTCGGACGTTGTCGAAGCCGGCTCCTGATGCGGCGGGTTGAACGGCGTATTCCGGGTCGGACCGAACAATCCGTCGGAGATCGACGATTCGACCGCAGCGGCCGGTGCGGATTGTTCGGGTTCGCTGTCGCGATACATCTTGTCGGAATCGAGCAGCAGCCAGTCGGGATTGATTCGCGGGAACCTCCGGAGAATCTTTTGTAACAAATCGAAGCCCGGTTTGTTTCGCCCGGCGAGAATATGGGAAATTCCCGCCGGATTGATTTCGAGCAGTTCCGCGAGCTGGCTCGGCTTCAATCCTTCGTTTTTCATCAGATCGAGCAATTTTTCCCTCATCAGCGCAAATTTTTACAAATATAAAGTTTTTTCTTTTGTAAAACAAGTAAAATCTACATTTGTAAAATGTTAATAAGTGTCGACAAAGTTTACAAGTGTAAATAAGTCGATATGGTTAAATTTGCATGCAATCTATTTGTTAAAGCGTTATTTTAGATAAATAACAGTAAATATATGATATTATTGTATTTACGTCGTATATTGTTGGTGTTGTCTGCATGTAGCTGGTTATTGATGAATTAGACCGTATGATATTAAATCGTTTCTTTAAGTAATATTTGTAAATAGCTGATTGATGGATATATATTGCTCGATGTTTAATATTTTGATCGCTTGTTGGTCGCTCTGGAATTGCAGTTTATTCAAAGGATGCCGGATTATTACAATTGTAACTATTGACATCTTTAACAAACAGATGTGGTTTACAAATGTAATTACATATGGAAATGACGCGGACATTGTGTGTTTACATTTGTAAATACACTACCCTATTTTGTAAAAATGAATGCATTTTCAAGCTATTTCCGAACCCTTATCAGACATTTTGTTAACATCTCCGGATTTCGGATTTATTATGTTAAATAAAAAGAGGCCGGATAGTGTTGATAACCCACTATCCGGCTTAAATACAGCTTGTTGTAGATTTGTAAACAGCCTTCTATTTCGAGAGTTTGTCGGCTATTTCGCGGAACTCTTCCGGCGTCAGTTTGAGCTTTTCGCGGTGGAAATCCACGTCGTTTTCGCTCTGAATGGGGATCAGATGAATGTGTGCATGGGGCACTTCGAGGCCTAAAACGACGACTGCTACCCTTGCACACGCTATTTCCCGCTTGATTTTGGCTGCGACCTCTTTGGCGAAAAGCATCATGCCTGCCAGCGTTCGGTCATCGAGGTCGAAAATGTAGTCCACCTCCTTTTTGGGGACGACCAGCGTATGGCCTTTTGTCAGCGGATTGATGTCGAGAAATGCGTAGTAGTCTTCGTTTTCGGCTACTTTGTACGAGGGGATCTCCCCTGCGATGATGCGTGAAAAAATAGTTGCCATATCTTTGTTTTTAGGTTTTGCCTATTTAGCGACCGGGGCGTCTTCCGAAGTTTCGGCTGCATTTTTTTCTGCGGCGATTCGTTTATTGCGGATCAGTTCCTTGATGCTGTTAAATACATTGACAAGAATCATTATCAGCAGCAGGCTGTCGGTGAATGTGAACTTGTCCGGTTCTGCGAAAAGCCCGAAAATCGCCCATGTCGTGAATAACGCACCCCAGAACCAAAGCGCCCTGCGCTGCATTCGGACCGTTTTCGCGGCTTCCCGCCGGCGGTATTCTTCCAGCCATTTATTTTCCCGAGGTGTCATTTTCGTCATTTATCGAGGTTTCTGCTGTGGAGAGAGTGGGTCAGAGATCGCCCCAGGGCCTCTTGCCCACCAAAATACGCCTGTTATTGACAATGCCGAGAAGGATGCTGACGAGGGAGAGGGCGATCCCCAACGCTCCCAACCAGTCCGACCGGGAGATGACATCGGTACGGAATAAGTAGATTCCCCATCCGATACTTGCGGCGATTGCGCATCTGAGCAGGATGTATTGCAGTTTCAGATTGCGTTTTGCCTTGTCCGGGTCCCGGGCGGCGGCCCGCCAACGCAGTTCTTCGGGCGTCAAGGGGGCTTTAGGCTTGGTTTCAGGCATCCTATTCCTCGAACTTGGGTTTCAGTATTTCCGAGTAGATAATCGCCTGCCGGAGGTTGAATTCTTCGGTCTGGGACGTCGTTGCCGCATCCGGTGCATTGTTCGTGAGGGAATGCGCGGCGATTTCGTCATTCCCGCTGTCGTCCATGAGCCGGTTGACGGTCTGATGGCGTAAATGCCCCCTCCCGGCGGCTTTCGGCGTCGTATGTTCCGGTGCGTATTCCTCGGCGGGAATCTCCTCCAGACTCTGGCATTCGTCCGGAAAAACGGGTGCAACGGGCCACGGCGCAGGGCGTGGAGCAGGCATCGGAGCCGGTTCGGACTCCGGGTGTGCCTGCGAGGGCCACGCCTCTTCGTGGCCGGGTGTGCGGGCGCCTTTTCCGCGGGCCTTGCGCGATTGCGATACGACGTTGAATATCATCGCTCCGGCGATGATCACGACCCATATTACCGTTGCGAAATCATCCATGTCTTTAACTCAATGTTCGTTTGACACTCTCTATACCCTTTATCTTGCGCAGTTTGTCCATCACGGCGTGGAGACTTTCGGCGTCCTTCACGTAGAGGCTGACGTTGCCTTCGAAAATGCCGTCGTGGCTGTGGATGTTCACTTCGCGGATATTGATGTTGAAATCGGCGCTTACGACCTTCGCCAGGTCGAGCAGGCTGCCCTGCCGGTCGATGCCGCGCAGTTCCGTGGTCACCAGGTAGGACATGGCCTTGTGCTGCGACCATTTGATCTCCTCCTTGACGATGTTGCGGCCGAACTGTGTCGCAAGACGGTTCAGCTCGTCGCACGTGGCCTTGTGTACGATGATGTTTCCCGAGGCGGGGTCTCGATACCCTACCACCTTGTCGCCCGGAATGGGCTTGCAGCACTCCGCGATTTCGAACTGCGGTTCCGTGGCCGGAGCCTCCTCTGCCGGGGCGATTTCGCCCGGAATTGCGGCATCGTCCGTCTCGTCCTCCTTCTTCTGGGGGATGAAGAGGGTCCAGAATTTGAGTATCTTGCTCTTGGAGTTGACCTTGAGGGCTTTGTCCAGGTTGTCGAGCGAGACGATTCCCGCTCCGATCTTACTGTACAGCTCCTCCTTGTTCTTGCTGTCGTAAATGGGCGTGATCTTGCGCAGTACGCGGCCGCTCAACTTGACGTTCAGCGACTTCATCTTTTCGTCGAGCATCTGCATGCCCCGCTCGATGTTGTTCTGCCGTTCGCGTTTGAGGAAACTCTTGATCGACTGTTTGGCCTTGGCTGTGGTGACCGTTTCGAGCCATTCGGGCTTGGGGCGGGCGTTGTCGGCCGTGATGATCTCGATCTGGTCGCCGCTGTTGATCTGCGTGGTGATCGGTTCGAGTTTGTGGTTGATCTTGGCGCTGATGGCGCTGTTTCCGATCTTCGAGTGGATGTCGTAGGCGAAGTCGAGGGCCGTGGCTCCGAACGGCATTTTCCGGGCTTCGCCCTTAGGGGTAAATACCACTATTTCCGACGTATACAGCGATAACTTAAAGTTGTCCAGGAAGTCCACGGCGTTCTCCGTCGGACTGTTCAGCGCCGCGCGTATCTGTTTCAGCCACTTGTCGAATTCGTCCTCGTCCTGCGAAATGGTCGCATGCTTGTATTTCCAGTGGGCGGCGAATCCGCGTTCGGCGATGTCCTCCATGCGCTGTGTGCGGATCTGCACCTCGACCCACACTCCGTCGGGTCCCATCACCGTCGAGTGCAGCGCCTCGTAGCCGTTGGCCTTGGGCATCGAAATCCAGTCCCGCAGCCGGTCGGGCTTGGGGGTGTAAATGTCGGTGATCGTGGAGTAAATCTGCCAGCATTGGGTTTTCTCCGACGGAAACGGCAGCGGCTTGAAGACGATGCGGATGGCGAACAGGTCGTAAATCTCCTCGAAAGGAATCTGCTTGCGCTGCATCTTGCTCCAGATCGAGTAGACGCTTTTCACGCGTCCCGAAATCTCGTAGTTGATGTTGTCGCGGTTGAGCGAGGCGATGATCGGGGCGTTGAACTTGTTGATGAACTCCCGGCGCGAAGCTTCGCTTTCCTGCAATTTCTGCGTGATTTCGGCATACTGCTGCGGGAAGCGGTACTTCATGCAGAGGTCCTCCAGTTCGCTCTTGATCGAGTAGAGCCCCAGCCGGTAGGCCAGCGGCGCGAAGAGGTAGATCGTCTCGCCCGTGATCTTGATCTGCTTGTTCATCGGCATCGCCCCCAGCGTGCGCATGTTGTGCAGGCGGTCGGCGATCTTTATCAGGATCACCCGTACATCGTCGGAGAGCGTGAGGAGCACTTTACGAAAATATTCGGCCTGCTCGGAGGTGTCGGCGTTGAACACGCCGGACATTTTCGTCAGTCCGTCGACCATCGAGGCGATTTTCGGGCCGAAAATGCGTTCCATGTCCTCCACGGAGTATTCCGTGTCCTCCACGACGTCGTGCAGCAGGGCTGCGACGACCGATTTCACGCTCAGCCCGATCTCCTCGATGACGATCTTGGCTACTGCAATAGGATGCAGGAGGTACGGCTCGCCGGAGCGGCGCCTTACCCCCTCGTGTGCCTCCTTGGCCAGGAAAAATGCACGTTTGATGAAGTTCCAGTCCTCGTCGTTCTTGCAGATCTTGGTGCACGAGAGGAGCAGGTCGTCCCATTTCTCCTTTATAAGGTTCTCATCCTCGGCAGTATATCCCATAGACTACTCCTTTTTGGTGGTCTTCATGGCTTCGCGGACCTTGGCCTCGATCTCGTTGCGCAGCTCCTCGTCGTTTTTCAGCAGCTCCTTGACGGCGTCGCGTCCCTGTCCGATCTTGCGGTCGCCGTAGGAGAACCACGATCCGGCCTTCTTGACCACGCCGTAATCGACGCCCAGGTCGACGATCTCGCCGATCTTCGAAATGCCCTCGCCGAACATGATGTCGAACTCCGCGCGTTTGAACGGAGGGGCCACCTTGTTCTTCACGACCTTGACCTTCGTGCGGGTTCCCAGCTGGTCCTCGCCGTCCTTGATGACCGACATGCGGCGGATGTCGATACGCACCGAAGCGTAGAATTTCAGCGCATTGCCTCCCGTGGTGGTCTCGGGGTTGCCGTAGACCACGCCGATCTTGTCGCGCAGCTGGTTGATGAAGATGCAGACGGTCTTGGTCTTCGAGATGCTCGACGTGAGTTTGCGCAGCGCCTGCGACATGAGTCGCGCCTGAAGACCCATCTTCGAGTCGCCCATCTCGCCCTCGATCTCGGCCTTGGGCGTCAGCGCCGCCACGGAGTCGATGACGATGATGTCGATGGCGCTCGAACGGATCAGCGAGTCGGCGATTTCGAGCGCCTGCTCGCCGTTGTCGGGCTGCGAAATGAGCAGGTTGTCGACGTCCACGCCCAGTTTCTGTGCGTAGAAACTGTCGAAGGCGTGCTCGGCGTCGATGAAGGCCGCGATGCCGCCGGCCTTCTGCGCCTCGGCGATGGCGTGAATCGCCAGCGTGGTCTTGCCCGACGACTCGGGACCGTAGATCTCCACGACGCGGCCCTTGGGATAGCCGCCTACGCCGAGCGCCATGTCGAGCGTGATTGAACCCGTCGGGATGACCGGAATGTCGTTCACTTCGGTGCTGTTCATGCGCATGATCGAGCCTTTGCCGAAGTCCTTCTCTATTTTCTGCATCACTGCGTCCAGCACTTTGAGCTTGTCCGCGTTTATCTGTACTTTTTCTGCCATTATGGTTTTGTTTTGTATCATTAACTTTGTTTCGGTCCGCTGCTGTCGAACTTCGCCGAGCGGCGGGAGCCGTTGTTTCGCCGCCTTGCGGCGTCGGGTCCCCGCCCGAGACGGGGATTTAGGGGGTGGGTCGGATTCGTAAACGACGCTTTAGGCGGCGAATACGGCGGTCGGACGCACATCGGCGGGACAAATTGTATCCTGTCCTTACTTATAGGAATCAATGATCTGCCGGTAGTGGTTCTTGGTGTCCACCTTGGTGAAAATCTTCTCGATGCGGCCTTCGGCGTCGATGACGAACGTCGTGCGCAGCACACCCATGTACTTGCGGCCGTACATCGACTTTTCGGCCCACACGCCGTAGGCTTCGCACACCGAGTGGTCGGTGTCGGAGAGCAGCGTGAAATTCAGGTCGTGCTTGTCGCAGAAACTGCGGTGCGACTTCTCGCTGTCGGGGCTTACGCCGATGATCCGGAATCCCATCCGTGTCAGTTCGGCCTTGCCGTCGCGCAGGCTTTTGGCTTCGAGCGTACAGCCCGAGGTGTTGTCCTTGGGGTAGAAATAGAGTATCGTGCGCTGTCCTCGCAGATCGGCAAGCGTCAGAGGCTCACCGTCTTGGGTCGTGGACTTGAAATCGGGGGCCATCTCCCCCGCCTGCAACTGTGTCATAGCGTTTTCCGAAAAAGAGATTATTTTCTCAAAGGTATGAATTTTCCGGCGATTTTCATGCTTCCCGGGCGACTTTTTTGCGGCCTAATC
>ENA-ORUG01002528-ORUG01002528.1-human-gut-metagenome-genome-assembly--contig:-NODE-2528-length-12808-cov-3.397318_pt1 | contig 12808 bp, 10 predicted proteins | sample MGYA00242079_ERZ509207 | MGnify/ENA primary metagenome ERZ509207 (study PRJEB26280, sample SAMEA2338780) | human gut metagenome | biome: human gut; feature: human-associated habitat; material: faeces...
GACAGGGATTCGAACCCCGGGAACCTCTCAGTTCAACGGTTTTCAAGACCGCCGCGATCGACCACTCTGCCATCTCTCCTTACTTTACAGGAAAAACATATCCTCCCGAAAAGCGTTGCAAAGGTAACTGATTTTTCGATATTACCAAATAGTTTCTGATTTTTTGTCTACCTTTGTTATATGAAAGTAGTAACTCTCGGCATAATCTAAATAAATTTGGCTTCTGCTCTCATTTTTTCTACCTTTGCCGTCTCTTTTCCTGCTTTGCGCAGGTACAAGGCAGTTTTAGGGGTTGTTCCGGGTCCCGATCCGGGAAAAACGTTGTCAAAAAATGATATTCCTACAACTCTTTTGGACTTTTTTCAAAATCGGCTCATTTACCATAGGCGGAGGATATGCCATGGTCCCCATCATAGAAGAGGAGCTGGTGCGAAAAAAGAAATGGATCGACAGTTCGGAATTTGTCGATATTCTCGCTCTGTCCCAATCGGCACCGGGTATCTTGGCCGTAAACATATCGATCGTTACCGGCTACCGTATCCGCAAATTTACCGGAGCGGTAACCGCTACCCTCGGGACTGTCCTACCCTCGTTTATTATCATATTGCTCATTGCCATGTTTTTCAAGCAATTTCAGGACAATGAGGTAGTAGAGCGTATTTTCAAAGGCATACGTCCGGCCGTAGTCGCACTCATCGCTGCTCCGGTATTCAAATTGGGCAAGTCGGCCCGTATAACCCGTTATAATCTGTGGATTCCCATTGCAGCGGCCCTGCTCATCTGGCTGTTCGGCTTCTCCCCCATATGGGTCGTATTGATAGCCGGTGCGGGAGGATATCTCTACGGGAACATCAAGAGAAAGAGAGGTGCACAATGATGTGGTGGCAACTGTTCTACTCGTTTTTCAAAATCGGACTTTTCGGATTCGGCGGGGGGTACGCCATGCTCTCCATGATACAGGGCGAGGTCGTAACCCGACATGCATGGCTTACCCCGCAAGAGTTTACCGACATTATAGCCATCAGCCAGATGACCCCCGGCCCTATCGGCATCAACTCGGCCACATACATCGGCTATACCGCCACCGGCAGTATATGGGGAGCAGCATTGGCGACATTTGCGCTGGTACTCCCTTCGTTTATCGTCATGCTCATTCTGTACAAGTTTTTCATGCGTTACCACGACAGTCGGCCGGTAACCGACACGTTTGCCGGATTACGTCCGGCCGTTATCGGGCTCATTGCATCGGCAGCTCTCGTGCTGATGAATACAGAGAATTTCGGTTCTCCCGGAGAAGACTTCCGCCAATTCCTTTTCAGCCTCGGTATCTTCGCCGCCGTTCTTACCGCCAACTTTTTTTTCAGAGTCAACGCCATACTTCTAATTATACTGGCCGGCATCGCCGGATTCCTAATCTATTGAATCATGAATTACGAAGAAACGCTGCAATATCTCTACCGGCAACTTCCCGTTTTCCAGCAAGTAGGACAATCGGCTTATAAACCGGGATTGGGCAACAGTCTCGCACTCGACCGGTTGGTAGGTTACCCCCACCGCCGCTATGCCACCATACATATCGCCGGGACCAACGGAAAAGGCTCGACCAGTCATGTTTTGGCTGCCGTCCTGCAAAAGAGCGGTTACAAAGTGGGTCTCTACACTTCACCCCATCTCATAGACTTCCGCGAACGCATACGGGTCAACGGCGAAATGATTACCCGGGAAGCCGTACTCGAATTTGTCGACAAGTACCTCGAACCGAGTCGAGAAATCCACCCGTCGTTTTTCGAGCTTACCATGATGATGGCTTTCGACTACTTCGCTTCCCGCCACGTCGATGTAGCCGTCATCGAAACGGGTTTGGGTGGCCGTCTCGACAGCACCAATATCATTACTCCCCGGGCATGCGTCATTACCAACATAAGTTACGACCACATGGCCCAACTTGGACACACGCTCACCTCTATCGCCCACGAAAAGGCCGGTATCATAAAAAGCGGTATTCCCGTCGTCATCGGGGAGGCCGAAGGTGATGTACGACGTGTTTTCGAAGAGAAAGCCCGCGAAGAGTCGGCCCCCATATATTTCGCTCAGGAAAGCGACGTATTGACTTCTTGTCGACCAAACGAAAACGGACAATGGGCTATCGATAGCAGGGACTACGGATACCTCACCTATGAACTGGGCGGCCTGTGCCAAGAAAAAAATGCGGCAACCATACTCTGCGCCTTGCGCATACTGCGACAACAGGGATTTGCCATAACGCCAGAAGCCGTAAAAGAGGGATTCGCACATGTTACCACCCTCACCAGCCTGCAAGGCCGCTGGCAAAAAGTCGGCTCCCTGCCACCCGCCTATTGCGACACAGGCCACAATACGGGCGGATTCCGATATATCTCGCAGCAGCTCGCAGGCATCAAGTGTCGCACGTTGCGCATCGTCTTCGGTATGGTAAACGACAAAGACATTTCGGGCGTACTCTCCATGCTCCCCCGGGAGGCCGTCTACTACTTCACGCAAGCCTCCATTCCCCGGGCCATGCCGGCCAGTGTGATGCGCGACAAAGCTGCCGAAGCCGGATTGAAAGGCGATGTCTACGATAGCGTTCCCGAAGCCTACCGTGCCGCATTACACGACAGCTGCGACGAAGATTTTGTCTTTATCGGCGGCAGCAGTTTTGTGGTAGCCGACTTGCTCGCTTTTTTAGAAGCGAACAAAAAAAACTAAAAACATCTCTCAAAGTTTTTTTATTCTCAAAATAGTATATATCTTTGCGGCCAGATTCAAAAACAAATTAAATTATGAAAAAAACTTTACTCTCTTTATTCGCAGCATTTGGTATGCTGGCTTCTGTATGTGCTGAAAACGTCAGTGTTACAGTCGACAAAGCCGACTACACCGAAGATCCTCAAATAACAGGTTTTACCATCACCGATAAAAACGACATACTTACGGGTACGGCCGCATTGGAATACGGAACACACGGCAATGGTATTTGGTCGATAACTTTTTATGTAAAAGAGGGAACGACAAAAGAAGCATTGGATGCCTCTGTTACATCAGACAGTTTTTCTTTCTCTCCGTCGGACCTGCAAGTTCAGTATTTAGGAAACTTTCTTGCTGGAGATTATACCGCCCCTATCTCTTCCAATGGCGTACTCTTCATGGTAGGCGACATACAGATTTGGGTCTATTATGAAGAAACGATGGAAGAGGTAGAAAAACCTGTCATCAATAACGGTTATCAAATTCCCAACTCCGATTTCGAGGCATGGGCTTCGAACAAAGAACCCGGGAATGGATGGAACTCTTTTGCTTCTGCAACTGGAAAATTTTCATCTATGTCTTCCGCATCTCCTGCTCCGGTAAAAGTAGAAGGTCATAACGGAGGATCGGCCGTAAGATTAAATTCTTTGGATCTTGTGCTTGCCAAAGCTAACGGAAACCTGACCACCGGAATCATCAATATGGGCAGCTTCAGTCCCAAAGATCCGTCAAACCATAATTTCACAGACCTCGACAATGAAGGGCACTACCTTCTTTTCAAAGGGACTCCCGACTCGGTATGCCTCTACGCCAAATTCATCTCGGGAGGGAGTGAAAACGGCCGAGGACGCTTTATCCTGCACGACAAATACGAGTACCACGACCCCGAACAGAGTGGCGACAGCGCACACATGGTAGGAGACGCCACAATCCTGATTCCCGAATGCGGCGAATGGACCCGCTTCTGTGCCCCCTTTGTCTACACCGGAACGACCGCTCCTAAGGGAGAACAATATATGCTGGCTTCGCTCACGACCAATCCCGTACCCGGCGGTTCGGCAAAAGACACGCTTACCGTTGACGACATCGAGATCATCTACAACTCCAAGCTCGACTCCATCGTCATCGTAGGAACGGCACTGGAAGGATTCGATAAGGAAACTTACTCCTATACTGTAACGGGACAAACCCCGTCGATCGACCAAATAACGGCTTATTCCGATGGTAAGGGCGCATCGGTCGATGTTGCAGTAAACGAGTCCGTTGCGACCATTACAGTCAAAGGAAACGACTTCGAGGTAAATCCCGAGAATCAACATGTCTATACCGTAACCTTCAATAACACCAGCGCTATCGATGCCGTAAATGCCGAAAACATCACGGTAAGTTACGCCAACGGCTTGATAACCGTCAACGGTGCGGAAGGCGCACAAGCCGAAGTCTATACGCTTGCCGGACAGAAAGTGGCTCAATTCATTTGCAACGGAACAACAAGCGTATCGCTCAACCGGGGCGCAGCATACATCGTCAAAGTCGGCAATTACCGTCAAACGATCATCGCGTTCTAATCGACCGTTTTCTCATAGGTAATAAAAAAGTCTGCTCGGATTTCGAGCAGACTTTTTTATTACCTATGAGAGATTCCCGTATATAGCGGAATGGCCCAAATGTCATTCTGAAAGGCTTTGCCTTGAAGAATCTCTTGCCTAACGATACAACCCTTGTGGAACACTGTCATTCTGAGGTCGGAGTACCGAAGAATCTCCTGTTAAACGTATATTTCTCATGAGATTCCTCATATCTATTCGGAATGACAATATTTGTAAAAAAGTTATGAAATTCCTCGCTGGTACATCGGAATGACAAGAAACTATCGTTCTTGAAAATATATGTCATTCTGAACGTAGCACGAGCCGAGTGAAGAATCTCATATCCAAAGAAAACATCTTATTTGAGATTCCTTACATACACTCGAAACGACAAAGAGCCGAAATAAAAAACAGGTTTCGGACTCTACTTTCGATTATATCACAAAAAGGAGAACTTCAAGAAGGGATAACCGTCCGGCCAAAAGGAAACAAAGCCACCCGCATGAGCTTGAAATGCTGGATACCGAACGGAATGCCCACAATCGTAATACAGAAAAGTAATCCCCAGCCAAGATGACTCAATGCAATCCAAATGCCCCCGATAAAAAACCAAATCACATTCATGATGATTTCGAGGCAACTGCGGCTACCTTCCTCGACAACAGTTGTTTGACTGAAAGGCAAAAGGGCTACCAATCCTATCTTGAAAACCTGTAACCCGAAAGGTATACCGATGATGGTACAGCATAATAAAAAACCAGATACCAAATATTCCAAAGCCATGAAGAAGCCTCCGAAAACCAGCCAAATAATATTACCCAGTACGCTCATACCACATCTTATTTAAATGCTTATCTACTCTTCAATTTTTATATCTTTCATGAAAGAATTGAAATCCAAATCTTTTACCAGCATCGTATCGCCTTTGAGATACGAGGCCTCCCGAGTATCGAGCATAGCCCGCCACTGCTTATGATAAAGACGGCGGTCGATCTTGAAATTTTCCGACCCGTTACGGTCGAGACGCCTCAAAAGCATGCCCACACTTAATCTCGACACATCGATTGCCGGCATATATGCCCACACACGTTCGTCGGAGGTAGGTGTACCTCGTATGATTTTGGCCTCCAACAACTGTTGCAAGACCTGTCCCGTAAGGCGTACTGGTATACGATAAGACGACGCTATCTGATGTCGGGTGAGCGGAGCCTCTCCCCGTACAAAACGCTGTACGATGACCGAAACAACCACCAGCACGACAAAATCTTTATATCTACGGCTGATATTTTTTATGTCTTTATCGAAATTGAATTTTTCGACGTTTTGGGAAGAATACGAAAGAACCGCCCCGAAAAGGCAAATGAGCCACGAAATCCACATCCATAACAGAAACAAAAGCAGGAAAGCAAAACTGCCGTATATGGCATTGTAACGAGAAACCCATACCTGACCGCTGATATAGACAAACTGCAACAACTGGAACGACAAGCCGCATATTACCCCCGATACCAGAGCATTCCAAAACTTGACCCTCGTATTGGGAACCAAAATATATAAAGCCGTAAAAACGATACAAGTCAAAATATAAGGACTTATCGCCAATACAAAACGCAACACAGGACTCAAAAAAGCCAACATCGGTTTGGTATCGATACCCGATGTAACGAAAATCGACAATCCGCCGGCAACGATCATCAAAATGGGCAACAACACCATAATAGCGATATAATCGACAATTTTACGATATATCGATCGCTGTTTTGACACCTGCCATATATCGTTGAATGTCGTCTCGACGCTATTCAGCAGACTCACGACCGACCACATGAGGAAAAGGATACCCACTCCCACAAAAATGCCGTCTTTGGTTTGCGCTAAATAAGAATCGACAAAAGTCATGGCCTGCTCCAAAGCCTCTCGCTGAGCGGGGAAGTAGTCGAATAATTGACTTTGTACGATGGTCTGGAAACCAAATCCTTTTGCTACAGCAAAGACCAATGCCAGCGCCGGAACAATGGCCAGCAACGTATTGAACGTGAGTGCGGCGGCGCGTGCCTGCAAATCATCGGCGATAAAACGTTGTATCGAGAGATAAATGGTCTTCATCAGATTGATGAGCCGATGGCGGCTACCGGAAACTTCATTTCCCGTAATACGCCACATATCATATATGATAAACCGATATGTCCGACGAAAAATAATGCGCCATTTTTTTTGTTTTGTCGCTGCCATGCCGGAAGTTTTATTAAAAAAACAGCAGGACGATAAGCCGGGTTCTGTACTTTCCCGAGAGAAAGCGTCTGTCATTTATCTGGCCTTTATGTTGCCATAAAGATCAAGCGGTTTACCCCCCGGCATCGGACGAGCAGCCCTGATAGCGCCGGTGTACATAACCTTGCAACCCATAAGACGTACGGCTCTCTGTGTCGCCACAAAGACCGGTGAGCTCTTACCTCACCTTTTCACCCTTGCTGCCGAAGCAGCGGTTATTTTCTGTTACGCTACTCTGCCTTTACAGACAGCTTCCCGTTAAGAAATATGGTGCCCTGTGTTGCCCGGACTTTCCTCTCGCGTTTCCACGAGCGACAGACTGTCCTGCTGTTAAAATACAAAGATACGGTATTTCGGTTGTTCTACCAACGTCTCTTCATAAAATCGATTGTAAAAATACGATAAACTCGCAGGATTTTCCAAGCGAACCTCGTTCCATACATTTGAGATGACATTTTGTCATTCCGTGTGAGGTGGGTAAGCCGGTGAAGAAATTCCCAAAGTTTTCTTATCGGCTTTGTCCGAATGTGAGGAATCCCCGCCTCTCTATCGGCAGAGATTCTTCGTTTTACTTCGTTCCATGCAAAATGTACTGCTTGGTATGAGATTCTTCACTACGCTTTCGCTTCGTTTAGAATGACAATCATATGTCCTTCCGGGCAGATGCAAACATGCGAGGAATCTTTTGTTAAAGGACTGTTTTTTTCTTTTGTAATCGTGTCATCACAAAGGGGCGGCAGAAGACTTCGAAAAGGTGTTCAATAGAGAGTCTATTTTTCTTCTCTTATAGTCATGATTACTTATTAAGTGTATGCGGGGAAATTTTATTTGCGATAAAATTCTTTCGTTTTTTGTATTTCAAGATAATAAGGGAACTGCTGATAGAAAATTTTCGTTTCGTATATGAGTGGCAAATGTATTGATAGAAAAAGGTGAGTAGCTGACAAGTTCTTGTCAGCTACTCACTTCTTTCGGGAAATTAGCAGTAATTATTCCTATATATGATTTTTACGGTTTTTCCACAATTTACTCATATCTTCGAGTGTCTTGCCTTTGGTCTCGGGGACGAGTTTCCATACGAAGATGGCGGCTATGACACAGATGATGCCGTAAAGGGCGTAAGCAAACATGTGTCCGAATTTGTCGCCCATATCGCCTACGCTCATGTTATACATGGGAACGAAAGTCGACGATACGATGAAGTTGAATATCCATTGGAATGCAACGGCAATGGCAACGGCGGCTCCACGTATGGTGTTGGGGAAGATTTCGGCGATAAGCACCCAGCATATTGGTCCCCAAGAGAACATAAATGATGCCGAATACACCATAATGCTAATAACAGAAATGATAGGAGGTAATGATACGATGTTACAGAGAGCAACACTAAATGCTCCTATTCCCATACCTATGGAACCGGTGATAAGCAGAGGTTTACGACCGAATTTTTCGACGGTGAATACGGCAACGAGAGTAAATGAGATATTGACGATACCCATAATGACAGTTTGTATCATGGGGTTGCCCATACCCATGCTTTCGAAAATACGAGGCGCAAAATAAAGTACCGCGTTGATACCTACGGCTTGTTGGAACACGCTGAGCATGATGCCGATGAAGATGACCATCCAGCCGTAAGTAAACAGTTTTTCGGTTTTTTCGTGAGCAGTGGCTTTGATGTCGGCCAGAATGATTTTGGCTTGAGCTATTCCGTTGATACGGCTCAGAACCGAGAGCGCTTTTTCGTCACGACCGGTCATTGCCAGATAACGGGGCGTTTCGGGAACGAGCAGTACGAGCAATGAGAAAAGTGCGGCGGGGAATGCTTCGCTACCGAACATCAGGCGCCAACCTGTTTCGGTAACCCAAATCGATTCTCCGGGGTTTAAGATTTGATTTACTCCATCTATGGCTTTCACGACGGGATTGATGTTGTCGCCCAAGATAAGGAAGTTGACAAAGTAAACGACAAGTTGTCCGAAGATGATGGCAAATTGGTTCCACGATACAAGAGTTCCCCTAATGTTACTGGGGGCGATTTCTGCTATATACATGGGGCATATAGCCGAGGCAAGACCTACACCTATACCGCCTAATACCCGGTAGAAATTGAATGCGATGAGCAGGTCGAGACTGGGTTTGCCGTATTCGAAGAAAAGAAATTCCGGATAATAAGACCCAAGAGCCGATAAGAGGTAACAGATACCGGCTATGAAAAGTGTTTTTTTACGTCCCAGATTCGATGCCAGTAGTCCCGAAATGGCGCTACCGATAATACAACCGATCAATGCGCTGGAAGATGTTATACCGTGTATGGCATCGGAGTAAACGAAGTCTTTTGCTCCCATAAAGAAGGCTTGAAGACCTTTTTCTGCTCCTGAGATGACGGCCGTGTCGTATCCGAATAACAATCCTCCGATGACAGCCACCATCACGATAGAAATAAGATAGGCTTTATCGCCCTTTTCTGCGTAGTTCATGATATTGTTTTATTGATTTAGAAGTTGACATTTGGTATGATAAAATGTTTAGCGACAAATTTCGGCGGGTGGCTCGATTTTGTCGCTAAACACTGATTTATCGTGCAGCCATGTAAGGGTTAGCAATACATGTTGAGGATAGCCTCGTACAACTCTTGTTTGCCGCTGGTTTGTTTGGGTTCGCCTTTGGTTTTGGCATATGCAACGACATCTTCGAGTTTAAGTTTGCCATCTTCGAATTCTTTACCCTTGCCCGAGTCGAACGAGGCGTAGCGGTCGGCCAACATTTTTTTGTAGGGCGACTCGTTGAGTAGGTTGGCTGCGCTTTCGAGGGCACGAGCCATAACGTCCATGCCGGCGATGTGGGCAATGAAAATATCTTCGAGGTCGGTCGAGTTACGACGGGTTTTAGCGTCAAAGTTCATACCTCCGTTACCGAGACCGCCATTGCGGATAATCTGCATCATGGCTTGCGTGAGTTCGTAGTTGTCGATGGGGAACTGGTCGGTATCCCATCCGTTCTGATAATCACCCCGGTTGGCATCGATCGATCCCAGCATACCGTTATCTACGGCTACGGCCAGTTCGTGTTCGAAAGTATGACCGGCGAGAGTAGCGTGATTTACCTCAATGTTTACTTTGAAATCTTTGTCGAGGTTGTGGGCTTTCAAGAAGCCGATAACCGTTTCGGTATCCACGTCATATTGATGTTTGGTCGGTTCCATAGGTTTCGGTTCGATGAGGAAAGTACCTTTGAAACCTTTTGCACGGGCATAGTCGCGAGCGATGGTGAGCATCATGGCCAAATGCTCTTTCTCCCGTTTTTGATCGGTATTGAGCAGAGACATATAACCTTCGCGGCCGCCCCAGAATACATAATTCGATCCGCCCAGTTCGATGGTAGCATCGATGGCGTTTTTGATTTGTACGGCAGCGCGAGCTACGACATCAAAGTCGGGATTGGTAGCCGCACCGTTCATATAGCGGGCGTGGCCGAATACATTGGCAGTACCCCACAATAATTTGATACCGGTCTCGGCTTGTTTTTGTTTGGCGTAAGCCACGATTTCTTTCATGTTGGCTTCATATTCTTCGATGCTGTTACCTTCTTCGATAAGGTCTACATCATGGAAACAATAGAATTCGATGCCTATCTTTTGCATGATTTCAAAACCGGCGTCCATTTTGTTTTTGGCACGATCCAGCGCTGTTGCACCTTCGTTCCACGGGAACTTTTTTGTTCCGCCGCCGAATTGGTCGCCACCTTCGGCGCAGAGGGTGTGCCACCATGCCATAGAGAAACGCAGCCAATCTTTCATTTTCTTTCCGTTGATGACTTTTTCGGGATCGTAATAACGGAATGCCAGAGGATTTTTACTTTCTTTACCTTCGAATTTGATTTTTCCTATTTGAGGAAAATACTCTTTTGTTGCCATAATCGTGTTATTTGTTTTGATATTGAGATTATTTTATAAGGGTTTCTAATATGCCTTTCCAGCGGGCGTATGCCTCTTGGTAAGCTGCTATATTTTTGGTGTCGGGTTCTATGATCTGAATTTTTTTCAGGGAAGAGAAAGCCTCTTCGGTCGATTTGTAGATTCCGGCTCCTATACCGGCTCCTTTGGCGGCACCTACCGATCCGTCGGTATCGTATAGCTCTATTGTTGCCTCGGTTACTCCCGCCAATGTGTCGCGGAAAATCGGACTCAGGAACATGTTGGCATGTCCGGCCTTTATCGTGCGTATGTCGATGCCTATGCCTTGCATGATTTCCATACCGTATTTAAAGGAGAATACAATACCCTCTTGGGCTGCGCGCATGAGATGATAACGGTCGTGCCGGTTGTAGTTGATGCCGTGGATCGACGCGCCGATTTCTTTATTTTGCAGGATACGTTCGGCACCGTTGCCGAATGGCACGATACTCACTCCGTCGCAACCGATGTCTACTTGCGATGCCAGCAGGTTCATGCTCGAATAAGAAGTATCTTCGGGAGCGATGTTGCGTTTTATCCATGAATTGAGAATGCCCGTTCCGTTGATGCAAAGCAACACGCCCAGCCGGGTCTGTCCCTTTTTATGGTTTACATGCGCAAAAGTATTGACGCGCGATAGGGGATCGTAATTGACCGACCCGTTGATACCGTATACGACACCCGATGTTCCGGCTGTCGATGCAATTTCTCCCGGATTGAATACATTGAGCGACAGAGCGTTGTTGGGTTGGTCTCCGGCTCGGTAGGTAACAGGAGTACCGGCTGTGAGTCCCAACAATTGTGCGGCATGGGAACTGACGGCTCCCTGCACGCCGAATGTAGGAACGATTTTGGCGATAATGCTTTCATCGAACCCGTAATGTGCCAATAACTCTTTCGATACGCAAGCGTTCTTGAAGTCCCAAAATATACCTTCTGATAGCCCCGATACGGTAGTGCATACCTCATTTGTCAGCCGCATGGCGATATAGTCGCCCGGGAGCATGATTTTATCTATTTTCTCGAAAATTTCCGGCTCGTTTTCTTTGATCCACGCCAGTTTCGAGGCTGTGAAATTTCCCGGAGAGTTAAGCAGATGTTCGAGACAGAATTTTTCGCCCAACGTGCGGAATGCGTTTTCTCCGTAGGGTACGGCACGGCTGTCGCACCAAATAATGGCCGGTCGCAGTACATGTTGATTTTTATCTACAACGACAAGGCCGTGCATTTGATAAGAGATACCAATCGCTTTTATTTCAGAACCGTCGATGTTGGCTTGATTTAAAATTGAACGCGTAGCGGTTTGCAGATTTTCCCACCACCGTTCGGGGTCTTGTTCGGCCCAGCCGCTTTTATGAGCGATGATCTCCATTTCTTGTTTCGGAGAGAAGTCGCTGGCTATGCACACACCGGTCTGTGCATCGACAAGCGAAGCCTTGACCGATGAACTGCCGATGTCATATCCTAATAAATACATGGTGTTTTTCTTTTATATGGTTATGTTTCGCTGTAAAGATACATTTTTTTGATAAAACAAGAAAAGCAAAAACTGTTCTTTTTTGACGTCTTATCTGTTATTTATTATAGCCCTTTGTCTTATAGGCCTTTATTGGAAAGATGGTTTGTATGGGTTGCGGTATTTTGGAAGAGAGGTGGATTTTTCGACCATGACTCTTGCAAAAGTTATATCCTTGTTTCGGGGAATATCGGGAAAAATTTTATCTTTGTACCATAAATTCTAAAACTTTTTTTTGTTATGAAAACCGTTATCGCAACTGCTGCTGCACCTGCAGCTATCGGGCCGTATAGTCAGGCCATACAGGTCGGAAATATGCTTTTTACCTCGGGACAGATTCCTATCGATCCTGCTACATCGCAATTTGTAGAAGGAGGTATCAAGGAACAGACGACTCAGGTTTTTGCCAATTTGAAGGCAGTCCTTGCCGAAGCCGGATATACGTTCGATGATGTAGTGAAGACGACCGTCTTTTTGGCCGATATGTCTCTGTTCGTTCCGATGAACGAGGTATATGCTTCGCAATTCAGCGGTTCGTTTCCGGCACGGTCGGCTGTTGCCGTGAAAGAGTTGCCCAAAGGGGCGTTGGTGGAAATTGAGGTAATCGCCGTGAAGTAAAACGGCACTACTGTTTTTCTATTTATAGAAGAGATGCTTTGCAGAGTCTGGTTGACGGACGTGTGTGAAGCATCTTTTTTTGAATTATGTTTA
>ENA-ORUG01002530-ORUG01002530.1-human-gut-metagenome-genome-assembly--contig:-NODE-2530-length-12805-cov-2.758039_pt1 | contig 12805 bp, 11 predicted proteins | sample MGYA00242079_ERZ509207 | MGnify/ENA primary metagenome ERZ509207 (study PRJEB26280, sample SAMEA2338780) | human gut metagenome | biome: human gut; feature: human-associated habitat; material: faeces...
TTCAAACTTACCGATACCGGCGCGGTCCTTCAAGAAGTGGCAATGAATCTTCAATTGATCGCCGGGCTGCACGACTTTCTTAAAACGGGCATTATCGATGCCGGCAAAGAAGTAAAGCGAGCCGTCATTGCGCTGTTCTTCAGTCAAACGGGCCAAGGCCAACACGGCGCAGGCTTGAGCCATGGATTCAATAATCAAAACACCGGGCATGACCGGGCATTCCGGGAAATGGCCTTGGAATTGCGGTTCATTGGCCGTGATGTTTTTGATGACAACAGCCGTCGTCAAGTCGTCCGACACACTTTCCACACGGTCAATCAACAAAAACGGATAACGGTGCGGAAGATATTTCATAATATCTTGAATGTTGTATTTCATTTTCTTATTTTTCCTTTTGATTGTCTTCTAATTTTGCCAAAGCCGCTTCAAGCGCTCTTAAGCGCTTACGCATCTCAGGCAAATGTTTAATCATTACAGCTGAGCGTTCAAACTCACGATTGGGCATCGCAGGGAAAAAGCCCATCATAAGTTTCGTGTCATCCGGATAAGAAATCACGGTCGTTGCCGGCCCGATGGTCGCTCCGCTCGGAATCTTGATATGGCCGTTGATATTAGCTGCGCCACCGACAGTAACATGGTCACCCAACGTGGTGGATCCTGCCATGCTGGCAGCGCCTGCCATCACACAGTGTTCGCCCAAGCGGCAGTTGTGCGCGATCTGAATTAAGTTATCAACTTTGCTGCCTTTGCCGATCACCGTGTCATCGAGCGCACCACGATCGACAGCGGTATTGGCACCGATTTCCACGTCATCTTCAATTCGAACACTACCGATTTGCGGAATCTTCACCCACTCGCCTTCAAAGGGAGCAAAACCAAAACCGTCGCCACCGATCACGCAACCCGACTGCAGCACACAACGCGCCCCGATCGTGCAGTGATGATCAACGGTAACATTGGGATGCAGGCGCGTATCGTCCCCGATGACAGAGCCGACTCCTACCACACTGTTGGCGCCAATCCAAGCGCGCGCTCCAACCACAGCGTGATCTTCGATAACTGCACCGGCATCCACACGGGCTGTCGGATCAACCTTAGCCGTTACGGCAACGGAGGCATGAGGATGAATGCCACTTGCAAATTGATTTTGAAGTTTTTCAACGACTTGCCAGGCATAAGGATTGGGGGTGATGACCATCGCGCGCGGCGTTTCATCACCGTAAATAGCTTCCTTATCTTCTTTGCGAAGCACAATGACGCCAGCCTGGCAGTCTTTGACTTCATGAATAAATTTCGGATTAGCCAAAAATGCCACTTCGTCGGGTTTGGCGTGGCTTAATGCGCCGATACTTCTGACAGCCACCCCTTCATAAGGGCCGACCAATTCTTGAGCAAGGCGTCCGGTGCATTGCTGTCGCACCGCTTCCACGAGAACAGCAATCGGATAAGCAGTTCTTTGTGTCATAACTTATTTCCCCAAAGCTTTAATGACCTGATCGGTGATATCCACGTTCGGACCGACATAAACGGCCTCTTGAACGATCAAGTCATATTTTCCCTTGCGGGCAATGTCGCGAATAATTTCATTGCTTCGCATCAAAATTGACTGCAATTCTTCATTTCTGCGACGGTTTAAATCTTCACGCAATTCACGTTCACGACGTTGCCGCGACCGTTCACGATCAGCCAACTTACGCTCTTCGGCCATCCGTTCGGTGTTGCTCATCTTCGAGGCGCGTTTTTGGTATTTTTCAACGTCAGCCTTAAGCGCTTTGGCTGAGATGGACAAAGACTTTTCTCGGGAAGCAAACTCCTTTTCAAGTTTCACTTGAGCCGAGTGCGCCGCAGCACTTTCTCGAAGAATACGATCCGGATTCACTACCCCGATTTTTGTATCAGCTAGTGCCGATTGGGCCATCATCGCCAATGAAAGAATCGAGGCAAGAGCCAATTTTTTCAGCATATTTTCATGTACTCCATGTACGCTCAAGGGAAAGGCGGTCTTTAAACCCCTTTCCCCAGTATTTTGCGAACCCTTCCGTAAAGGTGATCAGGCTATGTTAGAAGCCCGTACCGATTTGGAATTGGAAGCGTTCGACTTCGTCGCCATCCTTGTCGTTGAGCGGCGCCGCGATACTGAACTTCAACGGGCCTAACGGCGAAATCCAGGCTACACCGACACCGACTGAGTAACGCAGATCAGACAAGGAAATGCTCATCTTTTCATCTACACGACCGCCGTAGGTGTAAGAATCACCCCAAACCCAACCGCCATCGAGGAAGGTAAACCAGCGAAGCGTGCGGTCGGCACCCGGCAAAGGCATCAACATTTCAAGAGAGAAATTCAAAGAAGCCTTACCACCGGCGCTGTCTCCATCACCATCGGTGTAGTCCTTCGGACCTAAGCTGGAGTTTTCGTAGCCACGGACGCTGCCGATACCACCGGCGTAGAAGTTCTTAAAGAACGGGTATTCTTTACCGCCCCAACTATCGCCGTAACCGATTTCACCGTTAAACGCTAAGGTCAAATCACGCGTGACCGGCCAGTAATGTTGCAACTGGTAGCTGGCACGATAGTAACGAAGATCCATCACAGGAAGCGTCACTTCACCGGACAAGCGCTGATAGGTACCACGAGTCGGTGCCAAAGCGTTATCACGGCTATCGCGTGACCAACCGATAGTCGCTGCTACAGCGTGAGGCGAGTCGCCGAAATCTTCAACGTATTGTTTGTAGCGCTGAGGAGCTCTTGTACCAGCATCAACAAGCGTATTTTCCCACTTGGCGCCCAAGAAAACGCGGTCGTATTCGGTAAACGGAATACCCCAGCTCACAGCTGCACCGCGGGTTTCGTATTCAAGGTCATCGGCCAAATCGAGCTCATCCATATCGACTCGACGATCGTACAAGTCAATTGAGCGCGAGATGCCTTCCGGTGTCACGTACGGTTCAGTCAAAGAAACAGCATAAGTACGGGAGCTGTCAGATGTATTGACTTCTGCGCTTAACGCCTTACCGGTACCGAAAATGTTGTTTTGAGCAAAACCGGCCGACAAAATCACACCGTCACTTGTGGAGAAACCGGCACCCAAGCTAATGGAGCCTGTCGGACGTTCTTTCACGACCACTTCCAAATCAACCTGGTCACGTGTACCCGGAACCGGTTTCGGATCGACGGTCACCGAATCAAAGAAACCTAAACGGTCAATACGGTCACGGGAAAGCTTCACCTTGTCGCTGTCAAACCAGGCCGCTTCATACTGACGCACTTCACGACGAATCACTTCGTCTTGCGTCTTGCTGTTGCCGGAAATATTGACGTGACGGACATAAGCCCGACGACCCGGGTCAATCGTGTAGACAATCTTTGCTTCATTGTCACCGGTAACGACAGGATTCGGACGAGCCGAAGCAAACGCGTAGCCGATGCTCGAGAGCTTATCGGTAATGGCCGTAGAGGTACGGTTAATGACTTCAGCGTTGTAAATAGAGCCTGTTTCCACTTCAATTAATTGTTGAAGTTCGTCATTCAGACCCAACATATCACCGGTCAACTCAACACCCGAGACGTGATACTGTTCGCCTTCGGTGACGTTGATCGTGATAAAGATATCTTGTTTATTCGGAGCGATGGAAACCTGGACACTGTCAACTTTAAAGTCCAGATAACCGTTATTAAGATAATACGAGCGAATCGATTCAATATCGGCTGCAAGCTTTTCACGCGAATAGAGGTTGCTCTTCGTGTACCAGCTCATCCAACCCGAGGGCGTGAGCTGCATCTGTTCCTGCAACTCTTCGTCATCCATCACACGGTTGCCGACAAAACGGATAGATTCAATGCTGGCCGCTTCGCCTTCATCAACCACAATAGAGAGTCTCACGCGGTTGCGATCCAAAGGCGTCACCGTTGTCTTAACGTCCACCCCATAGTAACCGCGGGCCAAATATTGACGGCGCATTTCTTGGTCTGCGCGATCCAAAGTCGCATGGTCAAAAATTCGACCTTCGGCTAAGCCGACATCTCGCAAGCTCTGTTCAATGGCAGAATGGTCAAACGCGCGGATACCCTGCGTGCTGATGGATGCGACTGCCGGGCGTTCCTGCACCTGCACAACCAGTACATCGCCATCGCGCTCTAGGCGCACATCACGGAAAAGGCCCGATCCATACAACGCATGAATGGCCGTATTGCCCTTAGCGTCAGTGAATTCATCGCCCACTTGGAACGGCAAGTGCGACAGCACCGTGCCGGGCTCCGTACGGGCGATACCTTCAATGCGGATATCTTTAATAACAAAATCAGAGGCTGCCGCAAAAGCGACACCTGCAATCGACATGAGCGCCGTCGCCACCGAGGCGCGCAATAGGGAAGATTTCAAATGCATTTTTTATAACGATTTGCTCGGATGGCCTATTGTATCAGCCTTATAAAGTCATTGGAAAGGGCTAAAGCCCCCAATGCCAAAACAATTAAAAGTCCCACTTTCTGGCCAGCCTGCATCACCCACTCGGGCAAAGGCCGGCCTCTCAGAATTTCTACCAAATAATACAGGAGGTGTCCCCCGTCTAACAACGGTATCGGCAGTAAATTCAAAAGGCCCAAACTGACCGAAATCATAGCCAAAAAGGATAAATAAACGCGCCAGCCCATCTGGGCGGTTTTACCCGCATAATCAGCGATGGTCACGGGACCGGTGAGGTTTTTCGTGCTGGCCTCTCCTGTGATCATTTGAACCACAGCCTTATACGTTGTCTTTGTAATTGAAATGGTACGGTCAACGCCAGCCATTAACCCATCAACAGGGCCTTTGGAGAGCCAAATCAAATTGGGCTTAATTCCAACGTTCACACCAATAACCGGGCGCTCAACGAGATTACCCTTGCCATCGTCAACGGCGCGAACTTCCGGTCGAACGATCACTTCACGAGCTTGTCCCTCTTCATTTTGAACCACCAAACGAATAGAGGTTTCGCCTTGATCCTTGATGTAATTGACAAGCTCCTGCACAGACAAACCGTAACGGCCGTCAGCGCTCAAGACAACGTCGCCATCCTTAATTCCGGCCAGAGCCGCCGGAGAACCTTTTTGAATATTAAAAAGGACTGGATAACCGTACCAAAGATTAATGCCCAGCTGAGTAAAGGGACTGGTGCTGTCTTCATCAATTTTGATATCTTTTAAATCAAAATCAACGGTAAAACGGGTACCTCCCCGATCCAGAACCAAGGGAACATTGGATTCACCGATATGTTCCAAAATTGCCCAGTTGAAATCCTCCAAGCCTTCGATTTTCTTGTCACCGAAACTGACCACTTGGTCAAGACGCTGAATTTGAAGTTGCGCGGCTTGTGATTGAGCAACCGGCGTATCCATGACCGGACGAATTTCTGGCTGACCGCTCCAAGCCATAATGGCATAAAAAATAATGGCCAAAAGAATATTGGCTATGGGACCGGCCGCAACGATGGCAAAACGCTTATAAACGGATTGACGATTAAAAGCTCGGTGAGCTTCAGCAGGATCTACCACCATCCCTTCTTGGCGCTCATCCAACATCGAAACGTAGCCACCCAAGGGTAACGCAGAAATGCACCACTCGGTTTTGTCTCTGCCCAAACGTTTGCTGAAAAGCTTGGGACCGAAACCAAAACTAAAAGTAAGAACTTTTACACCGCACAGTCTCGCAACAAGATAGTGGCCGAGTTCGTGAAATGTAATCAAAATGCCGAGCGCAACGGCAAAGGCTAAAAGGGCCGTTACCATTGAGCGATCACCTCACGGGTTTTGATTCTGGCTTCACGGTCTGCTGCCAAAACTTCTTCCAAAGACTTTGGAGCCGCAAGAACCATACTGTCCATCATTTGACGGCAGCTTCGCGCGATATCAAGGAAACGAATTCTTCGATCCAAGAATGCCTCAACGGCAATTTCATTGGCAGCATTTAAAACGATGCTCGCCGCCCCGCCCATGCGCAAAGCTTCATAGGCGTATCCCAGTTGGGGAAAGCGTTGCATATCGGGCGCTTCAAAAGTCACACTGCCCAAAGCGGCGAAGTCCACTCGCTTGGCGAAACCATCGAGACGCTCCGGCCACCCTAACGAGTAGGCAATGGGCGTACGCATATCGGGCGCCCCCATTTGTGCAAGGATGCAGCCGTCAGCATATTGAACCATTGAATGAATCAAACTTTGCGGATGAATCACCACATCAATGCGATCGGGCGGAAAACCAAAGAGCCAGGACGCTTCAATCACTTCCAGTCCCTTATTCATCAACGTGGCGCTGTCAACACTGATCTTGCGCCCCATATTCCAAGTCGGATGGGCAACAGCATCTTCGGGTGTCACCTCAGTTAAATCCATGCGCTTTCTAAAAGGACCGCCCGAAGCCGTCAGAATAAGCCGCGCGTTTTTTCTGTCTTCGTCACTGGCCGAAGTCAAGCACTGAAAGATCGCATTGTGTTCACTGTCAACAGGTAACAGTTCTGCACCATGCTCTTTGATGCTCTTCATCAAAAGCGCTCCGCCGCACACAACACTTTCTTTATTGGCTAACAGCAAACGTTTCCCGGCTCGCGCAGCCGAAAAAGTCGGCGCTAATCCCGCCGCTCCGACAATGGCTAAAACCGCAACATCGACTTCAGGCAAAGCAGCCAATCGCACCAAATCCGATTCCCCTGCCCATACTTCAATGTCGGTCAGTCCTCGAGTTTTAAGCGAAGAGGCTAACTCATCTTTTTTAGACTCATCGGCCACAAGAGCGATTCGGGGGTGATGTGATTCACAAAGACGGACCAATTCCTCCACTCGGCTATTGGCTGTTAAAGCGAAAACTCGATAACGATCTTTATAGTGCGACAAGACATCAAGGGTCGATCCCCCGATCGACCCCGTTGCACCGAAAATGGCAATATTCTGCATAACGGTTATTTAATCCAATCTACTCAATTAGCCGATTGTTCCCGAGAGAATCAATACGGTCAAAAGAAAACCGGCCGGAAGTGTCGGCATCATGGCATCAAGACGGTCATAAAAGCCGCCGTGACCCGGTAATAAATTACTGGAATCTTTGATGCCTGCCTGACGCTTCAAAGCACTTTCAAACAAATCCCCCACAATCGAAAGGGAGACCAAAATGAAAGCGGCAACAATCCAGGCCACAACCCCCATGGACTCAACGATCACACCGGGAATAGTATTCATCCAAGAGAAGAACCAGGCAAAGATAAGCCCTAAAATCATCACGCTCAACATGCCTCCCGCAACACCTTCCCAACTCTTTTTGGGGCTAATAGCCGGAGACATGCGGTGTTTACCGAAAGCCATGCCGGTGAAGTAGGCCATGATGTCAGCCACCCAAACAATGGCCAAAAGTGAAATCACCATGGTGATGCCAAAAGAGGCGTACATGGCCACAAAAGCCAACCAAGCCGCTGGAGGAAAGAATACGCCAGTTACACCGACCACCACTTTATTGACGGGCAAACCGGTATTTCTGGCAAAGAAAACGCGGATGGAGATACCGACCCAAAGCAACGTGATGACGGCAAGGTACATCACAAAAATGCCCGAAAGGTTGGCATAGAGCATTTGGTACTCACGGGCAGCCTGATCGATCATCTGCAAATCGAGATAAGCCAGATAAGTGAGCCCTGAAATAGATCCGCCGACAAGAATAGCGATGACTGCGGAGACGGCTGAACTTAAACCTGCCAGTTTCAGCCACTCCCACTGAGCGAGGATAAATGCGACGGCCATCACTCCGGCAAATTCAACAGGTCCTAACCAGTATGAGCCGATCAAAATCAGCAGTAAAACAATAGCCGTAATCACACGTTGCTTCAGCATCGTCACTCTCCGTGGCCGAGGGCTTTAATTTGTTCTCCGGTCATGCCAAACCGACGTTCACGGCCGGCATACCAATCAAGGGCCTCTTTGAGATCATTTTCATCAAAGTCAGGCCATAAACGAGGCGAGGCGTAGAGCTCGGCATAAGCCGCCTGCCACAAAATAAAATTACTAATGCGCTGCTCGCCCCCTGTGCGGATCATCAAATCCACGGGCGGCGCCCAATCGAAAGCTAAATTAGCATCCACCAATGCCTCGGTCACCCGTTCAGGTTCTTGGGCAATGGAAGGATCCTTGCGCAAAATATTTCGGAAAGCTTCCACGATATCCCATCGGCCGCCATAGTTGGCGCAAATGGTCAGTGTCATGGTCTCACCATGAGCGGTCATGGCTTCACTTTCTTTAATGCTTTCTTGAATGTCTTTGGAAAATGCAGAAAGGTCCCCTGCGACACGAAGCTTAACGCCGTTTTCCCGCATTGCCTGAGCTTCTTTTTTGAGAGCTGTGGCAAACAGTCCCATTAAAGCATTGACTTCGTCGGCAGGACGTTTCCAATTTTCGCTGCTGAAAGCAAAAAGGGACAGATACCGCACGCCGCTTTGGGCGGCAGCTTCGATAACGCGGCGTACACTTCGCACACCACGCCGGTGACCTTCTGCACGGGGCAGAAAACGGCGCTGAGCCCAGCGGCCGTTTCCATCCATAATAATGGCGACGTGGCAAGGTGCCCCGCCGCCTTTTTGATTAGTTTGACTCATCGGGGCGGTTGCTGATTAAACCGTCATCACTTCTTTTTCTTTTTCGGCCACGCACTTATCGATGGCAACCACAAAGTTATCCGTCAACTTTTGGATTTCTTTTTCGGCGCGGGATTCATCATCCTCAGAAATTTCCTTAGCCTTCGTCAACTTCTTGATTTGTTCGTTTGCGTCACGACGCAAGTTGCGCACAGCCACCTTGGCTTCTTCACCCAAATGACGAACGACCTTCGTCAATTCGCGACGACGTTCTTCAGTAAGCGGAGGAAGCGGTACACGGATCAGCATGCCGGAAGTTGCCGGATTCAAACCCAAATCAGACGAACGGATAGCCTTTTCAATCGGAGCCACCATCGTCTTTTCCCAGGGCTGAACCGTCAGCGTGCGAGCATCAGCAACGCCTACTTGAGCAACTTGATTAATCGGGGTCATCGTACCGTAATAGTCGACCATCACGTGATCGAGCAAACCGGTAGATGCACGGCCCGTACGGATCTTGATGAAATCTTCACGCAAGGTTTCCACCGTACGATTCATCTTATATTCGGTTTGTTTTTGAATTTCACTGATTGACATAAAAATCACTCCGTTGACGATTAGCGTCTCTGGTTAAGGGTTGTAAACCAAGGTACCTTCTTCTTCACCGCGGCAAACTCGGGCAATAGAGCCCTTCTTGCGGATATTAAAGACCTTGATCGGCAGATTCTGTTCGCGGCACAAAGCAAAAGCCGTAGCATCCATCACTTTAAGATCACGCTTGATCACTTCATCGAACGTGATGGTCTTATAGAACGTAGCATCGGGCACTTTCTTCGGATCAGCCGAATAAATACCGTCCACCATCGTTGCCTTAAGCACAATGTCAGCGCCGATTTCAGCGCCGCGCAAAGCGGCTGTTGTATCGGTAGTGAAGTAAGGATTGCCAGTACCGGCAGCAAAAATCACGATGCGGCCTTTTTCTAAATGACGCAACGCTTTGCCACGAATATAGGATTCAGCGATACGCTCAATATTCAAAGCACTTTGTACACGGGCTTCGACACCATTTTTGCGCAATGCATCTTGAAGAGCCAACGCATTCATCAACGTGGCGAGCATCCCCATGTGGTCGCCTTGGGTGCGCTCCATACCGGTTGAACCTAAAGCCACGCCGCGGAAAATGTTACCGCCGCCCACGACGATGCCGATCTGCACTCCCATGTCGTAAGCTTCTTTAATATCTTCAACCGTTGATTGAATCGTCTCACGATTGATACCGAAGGCATCCGGTCCCATTAAAGATTCACCGGAGAGCTTCAAAAGCACTCGCTTGTACTTTACAGGCGTTTGTTCCGTCATTTATAGAACTCCTGAAAATAATTGCTCAGTCATAAGCGCACAACAAAGTGCGCTTGCGACTTCATGGCCGCAGGCGCATCGTTACCTACGCGTTAGTGCCATTTTAATGAAAAGCCTTACGCTTGGCATGAATAAACGCAAGAAAAAGGTATTCTTTTCAAAAAAAATGACAAAAAAAGACTCCCGACTGATTTACCCCAATCAAGGGAAGCGGGAGTCTTTTATTTTTGTTCAAAAGTGCCCTAAATAATTAGGCCTTTTGAGCAGCAGCCATTTGTTCAGCCACTTCAGCAGCAAAGTCGGTTTGCTTCTTTTCAATGCCTTCGCCGACAACGAAGAGCACGAAGGAGGCAATGGAAGCACCGTTTTGCTTGAGCAATTCGGCAACGCTCATCTTGTCGTTCTTAACGAACGGTTGAGACAAGAGCGTGACTTCCTTCAAATACTTTTGAACCGTACCTTCGGCGATGCGTTCGAGCATGGCTTCGGGCTTACCGGCTTCACGAGCCTTTTCAACAGCCACGCGACGTTCGGTGGCCAAGAGTTCCGGATCAACACCGTTGGCGTCCAAGGCCTTCGGCTTCAAAGCGGCGATGTGCATGGCGATGTCGTGGCCAACTTCGTCATTGCCGCCGATCATGTCAACGAGCACACCGATCTTGGAGCCGCCGTGCACGTATTGATGAAGCTTACCTTGAGCTTCAACGCGCTTGAAGCGACGGAAGGTCATGTTTTCACCGATCTTACCGACCAAGCCCGTGCGGATGGCTTCCAACGTTTGACCGTTGACTTCCAAAGCGCCCAAAGCAGCGATGTCGACCGGGTTCTTTTCGGCAACCAAGCGAGCGGCATCAGCAGCCATTTGTTGGAATTCAGGATTCTTGGCAACGAAGTCCGTTTCGGAGTTCACTTCGAAAATGGAACCGAGCTTGCCGTCTTCAGCAATGTAGATGCTCACGACGCCTTCAGCAGCGATACGGGCGGCAGCCTTGCTAGCCTTGTTGCCAAGCTTGACGCGAAGAATTTCTTCGGCGCGAGCCATGTCACCATCGGCTTCGGTCAAGGCCTTCTTGCATTCCATCATCGGAGCGTCGGTCTTGACGCGCAATTCTTTAACCATAGCGGCAGTAATAACGGCCATGTATTTCTCCAGTAGAGTTTGGTTTGTGAATTTCAAAAAGGGGCGAGGCATTGACTCAACTCCTCGCCCCGAAAAAGAAAACGCTATTGAAGTTTATTAGGCTTCTTCAGCAACTTCAACGAATTCTTCTTCACCGGCGACTTCCTTCAAGCCTTCTTCGCTATCTTGACGGCCGGACAAAATGGCGTCAGCCATTCCGGAGGCGTAGATGGAAACGGCCTTGGCCGAGTCATCGTTGCCAGGGATAACATAGTCGATGCCGAGCGGGCTGCAGTTCGTATCCACAACACCGATCACGGGGATGCCCAACTTGTTGGCTTCTTGAACGGCAATCTTGTGATAGCCGACGTCAACAATGAACAAAGCATCGGGCAAGCTCGTCATATCCTTGATACCACCGATGGAGCGGTTCAACTTTTCAACTTCACGGGTGAAGTCGAGAGCTTCCTTCTTGGTCATCTTTTCCAAGCCGCCGTTGGCGATGGTTTCTTCCATGTCCTTCAAACGCTTGATCGTGAGCTTCACGGTCTTGAAGTTGGTGAGCGTGCCGCCCAGCCAGCGTTGATCAACATAGCAGCAACCGGCGCGTTGAGCTTCGGCAACGATCGTGTCACGACCGCCGCGCTTGGTGTCAACGAACAGGACCTTACCGCCCTTGGCAGAGAGTTCGCGAGCGAACTTAAGGGCTTCTTCAAACTTCACAACCGTCTTTTCGAGGTTGATGATATGAATCTTGTTGCGGGCGCCGAAAATGTATTGACCCATCTTCGGATTCCAGAAGCGAGTTTGGTGACCGAAGTGGCAACCGGCTTCGAGCATTTCGCGCATGCTAACCATGATAATTTTTTCCTTCTAAGGTTTCATTCTGACAACGCGCCGCTATTTTGCGGACCGATCATCTGTTCAGACAATTGCGGCCAAATGGCAAAACAACCGTTAGATGACGCGTTGCGCTATTAGAGCTTCCCGAAAATAAAAAAGCCGAGCAAGCGGACGGAAAGCCAAAAAACCGCTTCTCGACACGAAAAAAATTAGCTTTTTTCGCACAGCTCGCTATTATATGCGAAATCGGCTTGAAAAAAGCAAAAAATTCTCAATATTTTTAATAAGTAAGAAAAGATTCACCATGGCTATTGTCATTAAAACCGCTGAGGAAATCGAAGGCATGCGCAAGGCCTGCCGATTAGCCAGCGAAGTTCTTGATTTTATTGAACCATTTGTCGTACCCGGTGCAAAGACAATCGACCTTGATCAACGCATGAACGACTTCATGCTCGCTCACGGTGCAAAGTCGGCCTGCTTAGGGTACGCCCCCAAAGGCTTCACACCCTACCCGGGTTCGACCTGCATTTCCGTCAACCATGTTGTCTGTCACGGTATTCCCTCAGAAAAAACACTGAAAAAGGGCGACATTGTCAATATTGACGTAACCGTTATTCTGGACGGCTTTTACGGTGATACGAGCCGCATGTTTATGGTGGGCAATAAAATTTCCGTCTCTGCACGCCACCTGGTTGAAGCCACTTATGAGTGTATGTGGCGAGGAATCGCAGCGATTGCTCCGGGGCGTCCTTTAAACGATGTCGGCATTGCCTGTGAAAAAGTGGCTCGCGCCGAAGGCTTGTCTGTTGTTCATGAATACGGCGGTCACGGTGTGGGACGCAACTTCCACGAAGACCCGTTTGTTTGCCACTACAACACTCAGGACAACCGTGTC
>ENA-ORUG01002531-ORUG01002531.1-human-gut-metagenome-genome-assembly--contig:-NODE-2531-length-12803-cov-2.367352_pt1 | contig 12803 bp, 10 predicted proteins | sample MGYA00242079_ERZ509207 | MGnify/ENA primary metagenome ERZ509207 (study PRJEB26280, sample SAMEA2338780) | human gut metagenome | biome: human gut; feature: human-associated habitat; material: faeces...
CATATTGCTGAGAAGCTCGGAGGTCTCGATGGTGATGGTACCCACCAGCACCGGCTGGCCTTTCTCATGGGTGGCCACAATATCATTCACCACAGCGTTGAATTTTTCTTTCTTCGTCTTGTATACGACGTCCTCGTGGTCAATACGGATCACCGGCTTGTTGGTGGGGATGGCCACGGCATCCATGCCGTAGGTATTCCGGAACTCTTTCTCCTCCGTCTGTGCGGTGCCCGTCATGCCGGAGAGCTTTTCGTACATGCGGAAATAGTTCTGGAACGTGATGGTGGCCAGCGTGCGGCTTTCGCGCGCCACGGTGACGCCCTCTTTCGCCTCAATGGCCTGGTGCAGACCGTCGGAGTAGCGCCGGCCCGGCATGATACGGCCTGTAAACTCATCCACGATAAGCACTTCATCGTCCTTCACCACATCCAGAATCATCTTTCCGCCGATAAAGGCCAAAAGAGCAAAGGCGATCCAATGATCTACAGAAACTATGTACTCTTCGAACTGTTTTCCCAGGAAATATCCTATAAGCGGCATGAGCGCCTGAAAGCCACCGAAAAATATTGCTATCGTAAGAATGTTTTCTGCTGTCGCTCTTCTCATACACAGCCCTTTGCATATAGACGCCGCGAAAGCATCCATAGAAAGGCCTATGCCAATCATCAGTACCTCAAAAAAACCCATATTGCCTCCCAGCCAAATAGCGCAAAACACTTTATTATTGTACAACAGAATACGCCGGGAGGCAATAAAATATTATCTTGCGCTTATCTCTAGCGCCTATCTCGCAATATTATCTTGCGCTTATCTTAAGCGCTTCGCCGTCTGAATCTATCAGAACGGTCTGTCCGTCTACGACGTCGCCGCTTATGATCATGGAAGCTATTTCAGTCTCTATATTCTTCTGCAGATAACGCTTTACAGGTCTTGCTCCGTAGTGAGCGTCGTAAGCCTGGTCAGCGATGAAGCTCTTGGCTTCCTCAGTAAGTTCAAGGCTCATATCCCTGTCTTTAAGTTTCTTTTCAAGACCGACAAGGGACAAGCCGATTATATCCATGATCTGAGTCTTGGTGAGCGGGCTGAAGAGAATTATGTCGTCTATCCTGTTGAGGAACTCAGGTCTGAAATAGTTTTTAAGCTGTCCCGTCACCCTCTCCTCCACTTCGGAAGAGATTTTACCGTCTTCCTGCATGTTCTCGATCAGGTCGCTGCTTCCGATGTTGGAAGTCATTATGACGATGGTGTTCTTAAAGTCTACCGTTCGTCCCTGATTGTCCGTCAGGCGTCCGTCGTCCAAAAGCTGGAGCAGGATATTAAAAACGTCGGGATGAGCTTTCTCTATCTCATCGAACAGGATAACGCTGTAAGGTTTACGACGGACGGCTTCCGTCAGCTGTCCTCCTTCGTCGTAGCCCACGTATCCCGGAGGCGCACCTACAAGTCTGGATACTGAATGTTTTTCCATGTACTCGGACATGTCTATCCTTATCATGTTTTTCTCAGTATCAAACAGGGCTTCTGACAGCGCCTTGGCCAGCTCCGTCTTTCCTACGCCTGTAGGTCCGAGGAAGATGAATGAACCTATAGGCCTGTTTTCATCTTTCAGTCCTGCTCTCGCTCTCAGTATGGCTTCGGAAACAGCCTGAACTCCGTCCTCCTGACCTATTACTCTCTTGTGAAGTATGTCGGGAAGTCTGAGCAGCTTTTCTCTTTCGCTTTCCACCAGCTTGCTTACAGGGATCCCTGTCCAGCCGGAAATGACCTCGGCGATTTCTTCTTCCGTGACTTCTTCCTTGAGAAGTCTTTCTTCATCGGCTTTGGCGGCAGCAGACTTTTCTTCCTCCAGCTTTTTCTCCAGCTCCGGCAGCGTGCCGTATTTGAGCTGCGCAAGCTTCTCCAGATCGTAATTTCTTTCCGCCTCTTCCATCTGGTGGCGCACTTCTTCTATCTGCTGTTTCGTCGCTTTTGCCTCGGAAATAGTCTTTTTCTCAGTCTCCCATTTTGCTCTCATCAGAGCGTCCTCTTCTTTCAGAGATGCCAGTTCTTTTTCGAGAGCTTCCAGCCTTGCCTTGGAGCCTTTGTCCGTTTCTTTGCCGAGAGCTTGTTTTTCAATTTCCAGCTGCATTATCTTTCTTGAGATCTCATCCAGCTCGGCTGGCATGCTGTCGATCTCCGTCCTTATTCTGGCGGCAGCTTCGTCCATCAGGTCTATGGCCTTGTCCGGCAGGAATCTGTCGCTTATATACCTGTCGGAAAGCGTTGCGCAGGCGATGAGCGCTCCGTCGGTGATCCTTACGCCGTGGTGTATCTCAAATCTCTCCTTGAGTCCTCTCAGTATGGAAATGGTATCCTCTACCGTCGGCTGATCGACAAGGACTTTCTGGAATCTTCTCTCCAGCGCCGCGTCTTTTTCGATGTACTTTCTGTACTCGTCCAGCGTAGTCGCGCCTATGCAGTGCAGCTCGCCCCTTGCCAGCTTAGGCTTGAGCAGGTTGCCTGCGTCCATGGAGCCTTCCGTTCTGCCGGCTCCCACGATATTGTGTATCTCGTCTATGAACAGGATTATTCTGCCCTCTGATTTTTCCACTTCGTTGAGTACGGCCTTCAGCCTTTCCTCGAATTCTCCCCTGAACTTGGCTCCTGCGATCAATGCTCCCATGTCGAGGGCGAAGATGGTCTTGTCTTTAAGACCCTCAGGAACATCGCCGTTTAAGATTCTCTGGGCCAGCCCCTCTACGACTGCCGTCTTGCCTACGCCAGGCTCTCCGATGAGGACAGGATTGTTCTTGGTTCTCCTGGAAAGTATCTGTATGGCATGTCTGATCTCCGCATCTCTTCCTATTACAGGGTCGAGCTTGCCGTCTCTTGCCATCTGTACCAGATCTCTGCCGTATTTAGTTAGGGCGTCGTAGTTATCCTCTGGATTCTGGCTGGTGACTCTCTGGTTTCCCCTTACTTTTGAAAGGGCTTCAAGAAATTTATCCTTGGTTATGCCGAACTTGGCGAAAATCCTGCTGCTCGGCGTATTCTTTTCCTCCAGCAAAGCCAGATACATGTGTTCTACGCTGACGTACTCGTCCTTAAACTGCTCGGCTATCTTTTCGGAATTCATCAGTATCTGCGAAAGTCTTCTCGATGAATACATGTTGTCGGCAGCTCCCGATACTTTAGGCAGTTTTTCCAGCTCTTCCTGCAAATCCGCGATGACCGAAGTTACGTCTATGTTGCTGTATTGCAGCAGCTTAGGAATCAAACCGTCTTTCTGCATCAGCAGCGCCAGATGCAGATGTTCCCCTTCCAGCATCTGATGTCCCTCAGAAATAGCTATGTTCTGACATTCAACTATAGCTGACTGCGCATTCTGTGTATATTTTTCTATGTTCATGATATCACCCCTTTTTAGTCTTTCTCGATGTTTACATTTTTATTTTACACCTGCGGAAAACAAATGTAAAGCATTTTTTAGCACTCGTCTCAAAAGAGTGCTAATAATTTTACAATTATTACTTACCCATTATTATTGTCTTTAATCATTAAAAAAGCCGTTATTTTTAACGGCTCTTAAAATATTTTCTAATTCATTTCTTGCAATTCTCCCAATCAGTTACGGCCGCTTCCTGGCAGTATTGCTTCCAGCTTTTTGGCCATCTCCTCCACTATCAGATGACACGGATTTTCAAATCCCGGTATCTGCAGCCGCTGCAGTTCGCAGCAATGAAGCGTGCTAAAATCGCTCATGAAAGATTCAGTCAAATCGCATATCATCCTATACCCATCCATATTATCCACATCGTTTTGCCCCTCCTTTGCCGTCATCAGCCCTATCATGCCTGCGGCAACTGTAAATGCTCCGCAGCAGGACTGTTCGCTCTGCATGCCAAGCCCCATGACAGAAAACATCTTTCTAGCTTCTTCCGGCAAATTCAGTTTGTAGTATTCGTTGCACGCGTTATACATCGCTTCCGCGCAGGACAAATCTGTTCCGACGTGATAAAAGTTCACCAGTTCATATAGCTTCATATCTTTTTCCTCCCCGGCTTGTCTCACAGTTTCTGAGCTCACTCAAGTTCCCTGCTTACTGCTATCTCGGCCGCTCTGCAGCAATAGCTCTGTCTTGCGGCAATAGACCTATCTTAAAGAAGCAGTTCTATGAAGAAACCCACGATCGGCGTGAGGATTTTGCCCGTCACATTTAATATGATGAGCAGCATCAATATGTAAAATCCGTTGTTATAGACGGTATAATACCAGCTGTATCTGTCCAGCCTGAAAATCTGCGTCACTATACCGAAGCCGTCCAGCGGCGGCACAGGCAGCAGATTGAAGACCATCAGCACCAGATTTATGCTCATCATGTAGTAGAGTATCCAGAACAGTATTTCCGTAAAGCTTCCGCTGTAGATATAACCTCCGCCGGACCTTACCAAAAGCCTTATCGCTCCTGCGGAGAGAGCTGCTATGATAAAATTGGTGACGACTCCAGCCAGTGAAACCATGATCTCATCCACTCTTCTGTGCTTATAATAGGACGGATTTATCTGTACAGGCTCGCCCCAGCCGAAGCCGGCAAAAAACAGAGCGAGAAATCCTATGGGGTCTATATGCTTCAAAGGATTAAGGGAAAGCCTTCCCTGAAGCTTAGGCGTAGGGTCTCCCAGCCAGTAGGACACGAATCCGTGTGCCGCTTCGTGAAAGGTCAGTCCTATGATGATTCCAGGGAGCATCATCAGCTGATCTATCAGCCACTGCCCTATGTCTCTCGTCGATGATAGCATGTTGTTTATCAAAAGCACGCATATTATTATCAGTATGGCAGGATTTACATTTCTGAACATTCTTCTGAAATTTTCTTTCATCTCTTTCCCCTTTTGTAAAATATTAAATTTATTTTAGCACATTTTCACCTTGGTTTAAATAATATATTGTAAGAAAAAGGGCTTACTTGCCTGACTGAAAGGTGGTTTTTTATGAATACATCTCTAGTTTGCATTGACGTTTATACGGTAAACGAAGGAGATACGCTCCATTCCATAGCAGAAAAATACGATCTGCCCGTCAGCTTACTTATGAGAGTCAACGGTATCGACAATCCGTACAATCTCCAGATAGGACGTCGCCTATGCATTCCCGGCACTGAAGATCAGCTTCCTCAGCCGCCGCAGACTCCGGAAAGATGCAGCACTACTCACACCGTAGCTCCCGGCGATACCCTGTACTTAATAGCTAAAAAGCACGGCATAAAACTGGATAATCTTATGAGGGCAAATCCGAGCATCGACCCTTACAATATGCTGATAGGAACCGAGCTCTGTATCCCTGCGGAATAATTTTATTTCGCAGACAATTTGCATTTCTGCGAAACAATTTTATTTCGCAAAGCAATTTGAATCTCTGCGAAATAGTTTGTGTTCCAGAAATATGACATAAGTCTTGGAAATCAAAAAAGAGTGACTGTCACAAAATGGACCGACCTCCAACCGTTAGATTTATGCTCTAACTTTTGAATGTCGGTTCACAAGCAGCCGCTCTTTTGTTTTTCATTAGTCCTATGATTGGCAATGCTCCGGCAGACAGCGGCCTCTGCGGTCATCAGCTCGTTGCAGGTGCGATGACTCACGCCTATGACCGTCAGAGACGGGCCAGCGGCAAACCGAAATCAATAGGTAAATCCCGTATCAGGATCGGAGTATTCCCTGAGCCTGGTCTGATAAGCGTCCATCGCGGCTTCCTCATAGGCCAGCTTTGGTTCGCTTACTTCCAGAACATTTTTCAGAAACCACTTGGTAAACAGAGGGTTTAAAACGAGGAACGGCCCGATTACGTAAGTACAGAAAAAGTTGTTTATCCTTATTCCCTCTTCTTTCGTCTCGGGGTTCAGTCCCACTCCCCTCTCAGTCATAAATAAGTATTTATCGGAAATGTTTCCGTAGCCGTAGCCGAATACGCTCTTAAAGCCGACGATTTTTATCGTCTCGCATGGTTGCTCTTCGGCGTCGTTTCCGCTACCGGCAGCCGAGTCTCCGGCAGCTTCGTCTCTGGCAGCTCCGCCGCCGTCAGGCAAAAAGCTTCCCAGATAGAGAGAATTAAATCTCTTTCTCGCCTTTCTTCTGGCGGAAAAATCCAGTATTCCAAGACCGTCGCATACTTTTTTATCTTCTTCGATTATCTCCCTGGCGAAAATTTCTCCCGCATTGCCAGTCACCAAAAATGCTGTTCCCTGGCCGATGCGCTCCCGGATAACGTCACTGTATTTTGAGAGAGCCTCTATGGCCAGCATCTGGCCCTTTTCAGTCGTAGTTCCCATATATATGAGGTCCGGTTTTTCCTTTGCAAACAGAGGCTCGTCCTTGAGGCTGGTGTTGACTATTTCTGCTTCAGGAATGCAGCGGCTCAGATAGGTGACGTTGGCCAGATCACCGTACAGGTTGCAGATTTCCGGGAAAAGAACTTCTATCTTCATGCCGTCTCACCTCTTTCCTCTATGGCCTTTTCAACGTTTTTAGCTACGTTGTTGCACAGCGTTATGGAATCTGTGCCGTAAAAGATATATATGTCTGTGCCGCTTTCAAGTTTGAGGGCTTTCGGCGAATCCAGCTCCCTCTCGACGAAAGATATTCTGTCGTCGCCTATTCCTGCCATCTTGAGCCTCAAGTAATAGTCCTTGGCTCTCGGGCCGGTGACCACTATATTCTTAATGTTTTCCCTGTTGAGAAATTCAAAGTCCGCATCGTATAGCCAGCAGACGTTTTCTGACCAGTGCTTGCTGTCTCCGAGGCTGTTCATCATAAGTATGAGCTCTTTGTCTCCAGGTCTTCCAGCCACGTAATCAAAGGCTCTTGAAGCGCCGAGGGCGTTCTTGTCTTTGGCCATCTGCTTTATGATGCGATGTCCGCCGGCTTCTTTGACGTCGAACCTGCTCTTGACAATCTCTATCTGCTCAAGGAGTTCCTTTATTCTCTCGCGGCTGTAGCCCAGCTCCCTGAACAGCGAAACGACGGCTACCACGTTATATATATTGAATACGCTGTCGTTTAAAAGCCTGTATTTCGCCGTCTCTCCGCCGTCTTCCACTTCTATGGTCATATTCTCCAGGTCAGCGTTTTTTCCCTTGTAATCACATTCAGGCGACTTGAAGCCGCAGTCCGGACAATATGCTTTTCCTATATGATGGTATCTGAGATGTTCATATTTCAAAATGCTGCTGCACTCAGGACATACCCGTAGGTCGTTGATGAGATTGACACATTCCTTGACGTCTGTATCGAGGCTTTCTATGCCGAAATACTTCCTCTCGTTTTCCGGCGCTATGCCGCAGGCGATGAGATCGTCGCCGTTGATTATGAGCCTGGTTTCCGGCGGCATTTCCTCCGTCAGAATACGGGCTATAAACTCCGGATGTCCGTTTCTCATGATCGAATCTCTCGTCAGGTTGTTTATCAGCAGAAGCTCAGGTTTCAGGGCAGGAAAAAGCAGCGGTGCAGAACGCTCGTCCATCTCCAGCAGCGCCGTGTCGTACTTGGCTTTTCCGAAAATTCCTGCGCCCATGATGAGGGCTGTGGCTATGCCTGTATTTATGTTGGAGCCGAGACTGTTGTTAAGCACACGCCTGCCGTCTGCCTTGAACATATCTATGGCCAGATTGCAGACAGTGGTCTTGCCGTTGGTTCCTGTCACGCCGATTATGGCCTTCGGCTTTTTTATTATCTTAAGGAAATCGGGGCACAGCTTGATTGCCACCACCCCCGGGAAATTAGTTCCGTTATGTCTTGTTATTCTCAGCGCTATGACCGACAGCTTGGCCGCCCACAGCGCGATAAAAAATCTTATTTTGTTCATTATTCTCAATATCCGTATTCGATTTTATATTTCACTCATATCAATAAGTCATCCGCCGTAACGTGCATATGCACAGAGCATCAGATGCATTATTATTCAGTGTATTAAAAGATTAACATTTGAATTCTGGTATGATTTCTTTAATCTTTGGCATTATACCTATTCCTCCCGGAGTCTGTCCAGGAAGCTGCCAGAAATCATGGGCGCAATAGTTATTGCCTTCTATTATAGCAGGGCCTTTCGGAGTAATAGCGACATCCCAGCCTACATACCTCATCTGGGGAATTTCCAGAGCCGCCTTTTTTACCATTTCCACCGCTTCTTTCATAAACGGGACTTTATATCCTATAAGAGGAGTATGGCTGTATGGATGTTCAGTATAGTGTATTCCTGCCGTCGTATCTCCTGAATGAGCAGGATAAAGGAATTCGCCGGTTTCTACGTCTACAGGTCCGTGGAGTCCATAATTATCCACAACTCTTCCGTTAATTCCCATTTTGAACACTGCATAAACGCAATGCGGAACGCCTTTTCCGTCTATCATCGTTATCATTCTCATGGTATTTACTGAAAAAGGATATATCTTATCTATATCAGGATGATTTTCTATTACATCCTCAATTGTGGCGAATCCCTTATCCCTCACATATTTTACGAAATCTTCAAAACTATCAAATTTTTCAGTTTCCAGAGATTCGCAGCCGATTCCGCAGCTAAGATCTTTCATTTTTGCAAATATTTTTTTTCTTGTGCTGAAAAAATTCTTTATATCTTCATCGGAGGCAGTTTCAAGGTCAAGGCACTCTCTTCCTATATATTCTTTGAATCGTTCATTGAATTCATTCTTATTATCAAAATAGTGCGCATAATCATGATCATTCATAAACATGATGAATTTCTTGCTTCTCATTCTAGTCATATACGTGTCTCTCTGTTTGTGGTTAAGATTCCAAAATTCGAATATGACATAATCGTTATAGCCTGAGCCATAGCGAAGAGTACAGTTTATCATATCAAAAAATATAGCAATTTTGCTCTTTCCTGAGCGTTCATGAGCGTTATTTAATACTTTGGAAAATTTCTCAAAACTAGCCCCTCTGATAACTCTCATATAATACTGCAATCTGCTTTCCATATCATCTTCCTCCTAAAGTACATCTGTAAGTAGTCTTGAAACGACTTCTTTCAGCCTTATAATTATATTTCTTTTATTGTATTCAGACAGCGTCAGCTCATGGCTTTTTTGCATATCCATTTCAAAGGTATCTTCCATCTGAGCTGCGAAATCTTCGTCGAACACAAATGCGTTGGTCTCAAAATTCAGTTTAAAACTTCTATTGTCGAAATTGGTAGAGCCCATGCTGGACACTTCTCCGTCCACCACCAGCGTCTTGGCGTGAAGAAATCCGTTGTCATATATCCATACGCGCGCTCCCGAGCGCAGAAGCTCACCTATATAATAATAGGTTGCCCAGTAAACGAAAGGATGGTCAGGCATGCAAGGTATCATTACTCTGACATCTACGCCTGACTGAGAGGCCATTTTAAGCGATTCAAGTATGCTCTGGTCAGGAACGAAATAAGGCGTCTGCACATACACGTTTTTCTCGGCGTATGTGATCATCCTCATAAAGCCTCTCTTGACTTCTTCCTTAGGATCTTCCGGTCCGCAGGAAACGATCTGCACACCTTTGCGGCCGGCCTTTTCCGTGCTTAGAGCCGCCGATGGAACGGCTTCTATCTTTTCCTTGGTGGTAAATCTCCAGTCCATGATAAACCTGGAGTTTAAATCATATACGCTTCCGCCTTCTATTCTTACATGCGTGTCTCTCCAATATCCAAACTTGCGCTTTTTCCCCACATATTCCTTGGCGATGTTATACCCTCCGGTATACGCTACTTTACCGTCTATTACTGTTATCTTTCTGTGGTTTCTGTAGTTGAGTTTGAGACCGAGGAAAATGAATTTAGGTAAAGAAATATCCGACTTTTCCGCCGGCTCTCAAGTAGTCCTTTAACACTCCTTTGGTTATGTACCGGCTTCCCAAAGCGTCCATCAAAAGCCGCACTTCCACGCCTTCTCTGGCTTTTTCAGTGAGAACTTCTATAAATCTTCTTCCTACCTTGTCCCTCTTTATTATGAAGAACTCTACGTTTACGCTTTCCCTGGCTTTCCTGATATCTTTTATCAGCTCCTCCATCAGCTCGTTGCCGTCAGTGATAAGTCGTATCTCGTTGTCCTGAGTATAGTATGCTTTGCCGTAAACTTGATTGAGTTTTATCAGGTGCTGCCATTTTTGTGCGCTTTCCGATCCAAAGTCGTAAGTCTTCTCATCCATGTTGGCTATCTGTTTTCTCAGTGCGTTGCTGGTGACTCTCTCTTCGGTCTCAGTCATCCTGTTTATCTTTCTTCGGGAAATATTCTGATTAAGAACAAGATAGAGCACGAACCCCAATACAGGTATAAAGGCCATCACCATTATCCAGGCGAAAATGGCGGAGGACGTCTTTCTTTCGTTAAAAATAACTGTTATGATGAGTAACGCGTTTATAACATATAGAGTAATAGGTGAACTGAATATTCCTACGATAAAATTCCAAATACTTTCCATAATCCTCTTTCTTTAGTCCTAATCTCAAATTCTGTAATACCCTCAAGGCACGCTGAGTGCGTTGATGCAGTGTATGGTGAAATTTTCTGCTTTGCTGAAATCATTTCAGACAGTCTGTATGCAGCATCGGGTTTTACCAATCGGCCTGCATGCAATCTCAGATTTGCCCTATCGGTTTCTCCTGGCGATTTGTCATCCCGGCGCGATTTCGTTTTCCTCCATCCTGTCGGCATGATTTGTTTTCCCGGTGCGATTTGATTTTGGAAGACCCAATGTTGCAGAATTTTTAAAAATTAGTCGTATTCTACAACATTCCTCATCTTAAATCAAATTAAATTACCGTTAATTTTATGAATGTTGCAGAATTCTGTGAATATCTGAAATTCTACAACATAAATGAGCAAATATGTTGCATTTTTAATCAATAATTATGAAAATTACAACATTGAATCAATTTCCCTGTGTTTTCATATCTCTATATGCTGATAATGTTGCATAATTTTAAAAAAACAAAAAATTATGCAACATTTCATGTCGGCAGCTAAGTTTCTCAGTTCTATTTCCTGCCAGCCGTTACCCTCTCGCCTTATATTCTGCAGCGAAAGTCTTGCGATTTCGCAAGGAGCAGCCTGAGAAGAGGAACAGCCTGCGGAACAGATGAGCAGGGCTTTTGTGCCAGAATTATTCTAACGCCCTCCAGTCTGCCCAAAGGCGTTTCAATGGCCGCTTCCTCTCGGCGAAGCCGATACAATCCTCTGCGGACATTATATCACGTTTTTCTCTTCAGCGCTATAAAAATTCCTGCAATGCACAGAGCCGTAAATACATAAAAACAAGTATGAATAGTATCCATTAAAACAGCTGTGTCCGCCTTGTCCAAAGCCGTGTTTCCCAAGTATGCCCCCATTACAAGAGTAACTACAGCCATGCTTGCAGTGTGCCCGATGGAGCGCATGGTGGCCAGAATTGAAGAAGCAATTCCATAGTCTTCTTTTTCCACTGAAGCCATGACGGCGTTGGTGTTGGGAGACGTAAACAAGGCGAAGCCGATTCCCGAAAGAGAAAGAGTGCCTATTATCCTGAATATACTGCTTTCCTGCGGCAGAAATGAAAACAAAGCCAGCGCCGCGGCGCAGAAGCCCATCCCGGCAGACGACATTATATAAGGGGAATGTTTGTCCGAAAGCCGTCCGGCGACAGGAGACAGCACGGCCATAACCAGGGGCGAGGCAATCAGAATCAATCCCGCCGTCTGGGAATTATAGTCCATTACCGTCTGCAGGTATATGGAAATCAAATAGCTTATGGCGTAAGTCGCGCCGTAATTGAGCAGCGCAGCCAGATTTGAGAAAGCATAAGAGAGATTTTGTCCGAACATCCTGACCTCTATCACCGGATTTTCCTGTTTAAGCTCCGTTCTTATGAAAAGAAACATGAGAATTGCTCCGGCCGCCAGTATGAACGGCCCGGCGTCAGAGGCCGTGAGCGTTGAAAATCCGTACATGAGGCCGACGATGGCGGTAATATAGAGGAATACGCCTCTCCAGTCCATGTGGGACTTGTCCTTGGTGCGGTTTTCGGCGGGAAGCTTTCTAAACGCGCCATAAAACGCCACCGCCGAAACGATGGCTGCTGCAATAAAAATAGATTTCCAGCCGAAATTATGGTTCAGAAAGCCTCCCAGCACCGGTCCGGCTGAAAGCCCTGCATAGGTCGAGCTTGTGGAATATCCCAGCACTTTCCCCCTGAGTTCCTTGTCAAAAGCGCCTACAAGAATGGCTATGTTTGTGCTGAAAATCATCGAAGCGCCTATGCCTTGTCCCAGCCTTGCGAGCAGGAGCATCCACATTTTAGCGGAAAACATTCCAGCCACCGAACACAGCCAAAATATGAGGATGCCTATCCACAGGATCCGTTTTCTCTGGCTTCTGTCGGCTATCTTCCCGAAAGGTACGGCCAGTGCCGCGCAGGTCAGCATGTAGGCTGTGACAACCCATCCTACCGCTGCGGCACTTACGCCGAAATCTTTTTCAATATCGGGCACCGACAAGTTGAGAGCGCTTCCCATGAAAGTCGTTATGAAAGCTGTCGTGATGGAAACGAACAGCGTACTTTTCTGTTCAGGCGTATAGTTTTTCTTTTCCATAGATAGTATTATACGCCTTTTTAGAAAATGCAATTCTTCCGGCTGATATTTTATGTAATTTTTGTTTATTTTGTTTTATTTGCTGTTTCTTCTAGAGTATTATGCATATAAAATAATCTTTTCCCTCGTCGCTTATCTTCTGCAGCGATCTCTGGACTTTTCCCCTCAGCGAGTCGGGAACGTCGTTCACCTTGCTCTCCATCTGC
>ENA-ORUG01002538-ORUG01002538.1-human-gut-metagenome-genome-assembly--contig:-NODE-2538-length-12760-cov-14.454545_pt1 | contig 12760 bp, 9 predicted proteins | sample MGYA00242079_ERZ509207 | MGnify/ENA primary metagenome ERZ509207 (study PRJEB26280, sample SAMEA2338780) | human gut metagenome | biome: human gut; feature: human-associated habitat; material: faeces...
CCTGCACCTCGATGGGCAGGGTCTCGCCGCCGATGCTGGTCCATGCCAGACCGTTGGCGATGCCGATGGCGTTAGTGCGGTTGAGGAACTCGGGCTTGACCATGCGGGGTCCCAGCAGCTTTTCGAGGCTGGTGCCGGTGACGGAAACATTCTCCGCCTCGCCGGAAGCAATTTTCCGGGCGCACTTGCGCAGGACGCTGGTGATGGTGCGCTCCAGATTGCGGACGCCGGCCTCGCGGGTGTAGCCGTCGATGATGCCGTAGAGGGCGCTCTGGGAGAAGGTGACCTTGCCGGTCAGGCCGCAGGCATCCAGCTGCTTGGGGACCAGATGCTTCCGGGCAATGTTGTACTTTTCCACCCGGGTGTAGCTGGGCAGCTCGATGACGTCCATGCGGTCGCGCAGCGGGCCGGGGATGGCACCGAGGTCGTTGGCCGTGGTGATGAAGAGCACATGGCTCAAATCAAACGGCATATCGATGAAATGGTCGTTGAAGGTGCTGTTCTGCTCGGGGTCGAGGGCTTCCAGCAGAGCGGCCGCCGGGTCGCCCCGGAAGTCGCCTGCCAGCTTGTCGATCTCGTCCAGAAGCATCAGGGGGTTCGAGCTCTTGGCAGAGATCATGGCGTTGATGATCTTGCCGGGCATCGCGCCGATGTAGGTGCGGCGGTGGCCGCGGATCTCGGCCTCATCCCGCACGCCGCCGAGGCTGATGCGGACATACTTGCGGTTCAGGCTCTCGGCGATGGAGCGGGCGATGCTGGTCTTGCCGACACCCGGAGGGCCGACGAGGCAGATGATCTGGCCCTTCACGTCGGGGGCCAGTTTGCGGACGGCCAGCACCTCGAGGATGCGGTCCTTGACCTTCTTCAGGCCATAGTGGTCCCGGTCCAGCACGCGCTGGGCCTTGGCGATGTCCAGATCGTCCTCGGTGAAGGTGTTCCAGGGCAGGTCGAGGCAGGTGTCCAGATAGGTGCGGATGACCGTGCCTTCCTGATTGCTGCTCTGCATCTTGGAGAGTCGGTCCACCTCTTTGAGAAGCTTCTTTTCCCGGTCCTCGTCCAGATGGAGGGCTGTGATCTTCCGGCGGTACTCCTCGGCCTCGGCGGTGGTATCGTCGTCCTCGCCCAGCTCCTCGCTGATCATATGGAGCTGCTCGTGGAGGTAGTAGTCGCGCTGGTTCTTGTCCATCGCCTCGTCTACCTTCTGGGCGATCTCCTTATCGATCTCGAGCATCCGGCGCTCCCGGTGCATCTTCTCGATGAGCAGATGCAGACGGCCCATCAGGGTGCCTTCGTCCAGAATGGCCTGCTTATCCTCGAAGCGGAACAGGAGGTTGGCCGGGATGTACTCGGACAGGAAAGCGGCGTCGGTGCTGGTGGTGATGGCAAACACCACGTCCTTGCCGATGTGGGGGTTCAGAGCCAGCAGGTCGTCAAAGCTCTTTTTGACGTTGCGGACGAGGACGTCCGCCTCCGGCAGTTCCTCGGGCTTCGCCATCTTGACCGGGGCCGGGCGGACGGTGGCCAGAAGGAAGCTGCCGTCGTCCTCCATCTCGGAGAGTTTGGCGCGGTATTTGCCTTCGACCAGGATGCGGACGAGGTCGTCCGACACCCGCATCACCTGCTTGACCTCGGCCACAACGCCGTAAGTATAGAGATCGGCGGCCTTGGGATCTTCGACCTTCATCTCTTTCTGTGCCACGAGGAAGACGTCAGAGTTGTTGCTGACGGCCCACTCCACGGCGGCGATGCTCTTCTCGCGGCCCACCTCGAAGTGGAGCAGATTGTTGGGGAAGACCACCAGCCCGCGCAGGGCGATGGCCGGAAGGTGGAGGACGCTCCGCTCCACCTTGACCGTAACTTTTTCAGACATAGTACAAAACCTCCCAGCCGTCCCTCGGATGCGAGTCATCCATAAGGGCGGCTTTTTTGTAGGGTCATATCAAATCTATCATTTTATTATAGCGAAAAATGTTTGCAGATGCAACTGTTCAGCGCTTTTCCCGGGTGTTGTAGCCCAGTCTGCCCAGTGCGGGCAGGATGGCCCGGAGGGTCAGCGACGTGAGGGCGCCCATGACAAGGCCCAGCACCAGCATCACCGGCGCATAGTACAGCGACATGGCCGAGGACAGGATGAGCCCCGCGCCAAGCAGCTGGCCGATGTTGTGGGACAGTGCGCCGCAGACCGACAGGATGAACCATGTGGGCCGGAACGGGAGCTTATAGTAGAGCACCCACATCACCAGCAGGGACAGCAGTCCGCCGCAGAGCGAGAGGAAGCCTGCCGTCCAGCCGGAGACGAGAAAGACGAACAGCGCCTTGAGCAGGTCGAGATAGAGCGCCTGCCGCGCCCCCATGAAGAACAGTGCATACATCACCACGATATTCGCAAGGCCCAGCTTCATGCCCGGCGCAAGGCCCGGGATGACCAGTGTGCCTTCGATGAAGGAAAGAGCCATCGCCAGCGCGAACAGCAGGCCGGAAAGTGCGATCTCGTGTGTTTTCTTTGGGTCATGGTTTCGGTTTGCCATCGGCTCTCCCCCTTTGCTGCATCGGTCATTCTTCGCCGCCGGCGGTCTGTTCGTACTGCTCCTGCTCTTCCACAGCGGCTTCCCATGCGGCGAAAAGCTCGTCCTGATGGAAGCGCAGGTCGCTGAGCTCGTCGCTCTTTTCCCGCAAAAGCTGCGGGTCGTTGTAGACTTCCGGCGAGTTGATCTCGTTTTCCAGCTCCACTTCGCGGGCGCCGCAGGCTTCCATCTCGTCCTCGCAGGCTTTGATCTTAGCGCGTAGCTCGGCCCGGCGGCGGCGCTGCTCTTTGCCGTAGCCCGCCTTGGCGGGTTCGCTGCTCTTCTCGGCCACGGGGGCGGGAGCGGCGCGGCCCATCAGGGCGTCATAGCTGGGGTAGATGACCGCCTTGCCGTCCTCGAGGTAGAGGATGGGGCAGGCCAGACTGTTCATCAGATGGCGGTCATGGGTGACCAGCAGCAGCGTGCCGGTGTAGGCCATGAGGGCCTCGGTAAGGTTCTCGCGGGTGTAGATGTCCAGATGGTTGGTGGGCTCGTCCAGAAACAGCAGGTTGGGCCGTTCCAGCACGATCTCCGCAAAGCGCAGGCGGGCCAGCTCGCCACCGGAAAGCGCCTCGCAGGGCTTGAACACCGTCTCGCCCCGGAAGCCCAGCTTTGCCAGATGGCTGCGCACCTCCAGTTCGGTCATGCGGGGGTACTTGTTCCAGATCACATCGATGACCCGGCCCTGCCCCAGACGGTTCTGCTGCTGGGCAAAGATGCTGGGCCGTGCGCCGGTGCCCAGCCGCACCATGCCGCCGGAGGGGCGGCGCTTGCCGTCCAGCACCTGCATCAGGGTGGATTTGCCCGCGCCGTTGGGGCCGGCGATGATCAGCCGCTGGCCGCGGCACACCGTATAGGTAAAGGGCTCCAGCAGGGTGCGATCCCCGATCTTGATGGTCAGGTTCTTGAGCATCACCAGCTCGTTCCAGGGTTCCACATCGTATTCAAAGCGGAATTTGAGCTGGTTCGTCTCGTCCTTGGGTGCTTCAGTGATCTCCAGCTTTTCCAGCTGCTTGCGGCGGCTCTGGGCCATTTTGGTGGTGGAAGCGCGCACAAGGTTGCGGTCCACGTAGTCCTGCAGCTTTTCGGCCAGTGCCACATCTGCATCGTGCTGCTTCTGGCGCAGGGCATCGGCGGCTTCTTTCTGGGGCAGGTAGGCCGAGAAGTTGCCCTTGTAGGTGGTCATGGTCTGGAAGGAGACCTCCCAGATCTTCGTACACACGTTATCGAGGAAGTAGCGGTCGTGGCTGACCACCAGCACCGCACCGGAATAGCTTTTGAGGTAGTTTTCCAGCCATTCCATGGTGGCAAAGTCCAGGTGGTTGGTGGGCTCGTCCAGAATGAGCACGTCCGGCTTTTCCAGCAGCAGCTTTGCCAGCCGCAGCCTCGTCAGCTCGCCGCCGGAGAGCACCGCAATGTTCTTCTGCCATGTATCCTGCGCAAAGCCCATGCCGGACAGCACCTTTTTGATGTTCACATCCATGTTGTAGCCGTCGGCAGCATCCACGATGTTCTGCAGCTGGTCGTGCCGGGCCAGCAGGCTGGCATCCTCCGGGTTTGCGGCCATTTTGCGTTCCAGCACCTGCATCTGGGCCATGGCATCCAGCACAGGGGCAAAGGTGGAGCGCATCTCGCCGTAGAGATCCAGCGTGGCATCCAGCTTTGCGTTCTGTTCCAGATAGCCCAGCGTCACGCCGTGGGTCACGCTGAACTCACCTTCGTAGTCCTGGTACTCGCCGGTCAAAATCTTGAGCAGGGTGGTCTTGCCCGCGCCGTTCTGGCCCACGATGCCGATGCGGTCCTCCCGCTCGACACTGGCGGTCACATCGTGCAGCACGATCTTTTCGCCAAAGCTCTTGCCTAGTTTTTCCAAATGTATCAGCATAGTTTTATGATCCCGTTCTCCATCCGCTTATTGGCTCAGCACTGGTGGCGGCGGTTCTTCAGGCCCACATTGGCCAGCTCTTCCTGCTCCATCACCAGCGGGTACAGCTCTTTCAGGTCTGCGATCTCATAGGTGGGCACCACCTTGCCGGGGTTCTCGGCGTGGCTGGGGTTATACCAGCAGGTGTCAAGGCCCGCATTCACGCCGCCCTGAATGTCGCTGCTCAGGCCGTCGCCCACCACCAGCACATGCTCGCGGTTCTCCACGCCAAGGGCGCGCAGGGCCGCATCAAAAATTCTGCGGTTCGGCTTTTCGCTGTCCATCTTCTCGGAGACGAACACGTCCTCCATAAAGTTCAGCACACCGCTTTCGGCCAGACGGCGGATCTGCACCTTCTGGAAGCCGTTGGTCACAACGGCCAGCGTTGCCACCTCGGAAAGCTCCCGCAGCACATCCAGCACTTCCGGCCCCATCAGGTCCGGGTGGGTGGAGAGCTGTTCCAGATAGAAGCGGTTCATCTCGGCTCCGTCACCGGCGGCATCAATGGCCTTGAGGAAGCGGGTGAACCGCTCCGCCATGAGCTTTTCCCGCTTGATCTGGCCTTTTTCCAGCTGCCGCCACAGCTCCGAGTTGATGGTGCGGTAGGTCTGCACCGTTTCTGCGTCCGGCTCAATGCCGTAGTTCACCAGCGTTTCGGCCAGTGCCTTGCTTTCGGCTGCGTCAAAGTTCAGCAGGGTGTTGTCTGCATCGAACAGCACGCAATAATATTTTGCCATAAACCTTCCCTCTTTTCCTTCTGCCATGGCCTCAGCTGCCATGCGCTCAACAACAGGCAGAAGCCAGCCCTGCCGTAAACAGAGCTGGCTTCACATCATTCTGTTACAATTTCGTACGGTGGTACGTCCGTCTGCTCCGGGTCGTTGTCCGGGCAGGTGGTTTTGACATCACAGGGGGTGGCAGCACACTTTGCCATTTCCTCTTCCAGCGCGCCGTTGTCCACGTTCTCCCAGTCGGTGCCGTAATCGTCCACGCTGCCGTCGGTCACGTTCTCTTCCCCGGGCAGCGCCGGGATGCGGGGTTCCTCGTAGTACATGCAAACGCCTCCCTTCCTGCCAGCCTATGCGGCACAGCAGGCCGGGGTGACAGCCTCAGGACGCGGAGTCCGTGGATGCGGACTGCTCGTTGGCGGCTTCCTTGCTGGCATTGGATTCCGAAGCCGCATGGGAGCTGCCAGAGCTTGCAGAGCTGCTCTCGCTGCTGGAGCTGCTATGGGAAGCCGAGCTGCTCTCACCAGAGTCCGCGTGGGACGAGCTGGTGCTGTGGGAAGAGCTGGCTGTTCCGTTGGAAGCAGAAGCCGAGCCTGCCGGGGAAGCCGTGCTCTCACTGCTGGAAGAGCTGTGAGACGAGCTGTCGGAAGAGCTGTGAGACGAGCTGCCGGAGGTGGATGTAGCCCCGGAGGATGCCCCGGAGGTGGTGCCGGACGATGCACCGGAAGAACTGGTGCTGCCGGAAGAACTGCTGCCCGACGTGCTGCCAGAGCTGCCAGAGCTGCCGGAGCTGTGAGACGAGCTGCCGGAGCTTACGCCGCTGACCGTCACATTCAGGACGTTACTGGTAACGGTGCAGCCGTTGTAGCTTGCCACTGCGTACACCTTAAAGGTCGCATTGAGCATGGAGGGGTCGATCTCCACCTTGACGGTGGTCTTGCCCGCCGCCTGCGGCACTTCCGCACCGTTGGCGTACCAGCGGATGCTGTCGGCAGTGAGGTGCTTGCCGCCCAGCTTTGCGGTAAAGGTGTAGGAATCGCCCAGCACGGCCTTGCCGGTGCTGCTGATATGCACGGAAGCCGCTGCAAATACGGCGGTCACGTCCACGTTCTGCTTGAAGTTCGTATCGGTGCGGGTCTTCTGGGTCACGCCGTCGCTCCACTTGACGAACACATAGCCGTCCTGCGGCACAGCCGTCACGCTGATGGACTGGGCGGCGCTGGTCACTTCATAGGAGAGGGATGTCTTGCCGCTGTCGCTGCCGCTGGAAAGGGTGCCGCCGGTCTTGTCCACCCGGTAGCTGGCCTGATACAGCACACCCTGCTCTTCGGAAGAGCCTGCAGCCTCCGAGCTGCTGGGTGCTGTCACCGCAGAGCTGGGGTTCGGGGTATACTCGGCGCGGGTGGGGATGTTGGCGGTGTCCGGCCGGCGGTCGTCGGTCTGGTAAGCGTGGGTGCGCAGATAGCTCAGCATGGCCTTCAGGCCCACGGGCTTCAGGTGGATATCGCCGGTCTGGTAGTAATCCTCGCGGCCATAGCCGTTGGCATCCTTCAGCGCTTCGGCACTGTTGAGGAACTTCAGGCCCATCTGCTCACACATGGACAGCAGGGCCATGTTGAAGTCGTCGATCTTGGTCTGGTCCATGTGGGGGTAGTTTGCGTGGTTTGCAGGCACCGGCGGCACCGTGTTCACGATGATGTCGGTGTAGGGGTAGCTTTCCTGAATGGCCTGCACCAGCGCGGTGTAGTTCTTGATGAACTCGTCCACGCTCATGCCGGTATCGTTGGTGCCCAGCATGATGACCACGCGGCGGGGCTTCATTTTGGCCACGGCCTGCGCGATGGTGTAGGTGCTGCTGTCCTTTTTAAAGGTAACGATGCCCTCGTTCAGGGCGGCATGGGTGCCAATGCCCTCCTTGGCGCAGAACTGCTGCAGGCTGATCAGGCCGTTGGCGTACAGGCGCACCGTGTTGGAATCGCCGAGGAACAGCGTTTCCTTCTGGTAGCTCTCGCCCGCGTCGGCGGTCTCCGGCAGCAGGGCGGCAGAGGTCTCGCTGATCTGGTAGTGATCCGAGATATCCTCTTCGCCCGGCACCAGCACCTCGCTGGAGGGCTGTTCCCCCGGGGCTGCAGGGGTCTTGCCGCGCTTGAGCAGCGTCATGGTAATGGCAATGGTCAGAATGGCTGCCAGCGCGCACACACTGCACACCAGCACAGCCTGCTTCTGCATAGGAGTAAGCGATTGCTTTTCCGGTCGTGTATTTCTCATATCTCTCACCATTCACTTAGTTTCCGGCACAGGGCCTTCCGGTCATGCCTGTCCGTTCAGGATCTGGTCTGCAAGGCTGGCGCAGCTTTCGGCCAGCAGCACCGGGTGGAAGGGTTCCAGCTCTTCCCTGCTGCCGTAGCCGTACAGCGCACCGGCGGCATCCAGCCCGCAGTCCGCAGCGCCGCGCATGTCGTCGTTGCGGTCGCCCACCATCAGCACCCGCCTGCCCTGCATCATAGGCTGGGCCAGCACATGGCGCACCACGTCGGTCTTGGTGTCGCGGCTCTCGTCCATGGACGCGCCGCCGATAAAATCAAAATAGCCTGCAAGGCCCTTTTCTTCCAGAATGGGCGTAACGACCTGCGTGGGCTTGGAGGTAGCGGTGCACAGCACAAGGCCCGCGTCCTTCAGGCGCTGCAGCATCTCTGCTGCACCGGGGTAGGCGGCGCACTCGTGGCTGCCCTTGACGGCGTAGCTGTCGCGGTACAGGTCGGTGGCCTTTTCAATGAGGGCCGGGTCGGTAAAGTGCTCACCAAAGCTCTTGCGCAGCGGTGGGCCAAGGTAGCGGCGCAGGTTCACATTTGTGGTGTCCACGCCCATCCTGGCAAAGACTTCTTTTAATGTATTTATGATACCGGGAGCGGAATCGATCAGGGTCCCGTCCACATCAAACAGGATCGCATCGTAGTTCAGCAATTTGTAAATTTCCTCACTTTCATGGTGATACATTGTATAGTATAGCACAGAATCCCGTTATCAGCAATTCCAACAAATGGTTTTTACAAAAATTATGCATTCAAGCAGAGAAAAGGCCCGCCCGGCATCCGGACAGGCCTTTCCGCATCTTCTTACTTCGCTGCGGCATCCGCAGGCGGATAGTACAGGTTGTTGGAGACGAACTCCAGCTTATCCTTGAGCACCAGCTCCAGGTTTGCCACGGCGTGCACCATGTTGGTGGCCGAATCGTTTACTTCCAGCAGCTTGCACAGGTCCAGACCGTCCAGTTTCATGGCGGCATCCATCTTCCGGCTCTCGGCACACAGGATGTGGCTCAGGGCATTTTCCTGCAGAGCGATGCTCTCCACAAGGTCAATGACCGCCTGCTCCAGCGTCACCTTGGGCAGGCAGGGGCAGGGGCAGCGGGTGGTATCGATACAGTTCTCAGCAGACATGATAAAACCTTCCTTTCGTTCGTCCGGTCAGGGGCGGTGTACGCCCCATTCTATGTCTGCCGGGTACGCCGGTGTTACTTCTGCTTTTTCGGGTTCTGGGTGCCGCGCACCTTTTCAATGGTCTCGCGGTAGCCGCCGGAGCCGTACTGGATGCAGCGGTTGATGCGGCTGATGGTGGCCGTGCTGATCTCCACTGCCTTCACGATCTGATCGTAGGTTCTGCCGTCCAGCAGCATCTTTGCCGCTTCCAGCCGCTGCGCCATATCCGAGATCTCCTTTACAGTGCACAGGTCTTCAAAGAAATTGTAGCACTCCTCCCGCGTTTCCAGACTGAGGATGGCATCAAACAGTGCATCGGTGGTCTGGTTTCTTCTGGAATTTTTATCTGACATGAATGTTCTCCTTGCCGCCGCAGCGGACTGTCCGGTTTTGGGAGCGTTCCCTCTTTTAAATGTTCCGGAAATGTTCAGGTTCTTTCTTGCATCATCACTTTAGCACATCAAAGTGTGAAAGTCAAGCCCTTGGCGTGAACTCTTTTCATTCGTTGACGTGTATAGTTTTTTTCGTTTCACGCATGAACAAAAATCACCTAAAAATTATTGCAGAACGCTTTTCTGAATTAGTGCATCCTCCGAACTTGTGCCAAGGATATTGACAATTTGTGAATTCCGCACTAAAATACGGACAATCATTCGGCAAATGCGATGAACAGGACACGATTCTTTGCAGCACCCTCTCCCAGAGAGCCGCCCATCTGATGCAAGGGCAGCAGTCAGGAGCAAAGCGTTCTCCCCTGCGAGCAGCCTGTGTGAACAAAGGCGCTGACCCCGCCTTCCAGTAATGCATGGCCGTTTTGCCCACGTTACGGGGCTGCGTATGTATGTACGCTGGGAGTGGCTGCCCTGTGCAGCAAACGAAGTGGTATCGCGGAGTATTCCATACACGATGTGCAGTGTATGTGAAGGCCTTCGTCTTCGATGGTTCGTCCCAAATGGAACGAACGCAGGAAGACGGGGCCTTTTTTACATCCTGCCGCCCCATGTCGCTGACATTTGCCGGATGCCAAGAAAGGAAAGAGGTAAAAACAATGAATACGCTGGTCATCGTATTGATCGCAGCCGTGTGTCTGTTTGGCGCTTATATGCTTTACGGCCGCTGGCTGGCAAACAAGTGGGGCATCGACCCCTCTGCCAAGACCCCGGCAGTTGTCCATGAGGACGGCCGGGACTACGTTCCCACCGACGGCTGGACCGTGTTTGCACACCAGTTCAGCTCCATTGCCGGTGCAGGCCCTGTTACCGGTGCGATCCAGGCCGCTGCTTTCGGCTGGCTGCCGGTGCTGCTGTGGGTGCTGCTGGGCGGCATCTTCTTCGGTGCTGTCACCGACTTCGGCGCTCTGTATGCTTCCGTTAAGAACGACGGCAAGAGCATGGGCATGCTGATCGAAAAGTACATCGGCAAGACCGGCCGCAAGCTGTTCCTGCTGTTCTGCTGGCTGTTCTGCGGCATCGTGATCGCCGCCTTTGCCGACATGGTGGCCGGCACCTTCAATGCCTACGGTGCTGACGGTGCTCTGGTGGAGGCTGCCCAGACCAACGGTGCTGCCGGCATGGTCTCCATCATGTTCATGGTGTTCGCCGTGATCTTTGGCCTGCTGCAGAAGAACCTGCACTTCACCGGCTGGAAAGAGAATGTGATCAGCATCGTATTCATCGTGCTGTCCTTTGTGGTGGGTGCAAACTTCCCCATCATTCTGGGCAAGGCTGCATGGAGCTACATCACCTTTGTGTACATCTTCTTTGCCGCTGTCCTGCCCATGTGGCTGCTGAAGCAGCCCCGTGACCACATGACCACCTTTATGTTCGTGGCCATGATCGTGGGCGCTGTTCTGGGCCTGATCGTCAACCATCCCGTCATGAACCTGCCGGTGTTCACCGGCTTTACCAACGCCAAGCTGGGCACCATGTTCCCCATCCTGTTCGTTACCGTTGCCTGCGGCGCTGTTTCCGGTTTCCACAGTCTGGTGTCTTCCGGCACCTCCTCCAAGACCGTTACCAATGAGAAGGATATGCTGAAGGTCGGCTATGGTGCCATGGTGCTGGAAAGCCTGCTGGCTGTCATCGCCCTGTGTGTTGCCGGTGCTTCTGCTGCCGCAGACGGCACCCCCGCAGACGGCACTCCGTTCCAGGTCTTCAGCCGCGGCGTTGCCAGCTTCTTCGTGGGCTTCGGCCTGGACCAGCACTTTGCCTCTGTGTTTATGACCATGTGCGTTTCCGCACTGGCCCTGACCAGTCTGGATGCTGTGGCCCGTATCGGCCGCATGAGCTTCCAGGAGCTGTTCAGCGTGGACGACATGGAGCATGCTGAGGGCTGGCGCAAGCTGCTGTGCAACGTGTACTTCTCCACCTTCCTGACTCTGGCTTTCGGCTTCCTGCTGACCAAGATCGGCTACGCCAACATCTGGCCCCTGTTCGGTTCTGCAAACCAGCTGCTGAGCGCTCTGGTCCTGTCTACCCTGTGCGTCTTCCTGAAGGTCACCGGCCGCAGCAACAAGATGCTCTTCCCCCCGCTCATCATCATGCTCTGCGTCACCTTCACCGCTCTGGTGCAGCGTCTCATGGCTATGGTCAAGGCCATCAGCAATGCCGCTGCTGTCACCATCCCTGCCGGTGAGACCACTTGGGGCGCTGTGTTCATCGCCAACGGCCTGCAGCTCATCCTGGCTGTGCTGCTGATCGTTCTGGGCCTGAACATCGTGTTCCACTCCTTCTCCGCCTACAAGAAGGCAGAGCACAACAGCGAGGCCAAGGCCTGATCCATTGACCGCTGCTGACTGAATAAGCAAAACGCCGCTGACGGTTCGAAAGCCGTCAGCGGCGTTTTTGTTTGCTCTTATTGTGTGGTGGTGATGGTTTTCCCCTGCTCTGGCTGGATGCGCGGCAATGCGGGGTGTCGTCCGGTGCGTAGATGGAGTCGGTAGTTTCTCTGAGGACCGTCCGCTGGGGTGGGACCCTGTTGCCGAAGGCAATAGGGCGGGCGATGGAATGGCCCGAACCGTGTCCGAAGAGAAAGCTACCGACTCCTGTATAGCTGTCGTGGAGCAATACATCCATCCTCAGTTTCCCTTACAAGCACCAACAAAAAGAGCCGCAGCGCCCTGTTACAGGCACTGCGGCTTTCTTCAACTTTAGCAGTAGAAGCTGGCTTACTTCACCATGCTTGCGACTTCAGCAGCGAAGTCGTCAGAACGCTTCTCCAGGCCCTCGCCCTTGACGAAGTGGGTGAACTTGATGACCTTGATGTCGCCGCCCAGGTCCTTTGCGACCTTGGCAGTGTACTGACCGACGGTCATGTCGCCGTCCTTGACGAACTCCTGATCGACCAGGCAGTTCTCCTTGAAGTACTTCTTGATCTTGCCCTCGATCATCTTCTGCTTGACAGCGTCGGGCTTGTTGGCGTTCTTCGGGTCGTTGGCCATCTGAGCGAGGAGGATCTCCTTCTCCTTGGCGACGACCTCAGCGGGGACAGCAGCCTCATCGACGTAGCTGGGGTTGGCAGCTGCGACCTGCATGGCAACATCCTTGCCGTATGCAGCGAACTCGTCCTTAGCCTCGATGCCGTTGGAGGTCTCGAAGTTGACCAGAATGCCGTGGGTGCCGCCGCCGTGGACGTATGCAGAGCAAACGCCCTCGTAACGGACGAAGCGGCGAACCTTGATGTTCTCCTTGATGACCAGGATCAGGTTCTTCAGAGCCTCGTCCACGGTCTCGCCGTTCTCGGTCTTGCAAGCCATCAGAGCCTCAACATCAGCAGGGTTCTGCTTCATGATGACCTGAGTAGCCTCCTTGACGAAAGCAACGAACTTATCGTTCTTGGCGACGAAGTCGGTCTCAGCGTTGACCTCGATGACAACACCCACCTTGCACTGGGGGCAGTAGTCAGCGTAGACCATGCCCTCGGCAGCGGTACGGCTTGCCTTCTTGGCAGCGGTAGCCAGACCACGCTCACGCAGGATCTCGATTGCCTTCTCGAAGTTGCCGTCAGCCTCGGTCAGAGCCTTCTTGCACTCCATCATGCCGCAGTCGGTCTGCTTGCGCAGTTCCA
>ENA-ORUG01002539-ORUG01002539.1-human-gut-metagenome-genome-assembly--contig:-NODE-2539-length-12759-cov-6.705132_pt1 | contig 12759 bp, 12 predicted proteins | sample MGYA00242079_ERZ509207 | MGnify/ENA primary metagenome ERZ509207 (study PRJEB26280, sample SAMEA2338780) | human gut metagenome | biome: human gut; feature: human-associated habitat; material: faeces...
AGCAGTTGTCAGACTGGATGGAAAACGTTGACTGGGATGCGTTTGCAACGTCTGTCGGTGATGCCCTACAAAGGGTATTTGACTGGATTCAAAAGATTGATTTTACAACATTCTTTGAAAAAGGAATGGATGGTGTTGAAAACTTCCTTGAAAAACTAGGGGGTCTTATTGAAGATGTGCCTAAGATTATCCAAACGTTCAAGGATTGGTCACCACTGATAGCCGGAGTTGCTGCCGGATTCGTAACCTTAAAGGTTGCTATGGCAATATCATCACTGATTAGTGCAGTGAGTACAGCAATTGGAATTTTAACAGGTGTGGAAGAAACTGCAACAGTAGCACAAACCGGATTGAATACAGCCATGCTTGCAAATCCCGCTGTATTTATTATATCAATTATAGCCGGACTTGTGGTTGCCTTGATCACATTGTGGAACACCAATGATGGATTCAGAGAAGCAGTCACAAATGCTTGGGAATCTGTAAAAGAAGCAGTAAGTACTGCCATTGAAGCAATCAAAGGATTCTTCACAGGTTTAGTTGATTCAATCAAACAGGCTTGGGAGAACATCAAAACGGCAATATCTGAAAAGATAGATGTCATAAAAGAAACAGTAACCAATGTGTTTACTGCAATAGCTGATACTGTAAGTGCAGTGTGGGAAACAATCAAGAATGCAGTGCAGGTTGCTATCATGTTTATTGGTGAAATCATCAGTGCTGCATTTCAGATCATCACAATGCCTTGGATGTTTATATGGGAAAACTGCAAGGAATATATCATTGCAGCTTGGGAGTTTATCAAGAACGCTGTATCAACAGCACTTGATGCAATTTCAACTACCGTCAGCAATATTTGGAATGCTATTGTTGGATTCCTGACCCCAATTTTGGAAGGCATTAAGAATACATTTACAACTGTATGGAATGCGATAAAATCAACCATTTCTACAGCGCTGAACGCAATTCAGACTACGATTTCAAGTATACTGAACAGCATTAAATCAACCTTTACAAGTGTTTGGAACAGTATCAAGTCAACGGTATCTAATGTGATCAACGGTGTGAAGTCCACTATTTCAAGTGGTCTGAATGCTGCTAAATCAACGGTGAGCGGTGTACTGAATAGCATTAAGGCGGCTTTTTCAAATGTGTGGAATGGGTGCAAATCTGTTGTATCGAATGCGATTAATCACATAAAATCAATCATGCATTTTTCGTGGTCATTGCCAAAACTCAAATTACCACATATTTCAATTAGCGGCTCTTTCAGCCTGACACCACCAAGTGTTCCACACTTTGGAATTGAGTGGTATAAAAAGGCAATGGACGATGGTATGATCATGAATCAGCCGACTATTTTCGGTTATAACGCTAAGTCAAATCAGTTCTTGGCTGGCGGTGAAGCTGGATCGGAAACAGTAGTTGGGACGCAGAACTTGATGGACATGATTCAGGAGGCTGTGAATAATGCTGGAAGTGGAAGCGGTGACAGCGAAGCGACCCGTGCATTACTGGAAGCAATCTTTAACTGGATGCGGAACGGTGGATTGTACAAGCTGTTAATTGATGTTCTGACAAACGGCGTAGAGTTTGAATTTGATAACAGAGAGATAGCAAGGTTGGTGAAAAAATATGCTTGATAGAGCGAAATATGTGAACCATCTGAACCAAAGTATTGACTTTGGTTCGGGTGGTATTTTTATTACATCCTCTGAATTAAGGAATTATGAATGGGAGTATGATACGGACTATGACGAGATTACCAACTTTCATAAAGGTATCAAGGAAAAGAAAATGAAGATCATCATTTCGGCATCTTCCGAGGAAGAGGGGATTGCAAAAAGAAATGCTATCTTCCAGATCTTCGAATCTGATATTCGTGCAGAAAAGTCAGGAAGACTATATCAGGACGGCTACTATTTAAGTTGTTATATCGTAGCATCAAAAAAAGCGAAATGGTATCTGACGAAGCAGTATATAGAGATCGAAGTAACCATTGCAACAGATCAGCCGGACTGGGTACAGGAAAGAGAGTACAACTTCCTGAAGACAGAAGACAAGACAGTTGAAATGGATGATATGAAGAAATATCCATACAAATACGGATACTATTATCTGAATCAGGTATCATCTTCCTTGATCATCAACCCAGCTATTACAGAATCAGATTTTGTTCTTCGTATATATGGTTCTGTGTCAAAGCCACTTGTGAAGATTGGAGATAATACCTATCAGGTCAATATATCACTGAATGCCGGTGAACGATTGGAGATTGATTCCATAAAGAAAACAGTAAAACTGGTACATACTGACGGATATACGGAAAATGTTCTATGGTCGGCTGCAAAAGAGTGTTACATCTTTGAAAAAATTGTAGCTGGTACACAAGTAATTGCTTGGGATGGCAGTTTTTCATTCGACCTGATTCTTATTGATAAAAGGAGTGAACCATTGTGGAAGTAATGTATACAGACGTAAACAGGCTTCCACAAGGGAGTCTTGAAAAATATTCCGTTGATCTGGAACTCGGAGGCAATAATGACTTTGAGCTTCAAATGAATGTGAAAAATCACTGCATGAGTGCCGGATGCATCTGGTATGTAAAAGACGAAGAATACGGTGGTATTGTGGATGATGTAAAAGTCGACACAGAAAAATCCAAGGTATATTATTCCGGAAGAAGTTGGCGTGGTGTTCTGGAAAAGAAAGTGATCCGACCGGACGCAGGAAAAGATTACCTGACAGTATCCGGTGATGTACATGATATTCTTGCATTGCTGATAAAGCGGTGTGACCTAGTAGATATATTTGCTGTTCCGGATACGTCTTCCGGAATACAGATAAGTAATTATCAATTCCAGAGATACGTCGATGCTTATTCAGGCATTGTAAAAATGCTGTCTGCTGCTGGGGCAAAGCTGAAAATCATTTACAACGACAAGGATTCTTGTGTGAATATATCATCTGTCCCGATTGAAGATCTGTCAGAGAAATATGAGTATTCCGATGACTACGGAATGAAGATCATAATCGAAAAGAAAACCGGAGGGGTAAATCATCTGATCTGTCTTGGAGCTGGTGAATTGGCAGCCAGAACGGTGATTGATCTGTATGTAGATAAGACAGGAGAGATCAGCGAAAAACAGGCGTATTTCGGTGAGTATGAAATTGCAGAAACATACGATTATGGAAATTCTGAATCAGCTAAAGAGCTGAAAGAAAAGGGAATTGAACATCTGAAGGAACTGAAAAGTTCGGATTCTGTCTCTGCATCGTTCAGTAAATTAGACGTGGATATCGGTGATATTGTTGGTGGAAGAAACCGGGCAACCGGAATATTGCTGAAGGAACAGGTAACACAGGAAATAGTAAAAATAAAAAATGATATTATGACTATAATGTATAAGGTTGGTGGGGAATAACAATGGCGATAAATTATTTAGATACAGGAGATACCGGACGTGCAGTCAGCTCTGAATCTGACGGTGCGTTATTTGCCGGTATTTTTGGAGCTGAAAAATATGTATTGGAAAATGGCAGCCAGTTAAAAGCGGAGGTACAGTCCAATAACTTTGTAAAAATCTCCGATGGTGATGCAGTTATGTACGGACGACATGTAAGGATTCAGTCGAATGATAGTGCGCTGGTGACAATTAACAATGGACATTCTGGAACGAACAGGATTGATCTGATCGTGTTCCGGTACACAAAGGATAGCACAGGAAAAGAAACGGTTAATCTGGTTGTGATCCAGGGAGAAGATTCTACTGGGACACCCACAGCACCGACAGCAGTTAATGGGAATATTTTGACTGGTGCAATGAAGTCAGACTTCCCTCTGTATAGTGTGGAACTGAATGGAATCAATATTGTAAAGGTGAATCCGCTGTTTAATGTGATCGGTAATATCAGCAAGTTAAAGGAAGAGCTTACTGAATTAAATGGCAAATTAGAAGAAAAGGTGTATAGCATATCGCAAGGAGGATCGCTTGCTATAAGAAACCAGCGTATCACAAAAAAGAATAATCGAGTTTCTATTATGGCTGGATTACATACAACTGGCTTGGGAAATGCCAATACTCGATATAACGGTGGATCAATTCCGGCTGAAATAGCACCGCCTACAGGTGAAGCATTTCCTGCAATTGTAACGAAAGATAATTGGACACTTATAGGCATCGGATGTGTAATCATAGAAACGAATGGTGCTATAACTTATCAGATTAACTCTCCATTTCAGAAAGATACCTATATATGGTTAGATGTGTCCTATGATTTGTAGAAATTAATAACCTATAGCAATCCATCTACATTCAGCAACTTTATCGGACAAATCTTCATTTTTTTTCAACAGAAAGGAGAATTTAAAATGAAATTAATATTTAATGATTCTACAGAAATCACAATTCAATCCGCAAATGAATCTAGCGGATATTTAAAAATCAAAATTATCGCAATGACAAGAGAAAACATCCTTGCGCTGTTTAAGGATGAAGAGAAAGTCAGCAGAATGATTGCAAAAGAAAACCGCGATTCCATTGTATACGAGAGATACAAGTATGAATCGTTAAGGGAATGGGATGGCGGTATCTATGAAGTATCCATGACTCAGGAAGGAAAGTCACTAGATGAAAGAATTACATCTACTGAGGATGAGCTTACATCTACGCAGGAAGCATTGTGCGAAGTGTATGAAATGGTTGAAGGGTTGGTGAATGCGTAATGGATAAGATGTATTATTTATTGATTGTAAAGGTGCAATGACGGATGCATTTAATCAGATCGTTGAACAGTCAAACCTTCTGTCTGAAATCAGAAAAATCTTGAATTGGTTTCTTATATGAACATAATGAAACAAACTGAACACAGTGAACAGGAAGAAAAGAAAGAGGGTGCTGAATAATGGCAAACATACAGCATTATATTGATCAGATTTTAAATGCAGTATATGGTGAAGAGGTAAGATCGTCTATTGTCAATGCACTTGAAAAAGTAAATGATGATAATAACTCTTACGCTGATCTGAAAAAAGAAGTAATTGCTGCAAAGGATGCGGTTGATAAAGATGTTGATGCAGTACAGCAGAAACTCAATGCTGCAAGTACTGCATTAACTAATTTGCAAAATGCTACAAGTGCAGCTAATACAGCGAAAACCAATTTGCAGGACGCTACAAGTACAGCGAATACCGCAAAAAGTAATGTTGAAGCAGCAACTGATGCTGCAAAAACAGCAATCAGCAATGCAAATACCGCAAAGGCAAATCTGACCAATGCAACAAGTACAGCGAATACCGCAAAATCAAATCTTGAAAAAGTAATTACAAGTGCAACAACCACACAGAGTAATTTACAAGGTGTAATTGATAATGCAAATCAGATTAAGGGTCAGTTGGATAGTTCCAACGCTACAGCGGTAACATCAAAGAAAAATCTTGATTCTGCAATTTCTGATGCAAGTGTAGCAAAAAGTCAGCTTCAGGAAGTAATTAACAGTGCAAGTTCAGTTAAAACTTCATTGTCGAATGCAACAAGTACAGCGAATACCGCAAAATCAAATCTTGATGCATCTGTAGCTACAGCTAACAATGTATTACAGTCACTAAGTGCGGAAAATGCAAGTGCTGCAAGTAATATTGATGAACTGAAAAGTGAAAACTTCAACAGTCAAGAAATTCTTTCAGGTGTGGCAGATATTCGTGCCTATTTGGGTATCACGACTGATGATATTGTTGGTATTCAGGTCGATTACAAAAATAAAACATTCAAAAGACTTGCCGGAGCAGCCAACCTTACAAAAGGTTCTGATTTTGACAAGTTCACAATGTTTGGTGGTCGTAAACGCTGTAATGTTGCTGATGATGGTTCTATCGTAGCATGGTACGGTGATGCAGATTACAAAGAAGATGGTTCAATGGGTCAGGTAATGGTATATCAGCCAAAGTTCTATTATTTGGTGTGTCCTGTAGAGTATGACCCTATTGATACAGGCATTGGTTACCACTTAAGAAAGGCAAACTATTATGTGTCAGAAAAGCCACGTGCAGGTTTCAGACTTCACCCGGCATTCTACGATGCATCAGGAAATGAAATTGATTACTTCCTTACAAGTGCTTACGAAGGTAGTATTTACGATGCATCAGCAAGTGCATATCTGTTAAATGATGAACAGGTTATGAACACTGGTGAAGATAAGTTTTCATCAATCGCAGGTGCAAGACCTGCATCCGGTTCTTCACAGAACCTTACAAGACCGAATATTGAAGCAATGGCACAGAATCGTGGAACAAACTGGCATGGTGATCTGATTAAACAGGTATCTGCTGAACAGATGCTTATGATTATTGAAATGGGTATGATGAGCTTGCAGACAGCTGTTGCACAGGGTGTTGTTTCCTTACCTTGGACTACAGGAAGTGACACAACAAGTTCTTATGCTGCTGAAACCGGAAGTACAGCAAGCCTTGGAAATGGTACAGGTAGGGCAGAGAAAACAACCACTTATGAAGGTGGTGTTGCTAAAGAGTACACTGTTGACGGTAAGACTTCTGTATGTTGGAGAGGTAAAGAAAACTTTTGGGGCAACATTTGGAAATTTGTCTATGGTATCAATATTTGGGGCAATGGAAAAATGGGCGGTGGTCAGCCTTATATTTGTTCTGATTTCAGTTTTGCAGAATCAAAGAACAGTGGAAACTATGAGCCTGCCGGATTCACAGTAACAAACGCAAATGGTTATATTTCAGCAATGGGATATTCAACAGCTTGTGACTGGTTATTTATTGCGTCAGAATGCCTTGGTAACAGTTCATTACCTGTTGGTGATTACACATATATCACTGTCAACTTGAATGGTTACCGTATTGCTCTATTGGGCGGTTATTGGAATATTTGGGGTAATGCGGGCGGTTTCTATTGGAATCTGAATGGCGGTGTTGGTAATCGTGATCGGGATATCGGGGGTCGCTTGGTATATATTCCAACACGTGATTCTGCTACTTATACCGCTGCAATCGAAGCATGGAAGCAGAAAATGGCAGCTTAAAATGTAACTTGTAAACTTGATTCATTAGGTTGAAAGAACTTCTGATATTGTTTGTTATTACCTGTAATGAACACCATGAAAAAACAAATATATTGCTCAATTAGGCAGTAATTGGAATAATTGGGATAATGCAGGCAGTTTCTATTGGAATCTGAATAACAGTGTTGGTAATCGTAATCGGAATATCAGGGGTCACTTAATAATTGCAAAATATAGCCGGGTGGAAACATCCGGCTATTTCTATAATACTGTGCGGTTCTTTCAACCATGCCACTAGGCAAAACAGAAAAATAGACGGTGCAGACAACCCAACCGGGAATACCGTCTTACTTACGAACAATAAGGAAAGGTCAACCGTATTTACCGGGCAGTAATGCCGACTGAAATTCGGATAATGCAAATACCAAGGAATGAAACGCTATGATCACTTATATGAAAAGATTTATGACCTTGAAAATTTAAGAAAAGCACACCAACACGCAAAGAAAGGAAAAGGTTGGTACAGAGAGGTTCAGGAGATTGACAAAGACCCTGACAAGTACCTGAAACAGATTCAGGAAATGCTTATCAACCACACTTACAAAACATCTGACTATGAGGTGTTTTATAAACAGGACGGTAAGAAGTTAAGGAAAATTTACAAACTGCCTTATTTCCCTGACAGAATTTGTCAATGGGCTATTTTACAGATCATTGAACCTTGTATCATCAATAACTTAACTGTTGATACCTATTCAGCAATACCAAACAGAGGTATACACAATGGTCTGACAAAATTACAATCTGCAATGTGGAATGACCCGGAAGAATGCAGATATTGCTTAAAATTGGACGCAAGACACTATTATCAGTCAATCAACCACGATCTTCTGAAAGAGAAGTATTCAAGAATGTTCAATGATAATGAACTATTGTGGTTGTTAAATGAAATCATTGACAGTATTGAAACAGCAGAGATTGAGGACTTAGCAGCAATCTATCTGTTGGAAGAAGATATTGACCCTGAAACTGGTATACCGATAGGAAATTACTTATCACAGTATTCAGGCAACTATTATTTTTCAAGTTTTGATCACTGGATAAAAGAACAGAAGCACGTTAAATACTACTTCCGTTATATGGACGATATAGTTATTTTTGGCAAGACGAAAGAAGAACTGATTGCCTTGAAGAAAGAGATTGATATTTATTTCAGGAATGAACTGAAATTGAATATCAAAGGAAACTGGCAGGTGTTCCCATCACACATAAGAGGTGTTGACTTCTTAGGGTACAGAACATTTTATAAGTATACATTACTTAGAAAAAGCACCTGTTTGGAAATGGAAAAGAAAATGACCGCTATCAGGAATAAAGTGGAAGCCGGTAACATGATGAACTATTCAGAGTGGTGTTCAATCAATTCTTACAAAGGTTGGTTGAAATATGCTGACAGCTTCCGGCTATATCAAAAGTATGTTGTACCGCTGTTACCTTATGCGGATGATTATTATATACGCAACATAAAACCAAACACAAAGAAAGGATTGAATGCAGCATGATTGATTATGGAAAACAGAAAAGCACCGTCAGACCGGAAGAACTGGAACTGACGGAAACAAAAGTATTTGTCAGTTCCAATATCACCGAAGTGAATGAAGATGAAACTGACGGACATCCGGGATTTACCGGATATGAATTTGACCTTATCGAGTATGACAAGGACGAATACATTAAAATTCAGGCAGAAAAGAATGCTGATATTGAAAATGAAATTACACAGGCACAGATTGCTATGTGTGAAATCTATGAAATGATGGGATAAGAAAGAAGGTGTGAAGTATGGCAAAGATTTATGCATCACTAATCATTAAAGGTGTTAAAACACTGGACGATGTACCGGACAGACTGAAAGAAGCTGTCAAGGCTATTTTAGAGGGTGATAACTGATGATATGTCAGTTGATCATAAAAATTCTATTCAGAAAGGATGTGCAGACTATGGCAATTATCTATGCAACCCTAATCATTAAGGGTAAGAAAACATTTGCTGATGTTCCTGATCGTATCAAGGACAAAGTAAAGGAAGTTTTAGTTGATCTTGATTGTCCTGAATTAGCAGAATAATCAACAGACAAGGAAATTATCACATACACGAAAACAACCGCCATATGACGATTATATAACGTCAGAAGCGGTTGTTTTTGCGTACAGAAAGGAAGAACGAGGATGAAAGAAATGATTTGTACTATTTTTGGTGTGATTGGTTCAGTGATTGCATCGTTTTTTGGTGGTTGGGATGCAGGACTTGCGACCCTTTTAATTTTTATGGGGCTTGACTATATTTCAGGCTTACTTGTTGCCGGGGTATTTAAGAACAGCCCGAAAACAGATACAGGTTCACTTGAAAGTAAAGCAGGTTGGAAAGGTCTTTGCAGGAAATGCATGACACTTGTTTTTGTATTGGTGGCATACCGTCTCGATTTGGTTATTGGAACAAATTACATCAGAGATGCAGTTATTATTGCATTTATTGCCAATGAAACAATTTCACTTGTAGAGAATGCCGGACTGATGGGGTTACCGCTGCCGGAAGTAATCAGTAAAGCTATTGATATTTTACAGAAAAATACAGGAAGTGGTGAATAATGACAAATCAGGAATTTATTGATCAGATTGCAGTGTACGTTAAAAAGTACGCTGCAATTTTCGGTATATGCGTACACAGTCCAATCATTGCACAGGCAATCTTAGAAAGTAGATGGGGCAAGTCAAAACTTGCTGCCACCTATCACAACTATTTTGGTCTTAAGTGCGGTACAAAGTGGACTGGTAAGAGTGTGAACATGAACACACAGGAAGAATATGAACCGGGAACATTGACAACGATTGCTGATAATTTCAGGGTCTTTGATTCAATGGAAGAAGGGGTTAAAGGTTACTTTGAATTTATACAGTTGTCTCGGTATCAGAATCTTAAGGGAATCACAGATCCTAGAACATACCTTGAAACAATCAAGGCAGACGGTTATGCGACAAGTTCAACATATGTTCAGAATAACATGAACTTGGTTGAACAGTACGAACTTACAAAGTATGACAATGAAAAGGGTGATAACATGAGTGACAGATATAAGCCGGGAAACTGGCTTGCACAGTATAAAGGTATTGCAAAAGGCAGTGAACAGCACAAAGCAATTCTGAAAGTATTCAATGATTCAGGACTTTGTACAAGATATAAAATGACAGTCAATGATGCTTGGTGTGCGACATCTGTATCAGCAGCGTTCATTGCAGTTGGTCTTTCCAACATTTTCCCTTGTGTTGAATGCTCTTGTGAAAACATGATCAACCTTGCAATCAGTGCAGGTATTTGGGTTGAAAATGATGCTTATGTACCTGATGTTGGTGACGTTATCCTGTATGACTGGGATGATAACGGTGTTGGAGATTGTACAGGTTGGAGTGATCATGTAGGTATAGTAGTATCATGTGACGGTTCTATGATCAGAGTCATTGAAGGTAACAAGTCAAACACTGTTGGTTATCGTGATATTGCTGTAAATGGTAAACACATCAGAGGATTCATTACACCGCATTATGCAGCAGGTGGTTCTGTTACACCGCAACCTTCCGGTAAGAAATCAGTTCAGGAAGTAGCCAAAGAAGTATATGCAGGTGAATGGGGTAACAACCCGGAAAGAAAGGAAGCACTGGAAAAAGCCGGATATGATTATCAGGAAGTGCAAGATGCAGTAAATGCACTGGTAAATGGAAGTACACCGACACCTTCAAAATCTGTACAGGACGTTGCAAAAGAAGTTATTAATGGTCAGTGGGGGAATAACCCTGACCGTCAGAAGAAACTTGAAGCAGCAGGTTACAACTATCAGGAAGTACAGAATGCAGTTAATGCAATTTTGAAAGGAAATGCTGCAATGGACTTGACCGCTATTGCAAAAGAAGTTATTCTTGGTAAGTGGGGTAATGGTCAAGAACGAATTGACCGCCTGAAAGCAGCAGGTTACAGTCCTACAGCTGTACAGAAAAGGGTCAACGAATTAGTATAACAGATGGTTCAGCGGTGGCAATGCCACCAACTTGCCACCATTGCAGACATACAACACAAGAACGCACAAGGCGGTAAAGTCTGAACTATTAAAAAATACTTGATTTTATAGGCTATTTGAGAATGTACAAAGCTGTACAAGGATTTAAAAACAGAACACTTAACAGAGTGTGCATGTGGAGACGGTATGTTTATTGTCCAAACTCGAACAATAGTTGGATGATCCGATGACTGGAAAGTGAAGAATTATTATATAAGTCAACGAATACTGGGAAGCAGATGACTAGAATTTGAAGAATTGCTATATGAGTCAACGAATGCAATGTATTCGTAATATGGCAGAAGAGATTGTGTTAAATGAATTGATTTACAGGTAAACAAAGAGCTGAACAGGTAGGAAGAAAAATCCTATTTGTTCAGCTTTGGTGTTTATAAGGGGTCAAAGAAGAAGCATATTACAATTCTACTGCTAGTCGATTGATTTATGCATACTCCCATTATAATATGTGTGCAGGAGGTGAATATATGTATCAAATTAGTAATGAAAAATTCGGTTTATTTGTAACCGAATTAAGAAAGGAAAAGAATTTAACTCAAAAGGATTTGGCTGAAAAATTATATGTATCAGATAAAACAGTTAGCAAATGGGAACGTGGTCTTAGTATGCCCAATGTCGTATTACTCATACCAATAGCTGATATATTAGATGTTACCGTTACAGAATTGTTACGTGGAGAAAAAATAGATACACAGAAAAATATTGATACAAAAGAAGTCGAGGAATTGGTAGTAGGCTCTCTCGATATGGCTGTTAGGAATTCTATTCATCAGCATAGAAAAAACTGGATATTAGCATATTTGTTATGTTTTTTTATATCTATTACAGAAATTATTATGTTAGTTGTATCTGGAAGTTCGTTGGCTGAGATGAAAGGGGATATATTGCTGGTTACCGGGGGAATGCTTTTATTTGGTGCATGGTTTTGTTTCTTTGCAAAAGACATATTACCAACATATTATGATGCCAACAAGATAAATTATGTTTCACAAGGAATTTTTAGAATACATCTAGTTGGTTTATCTTTTAACAATGGAAATTGGATATACATCTGCACAACTTTAAAAATATGGACACTTGCAACGGTTGTTCTATATCCTCTTGCAGGTATTATAATAATCAATTGTTTCAATATAGCTTTATGGGATATTTTGAATAAAATTTTCTTAATTATGATATTAGGTGGTATGGTAGTTTCGATTTACATTATCGGGAAAAAATACGAATAATTAAATTACCTGTTATCGTTGTGGATAGTACTAATTTACAACATTCTTCATGGGAAATATGGAATGTAGCAGAAGAGATTGTGTTAAGCGAATTAGCGTACATTTAAAACGTGGAAAGCTCCTTCGGGAGCTTTTTGCTGGTTATCAAGAAAGTATATAGAAAATGCATTAATCATATGGTATGATTTGAACAGAAGATAGAATCTTAGGAAGCAAGAAGATTTTTGAGGAACGTAACTTAGAAGTTACAGAATTAAGTTAATCGTGCCATATGGCTTGATTATAAACGCAAAGATAAAAACGCAACGTACATCTTTGATGTGCCAGAGCCGGTAGGTAGCCCGGCCGTCCTATATAAATAGGGTAAGTAACCTGCCC
>ENA-ORUG01002554-ORUG01002554.1-human-gut-metagenome-genome-assembly--contig:-NODE-2554-length-12708-cov-8.270766_pt1 | contig 12708 bp, 5 predicted proteins | sample MGYA00242079_ERZ509207 | MGnify/ENA primary metagenome ERZ509207 (study PRJEB26280, sample SAMEA2338780) | human gut metagenome | biome: human gut; feature: human-associated habitat; material: faeces...
GCTCACCGAGGAAGAAAACCTGGAGATCGTCCGCATGGTCAAGGCGGTGCGCATGGACAACCGGGAGCTGACGGCCTTCCTGAAGGCCTACGCCAGCGGCCTCATCACCCTGCCGGATGGCATGATGGAGGCGGAGGCCGCGGCGGACCCCGGCGAGAATGAGATGGAGGATACCGAGTATGAAGAATAAGAAGATCATCCGCCTGTTTACGGCGGCCCTGGCCGTGGCGCTCTGTGCCACGGCCTTTGCTGTCCCCGCTTTCGCCGGCGGCGGGGAGGGCGAACCCTACTACACCGAAACGGCCGGGACGGAGGCGGACCCTACGGAGGACGCCGAGGCCCCGGAGGTCACTATCACTGATGAGGAAGATCCCGTCGGCGATGATAGCGCGGACAATAACACGGAGGCAGACGGGGACACCCTGGACCAGATCACCGAACTGCTGGGCGGCCTGGGGACTGTGACTGTCACCGAGGACGGTATCCTGTTCACCCCTGACACGGAGAAATGGGAAACCCAGCAGACCGGCACCGTGACCACCTGCGGCGGCAACCTGAATGTCCGCACCGGCGCTGGGCTGGATAACGACGCCTTCACCCAGCTTCCCGATGGGGCGCAGGTAGAAGTCATCGGCACCGAGGGCGAATGGGTCAAGGTGCTTCTGCCGGAGCGGGAGGGCTATGTTCATTCCGACTACCTGACCATCACGGACACGGGCAGCTTCTCCCTCTCCCTGGACGGGACGGACCTCTCCGCCCTGCTGGAGCTGTTCGCCTCCGGCCTCTCCGGGGGCGGAGGGGCAGCCCTGACCCCGGATGGGAACCTGTCCCTCATTGACGACCTGGGCGGGACATCCTCCGGCAAGCAGTTCATCACGGTGGAGACAAAGGGCGGCAACGTGTTCTATCTCATCATCGACCGGGATGACGAGGGGGCGCAGACCGTCCACTTCCTGAACCAGGTGGACGAGGCGGACCTGATGGCGCTGATGGAGGACGGTCAGACCACCCAGGAGCAGCCCGCCACCTGTACCTGTACGGAGAAATGTGTGGCCGGTGCGGTGAATACGGCCTGCCCGGTGTGTGCCACCAATATGAGCGCCTGCACGGGTAAGGAGCCGGAACCGGAGACCCCGGAAGAAACCCCGGAACCGGAAGAACCGGCGCAGAAACCCGCAGGACTGAATCCGGCCATTCTTTTGGCGGTGCTGGCTCTGATGGGTGGCGGCGGCGCTTTTGCCTACTTTAAGCTGGTAAAAAGCAGACCCAAGACCAAGGGCAACGACAATTTGGACGATTATGACTACGGCGAGGATGATACCGATCAGGAGGACGAGGACTCCTGGGAGACCGAGGAATCTGACGAGCCGGACGCTGACGGGGGCGGCGACGAGGAAAGCGAGGACAAGACGGTTTGACCCGCTTCACCGACAGCCCCTATGAACGCATGATGACACGCAGGCCGGAGGGCGGGAAGGAAACTTCCCGTCCTCCTACTTTATCTCCCGGCCACCCCTGTTATGGCTGCGGAAATTACCGTGACGGTCAGCCCTGCGTGGGATTCTGCCACCGGCAGCTGACCGCATGGCTGCGGGAAAGGAGGATGAAAAACCATGAAGCTGGTGATCGCTGAGAAACCGTCCGTTGCCCAAAGTCTGGCCGCCGTGATTGGGGCCACCGCCCGCAAGGACGGCTATCTGGAGGGCGGCGGCTGGCGGGTCAGCTGGTGTGTGGGCCATCTGGCTGGTCTGGCCGACGCCGACGCTTATAACCCGGACTACGCCAAGTGGCGCTATGACGATCTGCCCATTCTGCCGGAACCCTGGCAGATGGTGGTGAGCAAGGACAAGAAGAAACAGTTTGATGTGCTGAAGCAGCTGATGAACGCCCCGGATGTGACCGAAGTGGTAAACGCCTGCGACGCCGGACGCGAGGGGGAGCTGATCTTCCGCAGCGTCTATGAGCTGGCGGGCTGCCAGAAGCCCATGAAGCGGCTCTGGATTTCCTCAATGGAGGATTCCGCCATCCGGGAGGGCTTTGCAAACCTGCGCCCCGGTGCAGACTATGACGGCCTGCGGGATGCGGCCCTCTGCCGCGCCAAAGCGGACTGGCTGGTGGGTATCAATGCCACCCGGCTGTTTTCCGTGCTGTACCACCGGACCCTCAACATCGGACGTGTCATGTCCCCGACGCTGGCCCTCATTGTCCAGCGAGAAGCCGAGATCGACACCTTCAAGCCGGTGCCATTCTACACGGTCACACTGGAGCTGCCCGGTTTCACCGTTTCCGGGGAGCGCATGGCAGACAAGGCTGCCGCCCAACAGCTGAAAACGGCCTGCCAAGGTGCGGCTGCCACAGTGAAAAAAGTGGGGCGCAAAAACAAATCCGAGAAGCCGCCCGCCCTCTATGACCTGACCACCCTCCAACGGGACGCCAACCGGCTGCTGGGGTTCACCGCCCAGCAAACCCTGGACTACCTGCAAAATTTGTATGAAAAGAAGCTCTGTACCTACCCTCGGACGGACAGCCGCTATCTGACTTCGGATATGGCGGCGAGTCTACCGGAGCTGGTCCAGCTCACTGCCGGGGCGATGCCCTTTTCCAATGGCATGGAGATTGCCTGCAATGCCGCCCAGATTGTCAACGACAAGAAAGTGACCGACCATCATGCAGTGATCCCTACCCGCAACCTCCAGGGCGCGGACCTGTCCGGCCTGCCGGTGGGCGAAAAGGCGGTGCTGGAGTTGGTGGCTCTGCGCCTGCTGTGCGCCGTGGCCCAGCCCTATACCTTTGCGGAAACCGCCGTTGTTGTCGAGTGCGCCGGAGCGGAGTTTACTGCCAAAGGCCGCACAGTGAAAAATTACGGCTGGCGGGCGCTGGACGCTGCCTATCGCGCAGGGCTGAAGAATGTGGAGCAGGACAAAGAACCCGAGGACAAGGCTCTGCCTGAGCTGTCTGAAGGTCAGACGCTGCCCCTTTCTGGTGCTACCGTCAAGGAGGGCAAGACCACCCCGCCCAAGCACTTCACCGAAGATACGCTACTCTCCGCAATGGAGACTGCCGGGAAGGACGATATGCCGGAGGATGCCGAGCGCAAGGGCCTGGGGACCCCGGCCACCCGCGCCGGGATTCTGGAAAAGCTGGTTTCCACCGGCTTTTTGGAGCGCAAAAAGAGCAAGAAAACCGTGCAGCTCATGCCATCCCATGACGCGGTATCCCTTATCACCGTGTTGCCGGAGCAGCTGCAATCGCCCCTTCTGACTGCTGAGTGGGAGTACCGGCTGGGTGAGATCGAGCGTGGCGAGCTGGCCCCGGAGGATTTCATGGCTGGGATTAGTGCCATGCTCAAAGAACTTGTGGGAACCTATCAAGCTATCAAGGGAACGGAGTATTTGTTCAGCCCTTCCCACGAAGTGGTGGGCAAATGCCCCCGCTGTGGCGGAGAGGTTGCAGAAATGCAAAAAGGCTTCTTCTGTCAGACAGAATCTTGCAAATTTGCAATTTGGAAAAACAACAAGTGGTGGGAGATGAAGCACAAGCAACCTACCAAAGCCATCGTAACGGCACTGCTCAAAGATGGCCGCGCTCATGTGAGGGGCTTGTACTCCGAGAAAACCGGCAAGACCTACGATGCCACTGTGGTGTTGGCGGATGATGGGCAGTACGCCAACTTCAAGCTGGAGTTTGACCAGCAGAAAGGTGGCAAACGATGAAGCTCTCACGCTATGAACAGGAAACCATCATCCTCTACAACCAGGCCGAAGCCACCGCCGAGGTCTATACCCATGACCCCCGGCTGCTGGAGAAGCTGCGGCGACTGGCAGAGAAATACCCGGACCAGATTGTGAAAAAGGACCGCCAGACCTTTCTCGTTCCCAAACGCTGTGTGTCCGTCCGGGAACCTTACAGCGCCGAGCGCCGTAAGGCAGCCAGTGAACTGGCCAAGGCTGCCGGATACAGGCCGCCCACCCCCAAGAAAGGCAATGAGTAAGCATGGCTGAAAGTGTCTTTGAGGCTGTCAAGCAGTCCATCACCGTCCGAGAAGCAGCGCAGATGTACGGAATCGAGGTCAACCGGAGCGGCATGGCCTGTTGTCCCTTCCACGATGACAAAAATCCCAGCATGAAGCTGAACGAGGAATATTTTTATTGCTTTGGCTGCGGAGCCACCGGCGATGTGATTGACTTCACAGCGAGGCTCTACAATCTGTCCCCCAAAGAGGCCGCCGAGAAGCTGGCCCAGGATTTTGGCCTGGCTTATGACAGTCAGGCCCCTCCCCGGCGACGCCATGTCCGCCAGAAATCCGAGGCGCAGAAATTCAAGGAGGACCGAGACCATGCCTTTCGTGTCCTGGCCGACTACTTTCATTTGCTCCGCAAGTGGGAAACGGACTACACACCCAAAACACCGGAGGAAAATCCACATCCCCGATTCATGGAGGCAATCCAGAAAAAGGACTATGTGGGCTATCTGCTGGATTTTTTTCTGGAGAACAGCCCGGAGGAGCAAAAGCTGTGGATTGCCGAACATCAATCAGAAATAGCCAAATTGGAAAGGAGAGTGAAATTCATGGCTGATAAGACCACCAATCGAGAACGGTTACAAGAGATCACAGCGGGCATTGAACAGGGTATCAAGGAACTGTTTGAGAGCGAGAAGTATATGCGCTATCTGTCCGTCATGTCCAAGTTCCACCGCTACTCCGTCAACAACACCATGCTCATCTATATGCAGCGCCCGGACGCCACCCTGGTGGCCGGGTTCAACAAGTGGAAAAATCAGTTTGAGCGCCATGTGAAAAAGGGTGAGCATGGTATCACCATCATTGCCCCCACGCCCTACAAAAAGAAGATCGAGGAAATGAAGCGCGACCCGGATACTCATGCACCCATCCTGGACGCGGATGGCAAGGCGGTCATGGAGGAAAAAGAAATTGAAATCCCCATGTTCCGTCCGGTGAAGGTGTTCGATGTGAGCCAGACGGACGGAAAGCCCCTGCCAGAGCTGGCCTCCAGCCTGTCCGGGACGGTGCCGCACTATGAGGCTTTCATGGAAGCTCTGCGCCGCTCGGCTCCGGTTCCCATCGAGTTTGAGCCGATGGCCGAGAACATGGACGGCTATTTCTCCTCTGACCAGCAGCGGATCGCCATCCGGGAAGGCATGAGCGAGGTGCAGACTGTTTCCGCCGCTGTCCATGAGACCGCGCACAGTAAGCTCCACGACCCCAAAAAGTACGAAGCGGAGCCGACCTGGAAGATCGTGATGGTGAGCGAGGGCGGCACCAAGCATGACTTCCGTCTGGACTTCGCCACCGAAGCAGAGGCGGAACAGGCCGCCGCCGAGGAAGGCTGGCGCTATGTGGACGAGAATCGGTTTGAGTGGCGGTTGGAAGTGGAGGAAGATCTGACGGCGGTGAAACAGGCCGCCAAGAACCGCAACACCGAGGAAGTGGAGGCCGAGAGCATTTCTTATGCGGTTTGCCAGTATTTCGGCATCCAGACCGGCGAGAACAGTTTTGGCTACATCGCTTCCTGGTCGAAGGACAAGGAGCTGAAGGAGCTGCGGGCCAGTCTGGAGACCATCAACAAGACTTCCTGCGAGCTGATTAACGACATCGAGCGCAACTACAAGGAAATCTGCAAGGAGCGCGGCATTGACCTGACTGCCGCCACGGAACCGCAGCAGGACTCTATCGAGCAGCTGGCAGCAGACATCGACCAGTTCACTTTCGATTATGACCCTTATGAGTATCGGAACAATGCAGATAGCCGTGAGGACGCACTGCACGAACTGACTGCCACACTCCGAAGCGGAGATGCCAGCGGTGTACGCGAATGGCTCCAGAATATCGTGAACGAGGATGAACCGGATGAAACCACCCAAAAAGCTGCCGAGCTTATGGGACGCTTGGATCAGCTGGTGCCGATGACTGAACCGGAACAGCTGACCGAGCCGGAAAATACCGAAAGTGTCCAGCCCAGCGCCGAGTACCGGGAGGCCCTGTTGGTGCTGGATGATACCAGCTACCTTCATGTTCAGCCCTGCGACACCGGCTGGGACTACACGCTCTACGATGTGGCAACCATGAAGCAGATGGACGGCGGCCAGTTGGACGGGCCGGATATGGGCCGTTCCACAGCGGTTAGCCATATCTGCGAGGACCTGGGGATGGGCGGCAAGTCCATCAAGTATGCGCCGCTGTCCATGATCGAGACTTTGCAGGAGGCGGCTTACCACCAGATGCAGGAACAGGTCAGCCAGCAGACCACAGAAGCTGCCGCCACCCAGCTGCCGGATGCCCAGGAGCAGGCGTTGGACGAGTATCCCATGCCGGACCCGGCACTGACTCAGGATGATCTGGAGAAATGCGGCTACCTGGACGGTGACCTTCTGCCCCTCTCCAAAGAGCGAGCCTATGAGCTGATGGAGCGAGACCTGACCGTTTATATCGTCCAGGAGGGTGAAAACCCGGAAATGGCCTTTGACACTGCCGACCTGGACGCCCATGACGGTATCTTTGCTGTGTCCCGCGAGGAATGGGAGCAAAGCCCGGACTTTCACGAAAAAGTTTTGGAACGACAGGATCGGCAGTTGGAACGGGAACAGGCGTTTCTTTCCCATGAGGGAAATTGTTTTGCTATTTATCAGGTGAGCAAGGATGACCCGCAGAATGTGCGTTTTATGAATCTGGATTGGCTGCAATCGCACAATCTGTCCGTAGAGCGGAGTAACTATGACCTTATCTATACCGCCCCTCTGGACGGTTCCGGCAGCACTATGGAGCAGCTGGAAAGGCTGTATGAGCAGTTCAATCTGCAAAAGCCGGTGGATTTTCACAGCCCGTCTATGAGCGTCAGTGACATCGTTGCCATCAAGCAGAATGGTCAGGTATCCTGTCATTACTGCGACAGTGTTGGTTTCACCCAGGTGCAAGGTTTCTTGCCGGAAAATTCGCTGAGAAATGCGGAAATGACGGTGGAAGATGATTACGGCATGATCGACGGTATCATCAATAACGGCCCAAAGGAGCCGACAGTGGCCCAGCTGGAACAACAGGCCCGCAGTGGTCAGCCCATTTCTCTTATGGACTTGGCAGCAGCCGTCCATCGAGAGGAACGGGAAAAGAAAAAGTCCGTAATGGAGCAGCTGAAAAGCCAGCCCAAGACGGAACACAAAAAGACAGCGCAAAAAAAGAGCGCGGAAAGGGAGCTTTGATATGAACAACTTCACCTTTGAGGAAACGAACCTTCTTTGCATCTACAACACCGGCAGCCGCACCGGGCTGATCGACGCTCTGACGGAGATGCGCGGTGAGCTTTCGCCGGAGGAAGCCGAGCTGCGGGAACTGACGGACAGCGCCCTGGGTAAACTCCAAGCTATGAACGACACCGAGTTTGCCGAACTGGAGCTGTACCCAGATTTCGACGAGTAAAAAACACACATAAAGACCTGATGGGACGGCCTGATATGCCGTCCCATTTCTATTCAACATGAAGGGAGGACAGAAAACCATGCCATCCAAAGCTGAATTTTACCGGCAGATGGCCGAACAGGTATCGACCCAGCTTGTAGGCAGCTGGAAGGAGTGGACGGCTTTTCTCACCACCGCCGCCCGCCTTTATAAATACCCATTCCACGAGCAAATGATGATTTACGCCCAGCGCCCGGATGCCACCGCCTGCGCCGAGTATGACCTGTGGAATGAAAAAATGGGACGGTATGTGCGCCGTGGCTCCAAGGGTATTGCCCTGGTGGACGATTCCGGCGACAAGCTTCGCCTGCGCTATGTGTTCGATATTTCCGATACCGGCACCCGTGAACATTCCCGTACACCCTGGTTGTGGCAGCTGGAAGAACAGCACATTGGGCCTGTGTCGGCCATGCTGGAGCAAAACTACGGCGTTGCCGGTGACAATCTCGCCCAGCAGCTCACGGATGTAGCCGGAAAGCTGGCGAGTGAGTATTGGGACGATCATCAGAGAGATTTCCGCTATATCGTTGACGGTTCGTTCCTGGCGGAGTACGATGATTACAACATCGAAGTCCAATTTAAGTCCGCCGCCACCGTCAGTATCGCCTATGCCCTGATGTCTCGCTGTGGGCTGGATACGGAACAATATTTCCAGCATGAGGACTTCATGCCGATTTTCGATTTCAATACCCCGGCCACGGTTGGGGCGTTGGGCGCGGCGGTCAGCCAGATTAACCAGCAGGTTTTGCGGCAGATCGGCGTCACCATCCAGATCTATGAGCGCGAGCAACTCGCGGAAAGGAGCGTTACACATGGAGAACAGCCTGACTTACACGATGAACGGAGATTATCAGATTCCCGACCTGAAGCTGACCGAACAGCCGGAGAAGCCCCTGGGCAAGTACGGCAGGATGCGGAAAGCGTACCTGAAGGAACACCGGCCCCTGATTTACAATCAGCTGCTGCTGACCGAGAAGCTGTACCCGCACCTCATCGAGATCGACGAGACAGCGCAGAGCCGTCTGGAGCAGATGATGCCCCAGCTGGCGAAAGACGCGGGCGCGACGGAGCAGCTGAAAGCCAGCGACCCGATGCGCTGGGTGGGCCTGATGAACACCTGCAAAGCACAGGCCGAGGAGATTCTGATGGCGGAGCTTATTCACAGCTGAGTTTCTTCCTCTCCGAAGCAGAACAAATCAGAATCATAGATGAAGCAGAGAATGTGAAAACATCCTCTGCTTTTTCTTTTGCCCAGGCTGACATCGACCATGTGCTGCGGCTGGGCGGCAACACCTATCGCCAGAGAGAGCGCATTGTCGCGGCCTTTGAGGAGCAGAAGTCCACCACCGAGATCGCAGACACCCTGAAAACCCTGTACCATGGCGGCAACGGGATTGGCAGCATCACTGCATGGTATGCCGAGGATGGAATCCATCTTTCCCACGGCAAAACTGCCCGTTACGATAAGTCCGCCCAGGTCATTTCCTGGGAGAGTGCCGCTGAGCGTATCGGCCAGCTTTTGCAGGACGGCCAGTTTGCCACCAATGTGGAGCTGGCTGAGGCTGCGGGCTATGAACGCTCCCTCCTCGCGGAAAAGTTCTGGAATCTGTACCACGATTTCAGCGAGGAAGCCAGAGAAGCTGGGTATCTGCCCATCCTTTCCAACAATCCGGGGCGCGGTTTCCCGGAGGAATCTGCATGGCTCACCGAACAGCTGAAAAGCCCGGAGTTTCGCCAGAACCTTGCGGAAGAATATGCTGCCTTCTGGACGGCCTACCAGCAGGATCGGGATTTGCTGCGCTTCCACTACCATAAACCCAAAGAAATTTGGGAGAACCTGCAAGATCTGTCCTTGCCTCGCACCACCTTTACCTCTCAGTTGACGGAAGTACCTTCGGTCAAGCAGTTTATCTCTGAGGACGAGATCGACGCCGCCATGACCAGAGGCAGCGGATTTGAGGGCGGTAAGGGCCGAGTTTTCACCTTTTTCCAGGAACCCCATACGGATAAGGAAAAGGTGGATTTTCTCAAACATAAGTATGGTATTGGCGGTCACTCCCATGCCCTGTCCGGTGCAATGAAAAGCGATGAAAGCCACGACGGAAAAGGTCTGCACTACAAAAAAGACGGCTGCCCGGATGTGCATTTCACCTGGGAGAAAGTCGCCAAACGGATTACCGACCTGATCCAGAAGGGACGCTATCTCACAGAACAGGAACAGGCGGAGTATGACAAAATCCAGGCAGAAAAGGCCCTGGCGGAAGAAGATGCCCTGCAAGCCCAGCAGCCGGACCCGGCTGTGTGGGAATACAACGGCGTCAAGGAGCGCCACCCGGATGATATAATCCTCTACCAAATGGGGGATTTTTTTGAGCTGTACGGTGAGGACGCCAAAACTGCTGCTGCGGAACTGGACCTCAATCTCACGACCCGCGCTATCCCCGGCGGTGGCCGTGTGGAAATGTGCGGCTTTCCGGCAAACCGGCTGGAGCAGGTTGTGGAACAGCTGCGGGATAAGCATGATGTGACCATTTCCGCTGTCCCGAAGGGCGGCAGGGAGCGGCAGGAGTATTCCATGCCCTCTATCGACCATGAGGCGGAACAGCACATCAATGCCCAGGAAGCGGAGTTTGGCGCAGACGGGACCAGAGTATTTCAGGAGACCGAAGCAGCCGCAGCCCCTACGATTCGAGAACTGCATGAGCAATACAAGCCCATTGTACTTGCCGCTGTTATGGAAGATGTGCCATATCGCAATGCCTGCGGTCACAGTGACCATGAGAACGCCGTGATCGAGGGCAATGCCGCTATTCGCCGTGCTGTCCTGGGATCTGGCAACATGGAGCTGCTCCGCCTCTATTCCGACACACCGGAGTTCCGCCAGCGCCTTCATCGAGAAATCATCGACGAGACCTATCCCAAGCTCCATGAGCTGCTGCACCCTCTCACGGACAATGACATCGACAAGGCTATCCAGGACTGGAACGGCAAAATCGAAAGTAAACACGCCGTTGTCCGTTACATGGAGAAACATGGGCGGGAAAAAGATACCGCTGCATGGCTGGCCCATGAGTTTGACGGCGGCGATGGCAAAACCCCGTTTTCGGTTCGCCCGGAAAGCCCCGAAGGAACGGTGCTGCCCTGGCCCAAGGTACAGCGCCGGATCGCTCAGCTTATCAAGGAGGACCGGTTCTACACCGAAGCGGAACAGGACCGGTTCGACAACATCGACCCCATCGCCATTCGGGAGGCTTTGGCCGAGCGCGGCATTGTGAATGGTGAACTGGTGGATGAGGAAAAACTGGATAATGACCCATTCATCCAGCGTGTTATGGCGGATGTGGAGGCCATATCCAGAGAGAGCGTCCCGGCAGATGAGCCGGAACAGCCTTCTCCCCATAATTTGCGTGTTCTGGTTTCAGATGAGGAATACGCTGCGGCTCGTGGCACACTCCGGGAGCGAACCTCCTACGATCCAGCGGTTCCTCCTTACAATGTGGGTGATATTGTCTATCTGGATGACCGGCCCCATCAGATCACAGAGCTGCGGGATGACACGGTGCAGCTGCTGCCCACCGGCATGAGCTATCCCATCTACCGGGCTGAGAGCCGGGAACGGTTTGAGCAGCTTTTGCGGGAGGATAACCGCAACGACTTCTATACCGAATTCCTGCCTGCAAATCTGGATACGGTGGACCAGGACCTTCGGGATGTGCTGGCCCATGGCCTGATTGGTGAGGCGGACAAGGCGGAGCTTTCCGAGCTTCTTCGCAACGGCAAGAGTAACCAGGAGGTAGCCTTGTGGCTGAGCCGGGCCTATCCCAACATCGTGGAAACGATGGAGCTGGAGACCGGCGAGACCGCCGATTACCGCACGATGCCGGAAGGTATCGAGCTGGAAGTGCTGGATGCAGATGAAAAGCGTCTGGCCATGCTGTTCTTCCAGTGGAGCGAGGTTGCGCCTTTGCTGCGCGGGATGTATGCCCGTCAGTTGGACGGTTTTGAGCAGGAACGCCCCGAACCGGCTGCCGAAACCCCGGCCTTCCAAGCCGAGACTGTGGCTGTCTATCCGGGCGATAAGAACAATCTGCCCTATGATGTGGTTGTTCAGACCCTGCGAACCAATGAGCCGGAGCCGCCCACGCCTGCTGTCGAGCCGGAAAAGACTCTGGATGAGGTACTGGACGAACACCCCGTTTCCATTCAGGTAAACGGCGAGTGGCAGACCTTCCCCAATGTCAAAGCTGCCGAGGAAGCCTCTTATGAGGAATACAAGGCCAATCTGCGTCGCACCGCCGAGAATTTCCGTATCACTGACGATCACCTGGGCGAAGGCGGCCCCAAGGCTAAGTTCCAGGCCAATGTCGAGGCAATCAAGCTGCTGAAATACCTGGAGGAAACCACCGAGCAGGCAACGCCGGAACAGCAGAAAATCCTTTCTCGGTATGTGGGCTGGGGCGGCCTTGCCGATGCCTTTGACCCCGACAAGGAAAGCTGGAGCAAGGAATATGCCCAGCTGAAGGAACTGCTGACCCCGGAGGAATACGCTGCTGCCAGAGGTTCCACCCTCAACGCGCACTACACCAGCCCTACGGTCATCAAAGCGATTTACGAGGCTGTGGGCCGCATGGGATTTGAGACCGGCAACATCCTGGAGCCGTCCTGTGGTGTAGGCAATTTCTTCGGTATGCTGCCGGAGGAAATGCGAAACAGCCGTCTTTACGGCGTGGAGCTGGATTCCATCAGCGGGCGTATTGCCCAGCAGCTCTACCCCAAGGCCGACATCACCGTGGCAGGGTTTGAGACCACCGACAGGCGGGATTTCTACGATCTGGCGGTGGGTAATGTACCGTTTGGCCAGTATCAGGTTCGGGATAAAGCCTATGACAAGCTGAATTTCAGCATTCACAACTACTTTTTCGCCAAGGCTCTGGATCAGGTTCGTCCCGGTGGCGTGGTGGCCTTTGTCACCAGCCGCTACACGATGGACGCCAAGGATTCCACCGTGCGCCGGTATCTTGCTCAGCGCGCCGAACTGCTGGGGGCCATCCGTCTGCCCAATGACGCTTTCAAAAAGAACGCAGGTGCCGAGGTCGTTTCGGACATCATCTTCCTGCAAAAGCGTGACCGTCCGTTGGACATCGTGCCGGAGTGGACGCAGACCGGGCAGACCGAGGACGGCTTTGCCATCAACCGCTATTTCCTGGACCACCCGGAAATGGTGCTGGGCCGACAGG